>CEPX01012072.1_pt1 | contig 14903 bp, 41 predicted proteins | sample 361361 | NCBI WGS metagenome assembly CEPX01 (sample SAMEA2619974, study PRJEB7988) | marine metagenome | biome: marine biome (ENVO:00000447); feature: mesopelagic zone (ENVO:00000213) & marine oxygen minimum zone (ENVO:01000065); material: "saline water (ENVO:00002010), including plankton... | reverse complement strand
AACGCACACCTAGCACGTTTAGTCCACTCCGCGTTCCCATCACACTCTGTCGTCACCTCAAGCTGCTCTCGGATGATAACACACTTTTCCGATAGCAGAGGTCTTAAGGAGACTAAATATTCAATATCGGTTTCGTTATTGATATCCACCTCCCACTTGTCACCATCGGAGTCCTCTAGGTTCACTAGGTAGGTGGGATTTGGTTGATCCTTGCTGATATCATTCATTATCCACCTCGAACATACAGGAACACGCCTGTAAATAAAGTTGGTCACGCATGACTTCCGCCATGGCTTCTAAATCTCCACTCACCTCACGGTAGATACGATCAAATTCCCGCTCGGTTAGTCTGAACTCTCCCACGGTGGATGCCATGTAGGTCATGTAGAATGTTATATTAAAACGGTATAAACGATCTGATGTTGACTCCTCCTCTTCTTTAAACGAGAACAGTGTATATTGATTTGCCGTAGAGTTCAGCAGCTTCTCGACTTTCTGGACGTTAATTGTATGTGACATAACCCTTCTCCTTCATCACCCGTTCTAATACAGCAGCTTTAATGCAATCATCGAATTCATCTGCAATCATATCTAACCCAAGATCGCTCACACATTCATCTGTAAGTACATCATCACCATTATGTAATACATAACCAAGCTCAATATCATAGTAGTCGTTGAGAGGTTCTATAGTGGTAATGCAATGCACTTCAAAGTCTAATCCCCAGAGGGATATATTGATTGTTTTATTCATCGTAGTCTCCTAAATTAGTGGCTTCTGCCCTTCAGACAAATACCAAGGGATAATAACGTACTTCTTATGTTCTGTACACACCTTTTTGTTCTCTGTGCGTAGTAGTACTAAATTTGTGTTACCACACACATGACATTCTTTACTGGTCTGTTTCAAGAGCGTTCCACCTTTTCGATAATTACTAAGTCGAGAATCACAACCATCACCCACAATATCAGGGGGACATCAACATCTAAGTGTTCAGCTATCAAGTAGCTCATCAAGGTTATCATCACATATCCCCCTTATCAATGCAGTTCCACCATATACTAACTTCATCTTTCCATATAGTCAACTGCACCCACACTCCCAGAAAAAATAAATACCCCACTACAGGAACAATCCATAATGGCCACAACACCTGTAATGCCACAGCTACAGCATTGTTAGTGTTGGTTTGCGTTAGTAGGTATGTCGTTACAGCGATATAGATGATCGCCAATAAAATGTAGGTAGTCATAGGCACCTCCCTTAATTTGTGTAAATCAATATAGCGATGGTTATATAGAATATGGCGTCTAACGCTTCTCCTGCCATAGACTGCCGAATGGTGTAGTTTGAAGTGATTAACCACTTAAGTTTCTTAAGAGTATTAGAGATACCTAAAACAATCCCGTAAACACCCACATACACCCACATGATCACTTGTAATATTTCATTAGTCAGTATTTCCATGATTAAATCCTCTTGAAACCTTCTAAGTGTAGGGAGCTGTTATTAAGGAGCGCCTTATATACCGTCCCAGATATAATTAATAAGCTTGCCTGCTCCTCGGCAGTCATCCAATTAGGTAAACAAGTTGAACTCAAGCTTGTGTAACCACCTAAAACTTTTCCAAAAGAAAACATCTGCCGATCATCATACAGTACATCCACTTGATGAGGCGGAAGTAACGCTCCGTCACGCTTTATGCGGTGCCCTACGATGGTGAACTTACCCTTGGCGAGTTTAATGTATTGCATATATATAGCCCTCTCAATTGATTTCCACTTACTATAACCTCTAACAACTCTCCATTCAACATATTTATTTAGAACAATTTGCACATTTCATATCCATTTCACATTCCATAATGTTATAAACATACCTGTTGACACCCACCTTCATCTCCTTATACTGAGCATCATCACTTAACGAGGAGGACTCGATATGACTAAAGATGAGCTTAAGTCACTACGTAATATTAAGAATAAAATGTTACTAGATGACGTATCTCACGCTGCACACAATTTAGAGTATGTAGGTATGATTAATGAACTTCTAGCCCCTTACAACGATGCTTTGTGGGTTAATAAGATGTTAGAGGACGGTGATACATTAGTGGAGAACTGCAATGACTGAATATGTGAAAGTACCTAAGCATTTGTTAGAGCGGTTAGAACAAGACCGTGTAAAACTGTATGACCTCTTGGATGACATACACGATAACTCTACATTCTCTGCTTTCTTTAAGCAGCAGACTTTGGGGGTGATGATGGAGTGTACCTCAGTAATGTGGAAAGTTGCTAACCGTAAATGGGAGAAATGTGATGACTGAGATTGATAAACAAAAGTTTCAAGCTCTTGTTGCTGAGCTGGAGGCCATTGTGGTGACAGATAGCATCGTTACGGAATCTAAACACGCCATGGTTTTTGCTGGAGGGTTGGCTCAACAGATACGTGAGGTGGGCTTGATCTCTGAGGCTGTACCAGAGCAGGCATCTAATCAGACAGAGCTTAATGAATTCTATCATATTTGTAAGCTTAAGCTTGAATATTTGGATGTGAAGGAGAATGTATGAAAATTAATCAGAAACTAACCCCTAAATATTGGATAGCTCACGATAATACAACTGGTGATGTGTGGCTGGATACCGCAGATAAATCTTTGGTAGGTTGTCGTGACAAACTTCGCCACAAGTTTGAAGGATGGAATGTTGATAACGATGAAGATATTTCTTTGTGGTTGTTTGAAGTAAAACCTGTGGAGGGCATGAATTGAATCCGATAATTAGACAGAATTACGAACTTATATCAGAGTGGAATACAGTGTGGTCTAGTGCATTGTCCGACGAATGCAAATATCAATTGCTATACCATGACTACTACGAGGAGATGTATTTGATGTTTGGTATTACATGGCCCTTCCCGGAAGATCAAGAAGTCGAGACTATCTTCGACGAGGTGGGCCAATGGGTGGAAGTGACGTTACCTCAGTATGAATTATTAATTAAAGATCTGGAAGGAGAAGAATGGTGGGTAAAGTAAAGAAGATTGAGATGTTGGTTAAAGAGACTCGATACAAGCGGGTGGTTATCAGTGAAGCTGATTATAGTATGCCTGAGACTTTAAACGATCTGGTGTCGTTGGTGGAAGAGGTGAAGTCACAGTGGCAGTATTACGCTAACTCCCAAAACCCAGACGTATGGGATTTAGATCATGACAACTCAGGTGTTATCGAATTTGATGTGGTGGAGGGAGAAGAATGACTCAAGTTCAAGCGTATGAATGTGACGTTTGTGGTAAGTTACATAAGCGTAAAGCGGAACATACTAAGTGTGTAAACAAACATAAACGTGAGCAAGAACAGTTAGAAAAGCAGCGGGTCATACAAGAACACTGGGAACATCTGCGAGATAAGCCACGTTTAGAGGCTACATCTGTCGATCATTTTGTGGAGCTGGTTAAAGAGTGTATTAACTTAAAGCTAAAAGCAGAGGGTAACAAAGCTACCTGTGTGGATCTCAAAGTATCTGTTAGCTATTCTAATGGGATTAGTAATTCGCATTCATCCCCTGTGTCTGGAGTTTGTAACTGGTCAGAACGTGATAAAGATAAACCTACCAGTTACCCCGGTTACGGTGGTCGTGTTTGGGTTGCTTACAGTAAAGATCCGGGTGGTTTTGCCGGTGGTAGTCTCGTAACTTATTACCGATTGCATACGGGTGCTGGAGGGTACGGTGCGTATGGATCTTCTGATTTTCAAGATCACTTAAATGACGGTTGCTACTGCTTGACTTATGACTGTAAGATTTTCCTAGATGACCTTCCACTAGTCAAAGCGGAAGTTGATCGCTTGAAGGAATCCATGCGTCAATATGAAGATTTAGTAGCACAGGGCAAAGAGAAAGTTAGTCAGCGTGTGGCGAATGACCCCACCATGGTTAGCCTTGAAGAGCGTAAAACCCTTTTGCAGACTGAAGCAGACGACATTAGACAAAAGCTTTTCGCTACTGACGCAAGTATACTGGATATGGAAGATGCTCATAGCTCCAGTGTGATCAAAGACATGAACCTTTCAACCATACGTGACGATTTGTACTCTCAGGCAAAGCAGTTGCACGTTAAAGATACACTACCCTCACTAAATTGGAGAATGTAAATGACTGAACAAACTAAAGATGTATTGATCGAAGGAACCAACTGGAAACTGACGCAGAGTAGTTACGGTGATTGGCAACCCGTGGAATATCGTGAAGTGCATGAGACAATTAAGGGCGTTAAGACTGGGAAAACTAGTTGGAAATGGAAGAAATCTGAACATTATTTCCCTAACCCTGTACAGGCTTTGCGCTGGATTGTACGTCAAGACTTAGTAGGCGGTGTTGAAGTCACTATGGATCAATATATTCAACGCTGGGGAGAGTTAATGGATAAATATTTAGAAGGCTATGGAGGACGTTTGTAATGGATCGGTTTGATTTTGATAGTGAAGGTCAGGAGCAATCTACCAAGGTTTGTATCAGCTGTCAGCAGGATATGGGGTTTGATAACGTATTCAGTGAGGATGCTAAGAAAGAAGTAGATATTACAGGCATCTGCGAAGTGTGCTTTGATAACACAACTTACCCTCCTCTCTTTGAGGAGGCTATCGAATGTCGTTTAGACTATGACGATATATTTAAGATGGTTAAGTCTATTGACGGGCTTATCCTTGCTGGCGGAGTGTTCCGATATCTCGTAGACCCTGACGAAGAGATTAAGGACTATGATCTATTTTTCCAAGATAGGGATGCTGTAGATGCAACTCAGGCTTACCTAAAAAACTTAGGGTATGAAATGGTCTTTGAGTGCCCTGAAGGTAGCCTGAAAACTTACGCCAAAGGTGACTTACCAAAGGTGCAGCTGATTACGAAGTGGTATTATGCTAACCTATCAGAAGTTATTAGTAGCTTTGATATCACTGCTTGCTGTGCTGCTTGGTGTGGTGAGAGCTACGAAACTCATAAGCGTTTCTATTCTGATGTACTGAATAAGAACATTTATTTAAACACTGTTCAGTACCCTGTAGCTACTCTTAACCGAATTATTAAGTATGTAGGTAAGGGTTATAAGCTCAGCCGTACTGGTAACTTAGATTTTATTACTACAATTAACTCTACGGAGTTGGACGAGGATCATTTGGTATTCTATATCGACTAGTCCTATCTCAGGGCGTCTCTAAGGCGCTCTACCCTCTTACCTGCTACCCTACTGTTCATTTCTACCTAAAAGCCTGTGACAAGCTCTACAGGCTTCTTAAAATCCACTTCTGATCTTCATCTTTAGTACATCTACCTTCCAATACAATCTTTCTAACATTTTCATTTTTGAAATATTGCATGATTTTCATTCAAAAATTACACTCCAATCTACCCGTCATTCTGTGAATAACTCTGTGGATAACTTTAATTAATGATAACCTTCTCAAAAGGCTCCAAATTTTCCTGATTTTCCTTTAAAATCAATGGCTTACAGAGTTTTGGTTCACTATGGTAGGAATGGGGGATATGGAGGGGTGATTTATACTACTGTTTATTTATTGATCATAGGGTGTATTTATAAGCGTTAGCTTATAGTCTGACCAAGTTTATTTAAGATTGTTGTTGACATGCTGTATTAGGTTGGTTAGAGTAACACCATCTTAACTTGATTGGAGAATACAAATGACTGTAAGACGAGTTAAATCGTATACCGTACCAGAAACCAAAGAACGCGTTAGGGCTATGGAAGATGTGGGGCTTACCGTATGTGATGCTAATGGCGGTTATATCCCGCACCGGGGTGCATATTCCATCTACATTGACTTATCGGCAACTAACCTCACTAGCAAAAGTGACATCATCCGCACTATAGCTAACAAGTTACTAGCCGTAGGGCGAAAAGAGGGAGCTAATGAACTTCGTGATAACCTCAAAGAGTTACTGAAGCCAGAGGAGAGTTACTGATGACTGCACAACTTATCGTGGGTAACACTTACAAGTTCAGTCACGGAACAGACACGCAAACCTTAACTTATCTTGGATACAACTGGAGCGGTAACGGTCACTGGCACCAGTTTTCTAAGCAAGGCAGTCCTGCTGTCTGGTCTGAGATTACAAACGATGACTTATGGATGATTGAGGAGGTCTATTCATGAAAGACGGAATTTATAAAACAAAGCCTAGGTACGGTGTTGAAGTTCGTGTAGTCACAGTTAAAGATGGTATCGTGACAGGCGAAGGTTGGAAGCATTCATTCTTTGACTACGATTTCTTTAAAGTTAATACTGTACTGGAGGAGGTCACTGATGACTAACTATTACAAAGATTTGGAGGATTCAGAATGAAATATTGCATTGTGTTAGCAGCTGAAGGTTGTATGATGCGGATTGAGAGAGAATTTGTACATGATATGCCAACTAAGGATGATATTACTTGGTGGGAGAAGCACTACTCAGATTATTCCGAATATACCTATACGGTAATCAACGTATTTCCTATTTCAAACATAGGAGGATAATCTGGTAACGAATAAGCTCTTGTAATACCCTAACTAGTAGGGTAGCATAGGGTAACACACTAAAACGTCATTACGGGGCTTACACAAGCTCCCAGAGGCATATTGAGAGAGGATTAGGGATGGAATTATTAGAAACTGCACTAAATCACCACTTAGATGAGATTGTGCATGAGATTGACTACGCTGTAGCTCAGTATCAGAGTGAGTTTGCAGACACTTACCGATGTACGCCGACTCAAGGTAAGTGTGCCACGGAAGAAGAACGTGCCAAACACTACCGTAAACGTTCCTGCTGTGGTCAATCAGATTGGGAATATAAGACGAAAGATGGTCATTACTATTTGGTAGGATATAATTATGGACATTAATCAATTCAAAGAAAACATAAATAAATTACGGGATGAGCTAGAGAAACGTATGCGAGATAAGTACCCAGACGCTTATGTGCAATTATTGCAGGATAGTGCTATTCCCATGGATGCTGTAGCTTCTGTTATTGTTGAGAGTGTTGTACCGTCTGAAGGTGTTGACAGGGTTGCTGTTAGTTTGTATGCTGACGGTTCTGTTGGCGGTACAGCTATTTTATAGGGAGTGATTATGTTTGATGCTAATGCAAGGTATCTGCCTTTAGGCAGACTATTCTTTGGTGAAGTTCATAATCTAAGTGAAGAAAGCTTACTGTATACGTATGGACTACGTTATGGTGATGTAATCCTATGTGAGATGCTTAGCAAGGAACATGACAACCCTACAGTTAAGTTTTACTTTAAGAATCACACAATTGCAATGCTTGGTGATGAACTGAAGTGGAATCATGGTTGGATTGTGTTTGCTGGTTCAGCGGACGGTAAGGGCTTTATCTCACAAGATGTACAGAATAAGGCTTTATGTAGGCTAGGTGGTAAATGGCTTGAGAGTTCAGGTACACCGATTCCGCCGATTAAGAACTTGATGGAGGTATGATGTTTAACTTCCAAGTAAACCACGACCATGTAACGGGTGTCATGGGTGTTATCTTGGTGTGTGATAATGAGGGTTGGGGTGACCTAATCAAGACACACTACACATATACCCTGACATTTCATAATGGGGAGCTAATTGGTGAAACTCAGGGTGATTATCCGTATATGTCTAAAGTTACGGAGATTAGTGTGCATGCTTAAACTAAAATACATACTATGGGTTTTAGCTTTCACAGGCTTGTGTGTAATGAGTTATGTAATTAAGTTACTAATCCCTTGGCTAGTGGGGTTGACGGTGTTGTTTATTACATATAAGATTCACTCACTACTTAAAAAAAAAAAGGGGGAGGATGAAGTTATTGAAAATTTGAAATATGACACATTTTTCATCTGAGAAATCAAATCAACTTTTCAAAAAATTTTATATCAAATCAGCTTTTTCATCTAAGAAATGTAACCCACTTTTCTAAATTCTATCGAGAGCTTAAGGCCATCTGAGTAATTATTCCTGAGCTTTCGTTTATTTCCCCTTACCCCCCTTGACCTGCCTATTATCGTGTGTTATTCGCGCATACGTTCATTATTCCTTCCTTATAGAAATTGATTTTAAATTTATTTTCATAAAGTTATTGACAATGATTAGCGCGGCGTGTAGGGTTGTACCTAACTCTTAGAGGGTTAATTTTATAATCAATTGTTAGGTGACTTATGAGTATAGTTTTTAATTACAATGATGGCGGTCGTGCTGCTGCTGGGTTCAGTGGTATAACAGGTGACTGTGTTACTCGCGCAATCAGTATCGCATCCGGTAAACCTTACAAGGAAGTATACGAACGCCTAGCTGAAGGTAATTTCAAGCAGCGTCGTAGTAAGCATGACAGCGGCAAGCGTAAGAAAACAGCGGCGGAAGGGATTAACACTGACCGCAAGTGGTTCAAAGATTATATGGCGGAAATTGGTTTTGAGTGGTTCCCTTGTATGTCTATTGGCACTGGTTGTAAGGTACACGTTAATGCTGATGAACTCCCGCAAGGAAATCTTGTATTATCCTTATCTAGGCACATGACGGCGGTAATTGATGGTGTACTGTATGATAATCATGATTGCAGCCGTGACGGTACGCGTTGTGTATATGGTTACTGGAAGTTAAAAGTTTAAAATTAATTGTTGACATAGGGGAGTGTATCCTCTAAAGTGACCACATCGCTAGGCAATAACGCCTAGCGCAACATAAAGATTCACCACATCAAATAACTTTTTAGATAGGTAATAGATATGGGCCTCCCTATAGATGAAGACACTTTATTTCAAGCCAATAATGCATTAAAAGCAGATAAGCCGGGGTTCACTCAATGCTCCTATAAAAGATCCTTTAAGTTTTCAAATCTTGCTGACGTTAATGACTTGATGGATATGGTAAACATAGCTAATAGACAGCGCGCTTGTGACCTGTACTATGGGAACCTATCCGCTACTCAGTTAGTAGCACTTGAAAAACTTTTAAATGAAAGAAAAAAAGTTGTTGACAGCTAAATCCCCACCCCCTAAAGTAACCGCATCGCTAGGCGGTATTGCCTAGCACAACATAGAGAGATAAAAATTATGTGGGTTTTTCGTTTTAATATACCGGGATGCTTACCTGATATGGAACCAATGGAATTCAACACGCAAGATGAGGCCAAGCGCGCGTGTATAGATGAGATATTGTTTGCAGCCGACACTGTAGAATGCGAAAATATCGCGGAAGATTTAACGCATTCTGCTGAGGACGCTAATTTGGAATCGGGGGAGTTCGGTGGGGTTTTAGCCGATGGCCTATATTATTGTGTAGAAAGAATCTAGACTTAAACTAGAATAAAATTAATACAAAGAGATACAAATTATGTCAGACTTACTTTGGAACTGTGAACAACTTGTAACTGATTTTGATATTGATGTGCCGCAATGGGTTGAACAGGATATAGCCGTTTATGACGTTGCCTCTATTTTACAAGGCGGTTGCGCGTCGGGCGCGTATATGCCCGCCGTTACTTATGTCACCGCTCAGCGTATTATGGCTGAACATGGGGATGATGTTGTCGAGTACTTAGACCAAGCGTGTCACGGTGAATACGTTTTAGATGTTGAAAAAGATACCTTTTGTTCTTTTTGCGTTAAAGTGTTATCTGCTGCGGTCGATCAATGGGCTGTCTCTGTGTCTGATCAATTGGAATCAGCTGTCGAAGAATCACAGGAAGATGCCGCCGATGAATGAAGTTTTGTATATGGGTGTTTGCACTTTGGGGGTAGGCATTGCGCTAGGTTGGTTAATCAACACCACACCTAAAGATGACGAACCCTGCGTTCATACACAAGACTGTTCAAAATCTCAAGCGAATTACCAACTTGACAACGTAGGTATACGTGTTCAGATGGACGCGACTAATACAGGATTGTTGCAAGCGTTCGCCAACGCCCTACTATTCGCAGTTAAGCACGGTAAAGAATCAGATTCGTATAGCTTCGGAACTGACAAAACAATTACGTTAGACACTAACAAGTGTAAATGCATTATCAATAAAACTGAAGGGTAATCTCATGCAAGTATATAACGAACAAACCGAATCCTATGTTTACACCCCTGAAGCAATGCAAGCTATGCGCTCTGAAGGTAAACCGGGCAAGCTTAAGCGCATTACAGGTAAAGCACAGCGGAAAGCACATAGCGACTTTCGAAAAGCGCGCCAACAACGTCATAACATGTGGTGATAAACACCCCTTTTTCTCTAACCCGCTTCGGCGGGTTTTCTTTTGTTTGAAATAAATTTGAATAAATCTATTGACAGCCTTAATTAATCTGGTAAAGTTAACACATCTTAAACATAACAACCTAAACGGGTGACGTATGAAAGAATTATATGAGCGGGTAAAAAAAGAGTATAACGATTTTTTAAACCGGGGCGGCATTCCGGTTTTGGAATACCCTATAAATGGCGGTGATGATTGGTTAGTTGTGGAAATTGGCGTAACAGAAAGAGGTGTTACATTCAGCTTTGACCAAGAATATGACGTATACTTTGACGGTGACATCGAAGAAATCGGACACGGTGTTTTTGTGTATTTATTCGAGGATGAAATAATTGTTCGTGATTCCTTCGATGCGATACTTACTGAAATAGACTGTAATATTACAGAAGGCTACTTACAAGCTAACGATTTAGTATAAGTGTAGGTTTTTTATGTCAGTTTATATTATGGTAACATTAACAGGGTTACTGCTAAGTATTCCAGCAATCAACACTAAACGACAATTGGTAGGGTAAGGTTATGGCTAACGGTATGATCAATAAGCACTTAGACTATGTATCCGCAATTTACTGGTTAAGAGTTGCAAATAAATCCGGTAATGCTAAACTTAAAAGCAAGGCAATGTCAGCGTTAAATAAAGCAAGGGTTAAATAATGGTTAACTATATATCTGAATGTTGTGCAAATGGTAATGGTAATATACGCACTTTTTTAGGGTATAGCGCCACGTGTTTTTTCTTTGGCTATGTGTTAGCCCGTTGTGTGATGGGGGTATGATTGTGCGTATACCAAGAACACCTTTTGTTAATCCGGGTGACACTGTAGTTATCAATGATGAAAAATGTATGACCTACGGTGAAAAGGCAACAGTTAAAAACTATAACCCTAAAATTGCTCAGGTTGAGGTGAGCTTTAGCCCTCAATGGAAAGGTTATTACAAGCTTGGCCAGATAAGGTTGATTAAACAATGTCTCTAAACATTATCAGTAGCCGTTCAAGCCGTTTTAACAAACTTTTAGTACCAGCCTACAGGGTTATGTATAAAAAAGGCGACATGGCGAGCTATAGCGCCTTACACAATCAAGCATTCAAAAAGAATGTGGTGCGTGATTTAGTGCAAGGAGATTGTCATATAGTGGGGGAACATAAACGAACTAAGACTATCTACGTAAATTATTGAACCCTTCTTGCATGTTTATTAGCCAGCTCCTATGCTGGCTTTATTCGTTTAAAAGGGGGTGAAACATGAAATATCTCATTATCCTACTAGCTGCAATGTCCGTTGGCTGTTCCACAATGGAACAGAAAGCACATTCTGAAGCGTTAAATAACTTTACTTATGTATCTGATAATAAATTAGATCGTTGGGATAGATACGACACCGCCAACCCTTTTTCAGGGGATTGTGAGGATTTTTCCTTTAGTTTACAATCTGTCATTGGTGGCAAAGTGTATAGGGTTAGGTTATACGATGGTCAGTATCACGCCGTATTGTTAAAAAACGGTGTTGTATATGATAACCTTTACAAGCACCCTAAATCTAAGCTAGACTATCCGGCAACATTTGAAAGCGTAATGAATTATCCAAAGGTAAACTAATGAATATCTTTTATACTCACTCTAATCCGTTCCTATGTGCTAAAGACCACTGCAAAGTGCTTCAGGTTAAAATGATATTGGAGTATGCCCAGCTATTATCCACCGCGCATCATGTGCTAGATGGCGATGATGTACCAGCAAACCTATACAAAAAGACACACCAGAATCACCCTAGCGCTATATGGACACGGCAAACTACTAGTAATTATATGTACGTTTACGCCTTGTTTAGTGCCTTATGTACCTTATTTGAGCAACGTACCGGAAAGACTCACGCCACGGCTAGATTGATCCCCCTTCTAAAGCTACCACCAGTTAATATTCCTGTAGGTGCCTTAACTCCCATACTCTTGGCCATGCCTGATGAATACAAACAACAAAACAAAGAACAAGCATACAAGGATTATTTGAATGACAAGTATTTAGACTGGTTAACACGTGAAAAACTTGTTGACGTGAGTTTCCCTTGTGGTATACCATATTGGGTATCGAATGACATTAAACAAATGATTGAGGCGTAAACTATGATTCAAACTTTTAAAGATTTTAAAGTGTCGCGACATATATGTGCAAATCATGGGCAGTTCGATGATGATTTTTGCCCTGAGTGCGCGCTAAATCCGCTTCAACCTGTACATATCTGCGCTGTAAACCTTGATTACTATAAAAACTGGCTGTTTTTATCGACAGACGGCAAGAGGGATTATTATTTTCATCCCGTACATGAGTACTTAAGTATTGTACATAGTGACATGGCGCACACTTTAGGAGATTATACAAGCCCGCACATGCCATCATTAAAAACTAATCCGGGGCACTATTGGAAAAAAGAGTGTTTAGGTTTAGTCGGCTATAAAGAGTTAATAAACTTCCTACTCAGAGACGGCATAATTGAGCTTAACGAGGCATATAAAGGAAAGTAATTAGAATGGTTAATTCAAAGCAGGGTTTAACGATAAGTGTCGATACTTATAGTGAAGAAATATGCAAGCTAATTAATAAAAAAGATAGAAGCGCTGACGTTCCTTCTTCTTTTATCGACTGCGCATACGACGACGAGCTAACTATAGAGCAAGCCGTTGATTCGTGGTTTGCAAAATAGTTGACAGGCTACATAGAAGACGAAGAAGACTATTGGGAACAGGATGCTCGCCCCTCTATTCTTCCAAGCGAAATTAATTAAGGGGTAAAAATAATGCCGTACCTAGTGTGCCGTGCCGTAAGCCTGCCAACTATAGGCAATTTGTAACTTTACAGCGGAGTCCTGACATCATACGTGCGGATATCGAAATATATTTAGCAACCCTTAACTTACCATCAGGTGAATAATTAACAAACAATATTACTTGAAAAACGAGGACAGTATGAATACAGGAACAATCAGTTTGGCCGCTGATGTGGCAAGCAAGCTGAACAACCTAAATGCAAAAGGTGTGTTCGAAGTCTTAGACGAATATGCCGATCTATTAAGAGGTTCATTGTTTGTGGCTTATTTAGTCCATTACTGTGATGATCAAACACAACCGATTGTACTTACTTATATGGAACGCAAGATTGATTAAGTGACTAAACCCCCGGAGACACTAAATTATTTAAATTTATTTGCATCTGGGGGTTGCGTTCCTGTTTCGTTGGTGTATGATTAACCTCATCAAAACAAACAACGTCAGGTTATCACTATGAAAAACGTAAAAGATATATTCACTCGCTATGGTGTTGAACTAGTTAATGCTTTCTATTGCTATGATATGTACACCAGTAAAATCCCCCGTAGACCAGACATTGCTTACTACTGGAACCCTGTGACTGGCGAGCATACAAAGCAGATTATTAGTTGGGATTATGGTAATCGCTGGGATGGTGTGAAGCCTAACTCTATCTTCAAGAATGTCAAAGGCATTTCAAAGGAAATGCTAAACCTCATCCACTCTGAGTGTGTAGAGTCTGCGGACAATACTGGGGCAAAGGAATATTCTGTAACTATTACTAAAAACTTTTTAAGCCAAAAACCAGATGAACTACATGTAGTTATCGCCAGCTCTGAAGCTGAAGCCGTAGTCAAAGCTAAAGCTTTACATTCGCAAGACAACGATTCAGATCGAATCTTAATTAACTGTGGTGACTTTCACACTGATATGCATAAGCTAGGTGGTAAGTGGTGTAACCGATAGGTGTTGAACACGCTATTGAACAAATCAACCTCTTAACCAAGGCAGATAAGGTCAACTGTAGTGGTAACTAGGTCTTACAACCTAGTCGATAGACATCACACATAATATGTATATATTAAAAGCTTCGCTTTTGAGTTGATACCAGCTTTAAAGCGAAGCTTTATCGTATATCCCCCTAGTCCTTACGGACTAACACGGCGTTACCGCTACGCGCTACCACCACCACCAACTGGCTACCGCCAGTAAAAAACAAAACCACCCCTCCACCTACAAGCAAAGCTTGTGTGTTGTGTATGTCTATGTGCTACGCACATGGTCAGTATCAGCCTGTATGCGTAGCATACAATATAGAGTCAATCTAAAAGCTACGCTTTTAATATAGAAGTAAATACAAACAAGTTTAAGCCTAAGAGATAGGGAGACATACCAACCGAAGGTTAATTACTAATGGTCTTGTTTGTGCTTAACCCCACCCCCTCCCCTAGTCAACAAATTATCCCATTTATTTAATAAATACACTGATTAACCTACATTCACATAATAAATACACCTAAATGTAGCGAGTTCTAAGCCTTTATAAGCTCATACCAATAGGAAACTACAGATTAATAGAAATAACGCATCTACAGGCTACTGACAGCCTACAAAGGGCGTATACAATACAAAGAAGAGGACAATACAAAGAAGGGGATAAACATTAGGCTACGCCTAAAGGTAGGCATTCACAGGATGAATAGTGAGTATATGATATTTTTATTTTACAAAGCGTTTTATATATGGTTGGGGGTTGGGGTCAAGCACCTATAAGGGTAAAATAACCTCTAAAGATAAAATAACCTCTAAAGATAAAATT
>CEPX01118845.1_pt1 | contig 14914 bp, 10 predicted proteins | sample 361361 | NCBI WGS metagenome assembly CEPX01 (sample SAMEA2619974, study PRJEB7988) | marine metagenome | biome: marine biome (ENVO:00000447); feature: mesopelagic zone (ENVO:00000213) & marine oxygen minimum zone (ENVO:01000065); material: "saline water (ENVO:00002010), including plankton... | reverse complement strand
TAGCGAGACACGACCAGAAATAAATGGAGTTTTGTTTAACTTTGCTGACGGTAAGCTAACCTTAGCAGCTACTGACAGCTATCGCTTGGCAGAAAAATCAGTTGCCCTTGGAAAAAAATCAACAAGTGTCCCCCAAAAAGTAATTGTCCCAACCAGAACCCTTCAAGAACTCCAACGGATTTTAGGAAGTTTTAAAGATCCGGCCGCTATCTCAGATATTAATGAGGTTGAAATTTATTTAGCAGAAAATCAGATTTTATTTGTCCTTGGTAATATTGAATTAATTTCACGCTTGGTTGAAGGACAGTATCCAGATTACCAACAAATTATTCCTCAGCAACAAAACACCACCGCCACCTTGAATGTTTCTGAATTTATCAATGCCACCAAGACCACCAGCTTGTTTACCAGAAGCGGTATCTATGATGTTAGTTTAGAATTTTTACCAGACAAGAAAGAGACAGTTGTCTCTTCGGCCAACAATCAGCTAGGAGAAAATATATCCCGGATGAGCGGCGAAGTTTCCGGTGACAGCAACAGTATTGTTATTAACTATCGTTACTTGCTTGACGGACTACAAAACATTAATACTGAACAGGCCGAAGTTAGTTTGATTGATAGCAATAGCCCCTGTGTTTTAAAACCGGCAAAAAAAGATGCTGATTATTTATATATCATCATGCCGATCAAGCAGTAAATAAATGTTGAGAATTTTTCGTTAGTCAGTCTATTAATCAGGTAGACAGCTAAACAAAAAAGGTTTAATATTAAATTAGATACACAAGTATGGTCTAGACTATACTTGTTTTATATAGATAATAGATCGTTGACAACAAACGGACCAACTAGGTCCAAAAATTGGGAGAAGAAGAGATGAGACAAGTATTGCTTTTTGTGTTGCTTGCATGCTCGGTGGCCATCGCTTTTTCGTTTAGACAGGAGGGTTTCACCAGTAATAAGCAAATCGAAGCAGAGATTGAACTAAAGCGTATCAACATTTTGGCGAACCAGCAGGTGTCAGCTTTCGAGATTATGCACCAAGCTGACGAAGTTAGGAAGATGACAGACGCCCTTATGATTTCCGGCAAAAAGCATATTGCCGAAACTTTAAGGATGAGTCTGGGCCAAATCCTTCAACCAGTGGCCAATATTGAGTCTGAAGGATTGATTGATTGGGATCGAAGCTACACCGGAGACTTGATCAACTTTTACTACGAGGAAGTTGAGCAAGAAGGTGAAATGTTACGAATTGTCACAACCATTCGTTTTAGCCCGGCCATATTGAGTATGGGCTCATTTTTCCAGATGCCCAAGAGTCATGAGCAGCGGGTTGGGCAATATGAAGCTCTGATGAATTCAGTCCCGGCGCGACAAGAGGCGGAGCAGGCTGCTCTTAATCTTCAGAAGACCATTGATAATTACAGCTCAAACGATGACCAGGGTTTTATGTTTGAGTCTAAACCGTACGAGTCCTATAATTTTGTTTTTTCCAGGAGCCAGGTTCGAGAACTACGGTCAATGGTTGGTCCGTGCCTGGTGTTATATTCTATGGCCCAAAGGACAGTTGAAAAAGATGTACGAGGAGTCGGTGTTCGTTCACTCTCCCCCGAAGTGAATAAACAGCTTGAAAGTGGGGTAATGCCAGAACGGTTGAGGCCAACCAGGCCAGGCACACCAACCGTCGCCCGTAGCACCAGACAGCTGATGATGACGACGATTCAGCAAAAAGCTAATAGCATTGCGCTCAGCTGGCCTTTGGCTTACGGTTCGTACTACTTCAACACCCATCGTTTGCCGGAACAGCAAAGAATAGCTGATGCGGTCGCTCAAGAAGTCTGGTTAAGCCACTGGGGTAAACCGGTATTTTGGGGAATTGTCGTTTTGGCGCTTGGTCTTGGTCTTCAGATACTGCCTATGTCCATGTCGCGGATTGTTAGGGAAGAGCTGGAAAGTAAAATGAATGCTTATCCCACAAAGAAATCAGTCAGGAGAACCACCTGGGTATTCTATCGTAATTATCCTGGGAGACTGTTGTGGCAGCCCCTGCCGTTTTATGACCGTGGTCAGAAGACTGTTCGTGGACTGCTGGGACCTTTATGCAAGAAGGAAAAGGATCTTTGGATAGCTCAGGAGATAGAGGATGAAGCCGAGCAGTATTGGAGTTATTTGGGGCAAAGACTTCAGGGTGATGCCAAGCGGGCCGTTAAGGGAATGTATACCAAGGCAATGAGTGCCGGTAAACTCTCAGTACGTTGCCAAGCCCTTAAGGGTCTTGAGGATCTATATAACAGATTCTTAAGTAAACAAGCAGAAAGTGCTCGGATTACTCAAGCAACAGGACCTGAAGGGGACGAGGAGTACGTATCAACCAGAGGGGTACTGATTGCTGAAATCCGCGAGACACTACCAGTCTTTAGTGACAGTGACAGTGAAAAGTTTTGGAACTCTTTTTCCCGGAGAGACCTTCTGCGACTTCAAGAGATCGCTAATGTCTGCAAACAGATGGGCTTAAACATTGCTCAATCCCTGTTTTCTAAACCTGATTCCTTGAAGGCCTTGCTGGCTCCTGACTCTCCTCTGATTGTTTCAGTCAGAGCTAAAGATTCAGCAGGTATTATCAGAATTCTGGATATTCAGGGTGTACCGGCGCCAGCAGCAGAGCCTGAGATTGAGCCTGTTGAGCAACCTCCGTTGTCTATCTTTTCTAAGGTAGTGATTATCGGTGGCAGGAAGGTGGCTCCACACAAGACCAGACTGCTTCAGGATATTCGTAGCCTTGGTGCCAAGAAAGTAGCGTTTATTGAGTCTGACAAGAAACGCCAGGTATCTGATGCTGTTAAGAGTGCCTCAGCCAACACCTTGTTTATTCATGTCATTTTGAGCAACCATTCCGTTGAGAATGCCCTCAAAGAGTATCGTGCTTTGGCTATTAGAGTTCACGCCATAGGCTCTGAAAGTTTTGTGTCCCAGGTCATTGACCAGTTGGAGGAACTACAAAAAAGGCAACCCCTAGCAGGTAGTCATACTAGGTCAGTTGCATCTTAAGAAATTTTCTATACCCCAGGAGCTTTTAGTTCCCGGGGTCTTTTTTTATTTAAAAAAACACCCCCGATGAAATATCGGCTTTTGATTTTATGGACTATTGCAAGTTTATTTAAAAAAGATTTTAGTAGCTTAAAAAAGAACCGTTAGCACGGTTTTTTAGGCTCTTTGTTACTCAATAATACTACAGTTAGCTGTTTTGTCAAACAAGTAGTAATTTTTAAAATACAACTCTATTTTTTTGTTAAAGCTGTTCCCCAATTAATTTTGTCCCAAGCGCGTTCATGTAAGTAATAAAATAAAAGTTTTAGGCTGGCTTCAAAAAATCCAATGCCTAGAGCGATTTTAAAACTGCCCGTAAAAAGGTAAACCAGTATGGTAGTAGTTAGGGTCGCAATAACTCGCCAGCTGATAGTTTTGAAAATACTTCTGGCGTGGGTCTCTTTTATGATCTAAATATATAAATTATTATTTAATTAAATTTTTATTGAATCTATGAAGTATCTGGCAACAGAATATTTGATATTATACTCAGCAGTATTAAGACAAAAAATACAATACCCCAGGGTTTCCATTTGTTTTGAGAAGTCTGAAATTTTTCTACACTTTCCCATTTTTGTGCTCTCCAGGCCCATTCATTTCCTTTTATCCCCAAAACTATAACCATCACCAAGTTAACCACCGGGATAAAAACCAGCAGCGATATCCAAACTCCATGCCAAACTCCCTAAATCCAGTGTAAGCCAGCGGCGCCCCAATTCCAACCTTTTATTTCCTCTGGGACAGTTGAATTTTTACCATTGCCTGATCTATCGTCAAAGGTTCCTGATACCAACACTTTTTTGTTGAGCAAAATAATACCAAGCGGAATTCCGATAATAATTCCTATAGAACAGAAAATACCAATGAATCCTAAGAGCACATTAATTATACTTAATACTCCGGATCCAATTTCGTTGGATGGAGTATTTAAGGAAGCTTCAGTTGACAGACCATACACCTGGGCTATGGTAAAAGTAGCAATGTCATAAGATATAAAAACAAATAGTAGGCCTATAAAGGGCCCAATTATTAAAGCTATACCGAATTTTTATTTTTTGAAGAAACAGCATAGCTTCCATCACTATTTTTATTTTGCTTTTCTGCGGTATTGGTTTTTGTCATAGGTTTAATTTTATTAATACTCAGCCTCTCCTCTTGTATAAATTGTAACCTTTTTCAAGCGCTAGGGCAATCTGTTTATTTTATTTCAACCCTAATCTTCTCGCTATCGTAACTATAACCATCCTGATTTGTAATTTCAGCATAGACTGAGTAACTACCAGCTGATGGTGGAGTAGACCACTGAGCAATCAGTTTATCACCCGGGAATTGACGGGCAGTATTAATATAGTTAACAGCACCCTCGGAATTTTCATAGTAGAGATCAATTTTTTGAATTCCTGTTGGATTTCCTAAATCAGCAGTTATGATCAAAGGGAAGTCACTTTCCGTTAATGAATCATTATCAGTCGGTACTGTCCAAACCAATGCCGACGGTAAGGCTGGTAGCTGCATATTAAGGTTAATGGTAACGCTTTTATTATTACCAATATCATCATAAGCAATGGCGGTAAATTGATAAAAGCCAGCAGTGATATTTGGATCTTCAATAAAGACATTTAAGTTAAATGGCGGAGAAGCTACTTCTTTTAATAGTCGGTCGTTAATGTAGTACTCAACTAGCTTGACACCACGGGGAGCGGAGGCACTAACTTCGGCGGTTAAACTGCGGTCAGTGATTGTTTGGTTTTGATTGGGAGAGGTAATTTTAATGGTTGGTCGGTCAGCGGTGGTGTGAATATCATCAAATTCGGTTGGTGGTTCTTCGGAAACATAATTATTTTTTTCGGCCCAAAGTTGAACAGCATCTTCCCAGCGGGTGTACTGTTCGCTATTTAAGTTTGGTCCGGAACTGCCTTGGGGGTCATCTTTGTTAATGTAATGTAAAATAGAGTGAGTTTGTCTAAATATTTTTTCTTCAACTTGATTCTCCGGAGTTAAGCTGGTGGCCAGCTTACCAGTGATTTTGTCAATTTTAACTTTAATCCCCTCGGTAATACTGCCATTTAATACTGGTTTGTCAGTGGTGATTTCTTTGGGGCCTTTAAAGCTTTCAAATGGCGTGTCACCTAGAACACGCCTCATAAAGCCATTCCAAATTGGAGCGGCAACCACGCCACCGGCGGCGCCGCGACGCATGGTTTCGTTATTATTATTACCGACCCAAACGCCAACCGCTAAAGAAGGAGTATAGCCAATAGTCCAGGCATCACGATAATCATCGGTTGTTCCGGTTTTAGCGGCAACATCACGCCCACCAAGAGTTAGGTAATTGTTTTCTCCAAAAACATAGGCTCGTGCGCTATTATCTGATAAAACATTATTGATTTGCCGAGCTAACTCGGTGCTCAAAACCTTTTTATCCTTTTTCTCGTACTCTTCTAAGATATTTCCATCTTTATCTTTAACTTCTAAAATTGCCACCGGTGGGTGCCATTCACCCTCACGAGCTAACACCGCAAAAGCATTAGTGTGTTCCAGTAGTTTGACTTCACCGCCGCCCAAAACCAGAGATAAACCAAACCGGCTTCGGTTGCTTAAACTGGTATAGCCCAAATCTTCGGCCAGATCAATAACGTTATCAACGCCGGTTAAAAAAATCGCTTTGACCGCTGGAATATTTAAAGAACCCTGCAGGGATTTTCTAATAGTAACCGGGCCATGTTCAACTAAGTCGTAGTTCTTAGGCTCGTAGTCCTTAAGATCATAGTTTTGAAAGACAGTATTTACGTCATATAAGACTGTTTCCGGAGTATAGCCTTTTTTAAAAGCGGCAGTAAAAACAATTGGTTTGAATGATGAACCGGGTTGTCTTAAGCGTATCGAAGTATTCACCTGTGGATCAAATACGCAATCAATACCTGGATTACAGTCTTCGGGGGCTGGATCAGCAAAATAATCTTTGGAACCAACCATGGCTTCAATTTGTCCAGTTTTAGTATCAATCGCTACTAGGGCTGCATTATTAGCGTCCCAGTTTTCAGCGTTTGTTTCAGCTATTTCAGTTATTACTTCTTCAGCCAATCCTTGCTTATAAAGATCCAGCGTGGTTTTAACTTGTAATCCGCCTTGTTCAACAACCAATTCACCATATTTTTCGGTTAGGTATTCTCGAACATACATTATAAAATGAGGCGCAACAATGTTTTCAGTTCGTTTCTTAAACTCCAGTTCTTCTTCAGCAGCCTTGTCGGCATCTTCTTGAGTAATATAACCAGCATCGGCCATGCCATTTAAAATAAATTGTTGTCGACCTAAAAGATCGTCTTGGTGGCTACCGTAAGGGGAGTAGTAAGTTGGCGCTTTGGGTAGTGATGCTAAAATTGCAGCCTCGGCTAGAGTAATCTCTGTGATTCCTTTGCCAAAATAGGTTTGAGCTGCGGCTTCAACACCATAAGCCACTGAACCGTAAGGGATTTCATTAAAGTAAAGTTTTAATATTTCGTCTTTAGAAAACTTTTTTTCTATTTGATAGGATAAAATAATTTCTTTGATTTTTCGAGTGTAAGTTTTTTCGGGAGTTAATACGGCATTTTTAACTAACTGCTGGGTTAAGGTTGAACCACCTTGTACCTTACCGCCCTTTAAAAAATTAACGATCACGGATCTAAGAATACCAGTAAAACTGATGCCTCCATGCTCGTAGAATTTTTTATCTTCGGCTATTAATGTTGCTTGTTGAACAAATTGAGGGATGTCAGACAGCTCCACCACTGTTCTTTTCTCAGCACCATGAACATCGTAAAGTAAACTTTCGCCAGTACTATCAAAAATTTTAGTACTTTGGGCTACTGATCGTTCAATGATTCGGTTGGGATTTGGTAAATCTTTAGCGATCCAGGCCAACATAATAATACTTAAAATTCCGCCAATGGCAATAGCTAAACCAATTAAGGTTATAACACCTTTACTTATATTGGAAGGTAATTTAAATTTCTTTTTCTTACCCCCGGTATAAATTGGTTTTTTGCTAAAAGATCCCGACGATTTACGACGACGAACAGGACTTTTTTTTCTCCAGTCTTGGGGAGATTTAGTTTTAGTTGATAGTCCGGGGATTGGCATGAATTGTATTACTACTTTTTAAATAATAACGTGGCACCCAAAATTGCCATGTTGCTACTGTTGGGATTGGTTACAATTTTTGTTTTGTTGAGCGAACTATATACTAATTTTTTTTTCGCCAATTTTATTGCCGGTGAAATATAAATTTTTACCTTTGCCAGCCCACCACCCAATACTATGATATCAGGATTTAAGCTATAAATGATGCTACTTAGACCGGCGGCCAAGGAGTCGCTCATGGTATTAAAAACTGTCAGGGCTTTTTTATTACCTTTTTTGGCATTGGCCTCAATTTCCAGGGGATGCAAGCGGCGACCGGAAAGTTTTTTATACAAATTAGACGTCGCTTTGCCCGAGGCATAAGCTTCCAAATGACCGCGATGACCACAGCTACATTTTAAGCCGCTGTTTTGAATAGTAATGTGACCCAACTCACCAGCTGAGCCGGTGCTGCCGTGATAAACCTGTTTATTAATCACAATGCCGCCACCAACGCCAGTGCCTAAGGTTAGACCCACAACATGATTATAATTTTTAGCTATACCGTGAATTGCCTCGGCTAAAACAAAACAGTTGGCGTCATTTTCTATTTTTAGCGGTACTTTAAAGGCAGTTTGTAAATAGTTTCTTAGGTTAACATTTTTAAAATTTTTGTCAAAATTTGGTCCTTTAACAAATATGCCTTTTTTTCGATCAACTTTTCCGGCAATACCAATGCCAATGCCTTTTACCTTTGGTGACCAAACAGTATTTACGGCTAAGTTTATATTTTTCAAAACCCGTTGCCGGCCTTTTTTAACCTGAGTTTCCACCCTAGCTTTTTTGATTATTTTTTTGCCTGATACCAAGGCCGCCGCGATTTTTGTAGCACCAATATCAAGGCCAATGTAATACTTCATAACATAATTTTAGTTAAAAAATCAGAATTGGGAGAGAGCGCGTTTTACGCTCTCGCAAAAGATCTTCATTGACTTTTGTCAGTTTCTTTTTGTTCTCTCCGTTTCTCGTAGTAGTATGCCCCAATGAGCATAATGAGCAGGGTTGGAATAATACCCCAACCGTTAGTAAGGTATGCTGTTCCTATAAGCAGAAGCATAGCTGGAATCGTATACCAAGGATCTGAACCGTCAGGCAACATGACAAACCTCCATTTAATTTTGTCGTATATCAAGTAAACCAATTCTGGTTTTTTAACTATATTTTTAAAGAATAATAGTTTAATTAAATTGAAATTACGTCGTTCGGTCTAAATAAACACAAGTGTTTATTTATCCCTCTTTAGCAATTATAACAAAAAACCCGCCTTATTGATATTGGCGGAATTAGTTAAGGAATATGTTATTTACCGGAAGCGAACTGTATAGCCGGTGTTATGCGAAGTTAATTATTCAGTTGTTGATTTATTATTATGTCTACGCTCCTTAATATCTCTTATTAATGCCTTAAGAATAAAGAAGATTATATATATTGTTATTGAGTAAAATATCCCTACAATTAAGGCACCGGGTGCAGTTAAATGAGGTACAATATCACCAGCAGTAGCCAGCCCTGACCCAGTTTTTTCTATGAGAGTGAAATCAAAAAAATTTAAGATTGGTGCAAATGGAATATATAGAATTATAAGGAGAAAATAAAAAATCAGAATCGGGCTTGATATTTTTTTGATTGTTTCGTAGGTTTCGCTGTAACCATAATCACTCCACATAATGAAATCAACCATAATTACAATTAAAGGGAATAAGATGATTGGTAATAAAGGCCATAAGATTTTTAAGATTAATTTAATCCTTGATTTTTTGAACATATATTTATAAATAATTAACTTCGTACAACGTTCCAGTATATGCGATGTTTTGCGGAGCGGAGCGGAGCAAAATATGAGAGAGCGAAGTGCAACGAGCGAACCGCATATACTGTGTTATACGCCCCGAGCGGAACGCAGTGAAGCGAGAGTGCAACGTGGCTTGAGTTCAAAAAATATTTTTCAATCAATATCATTTTGATAGGCTTTATCTTAAAAGTATAAATTTGTTTTTGTTTTGAATTTTTGGCAGAGGGGGTTAAGGGGTGAATGCCAAAAATTTAAAACTCCTTATTCATTTACGACTAATTCATATTCATTCTTAAAGTTAGAATTATGATCCTTATTAAAGAATGGTAATCCAACAAGTCTATAATTTGGATTTTCCGCTTTTATGATTTTTTCAAATCCGTATTTCTCAGATATTTCTTCTAAAAATTGTTCCTTCCAGCCTTCTTTTCCAGTTTTAAAAGTTCCATCCTTTCCAATATATTCATTTCCTTTTGGCTCAATAAATATTTGATAGTATAACTCTGCTTTGAATCCGTTCTTTACTTCTTTTTTATCTTTTGTTTTTACGAAGAGAATAAAGTCAGGTTGGAAGCCTCTACCTTGTTCAAAATCATATATCTTGTAAACTTCTTCATTTCTCAAAAGATATACTTCTTTGTATTTTTGCTCTAAATTACCGATTGTTTCTTTGATAAATTCAATCAGTTCTTTTTCTTCACTTGTTCCATGAAATGAATCCAAAACATACCAGTTTTCCGTTTCTAATTCTTTGGCAATTCTTTCAGAATCCATATCTGCTTCAATAGTTTTTGTTTTTGGCTCTGCAAAGAATTTTTTAAAATCTCCTGCAATAAATTCACTTCCAATTTTTGGAGCAATTTTATCTTTTAATTCAGCAAAAATATTGTCTAAAAACTTAATCACTAAACCTAATTTGTCGCTATTATCAATATCATCATAATTTGTATTTTTACTGACAATTATTTTTACATCAAAATCAGCAAGTTTGTCCGTTTGCAATTCTTCAATGCCTTCAATTTCCAGTTCTTCTTTTAGTTTTTCAAATTGAAATAATGAATTTTCTTGTTTTGCTTTGATATTGATAGCTTTTTGAACGATATATTTTTCAATATTCTTAAATCTAATTGAAATTGTTTGTAATCCTTTTTCTTGCAAATTTAGTCTTTGTAAATCTTCTTGTTTCTCAAAATCAATTTCTTGCTCAGTAAATTCTAAACCTTTGATTTTATACGGCACAAAAAAGTCTTTTTTAATGTCTTCCAAAGACTTCTTTTTTCTGTTTGGGTTATCAATCTGCTTGTTATACCAAATCTTTGTTTCTTTGTAGAATTTACTGTCTTGAAAATCTTTTTTGAGTGCAAATGTTTTGATAACTTTATAATCTCTAATATAACCATCTTTTCTTAATTCTTCTTTGAGATGAGAGATATATCTTGATTCTTCGTCATAAGTGTAATAATACAATTCTTCCAAAACTCTTAATTCATGTTTCAAATCATCGTCAAATTTTCTTTTATTTTTGATTTTGTCATTGAAAGCAAAAGGGCAATATCTGACACCTCTTCCGATAAGTTGTTTTTCTTTGGTCGTTGCTTCTGGGGTTTTCTTTGTGCTTCCTCCTGTGTTTTGTCCTTGATAAAGTCTGACAATATCAAAAAGGTTTAAGACGTCCCAACCTTCTGTCAATCTATCTACTGTAAAAATGGCTCTGATATGATTATTTTTGTCTTCTAAACTATTAAGCAGTTTTTCTGTTTCTTCATCAGTTTTTTCTTTTTTTGGACAACTCGCAGATCTTCCGCGAAAAGCCTTGACCGTTCGCGCTCTCAATCTGGGCTTGCCAGAAAAGTTTCGGGAAGCCGTAACCGCCCGATATAACTTATCTATTTTAATTTTACCAAAAAATCGCGCCAAACAAAAGTGTCAAAGAAACAAAATATCAAAGTTGTAAAAAATCCAAAGAGACAAAATTTCTAAGATTCAAACTTGCGGGAGCGAAAAACCAGCTCAGGGTCGGGATTCCACCTGTTGTCAGGCCTAGCCCAGTCGTCGTCGAGCCACGACTCGCCGTCCCCGAGCCGGTACACACCGAACACGTCCGGGTGGCCGTCAGAGTCGTGAATTTGTTTCATGGCAATACGAAGATACTCTTCTCTTGGCTGTTCTTTTTTAAAAATTTCTTCGTAATGGAGTCTAATTTGCGGCCCTGTTTCCTGCGGACAAAGCTCTAATCCCAGCTCTTCGGCTCTTTCATATATTTCTTTTACTTCAGCACCATTCGGAAATCCCAGATCGCTCACTTTGAGCTTGACGAATTTGATACGTTCTTTATTTTTCAGAGCCTGAAAGCCATTTTCCGGATCTTTGTTTTTGAGCATGCTTTTAGCGTAACCGCCGACATAAATTTTATTTCTATCGCTTTCAAGTAGTTGTTTACGCGCTTCTAGTTCGCTCGTTATTTCTTCTTCGCTTTGCCCGCCCATTTCTGCCTCAAATTGGGTGATTTTTCCTTCGGGAAATGAAGTGTAGACATGTTCTATATTGTATTTCTGGATTAAATTAAAAATGCCATGTTCTAGCTTGCCGATATACGCTTTAGTGTTCTCGTTTAATTCAGCAACTCCCCAGGCTATTTCCTCTGGCTGGCAATCAAGTACCACGGGCGCGTCTTCTTTGGGGTTTCTGGTTTTTCTGATTTCTTCAATCCGTGGATCTCGCTGGTAGCCGAAGCCTTCAATTGATTGGTCTATTTCGTAGAGGAAAATAAGGTCGTCTTTGGTGAGTTGCTCCCCTTGATTTACCCTCTTTTCAATCGCGGTAAGCTGTTTCATATCAGAAGATGCTTTTTTGTATTTTTCCGCGCCTGGCAATTCTGCCATTTTTTCTTCAGCAATTTCTGTCATATTGCCTTCCAGGTTCTGGTCGCCGTCAGCTACGCCTCGGACTTCGCCGATATTTTTCCCCTGCATTCTGATAGCAATGCGGGGAACGGTGGGTTTCCCTTGCCGGTCAAGGGTAGAATAGACATAAAAATCTCCTCCCTCCATCTGGGTTTGAGCAGTGGCAAACCCTTTAGTGCACCAGGCCGTGCCTTTGTTTTGGAGAGACGCCCAAAGAGCTGTTGGATCGGTTCCTTTCTGGTATTTCATCCACTTGCCATTAGTTTCTTCGCGCATTTCAGGTGTGATTTCTCCGGCTTGGCTCATTCCTTCCGCATACTGCTTGGCAAATGTCATTTGAGCGAACTTCTGGGCTTTTTCTTTGGTGATAATCTGCTCTTCTGGAATATCTTGGTTAGCAGCTGTTGTTTGCGCTTCTATGAGCTTGTCTAGCATTTCTGGGTCTTTGGATGCTTCTATCATCTGCTCTACATAGGCGAGAGCGCCTCGGTCAATCTCTGGAAAAAGGCGGGTGCTACCTTTGCTTCTTTTGGTAAATTCTTTTTTGTCTTTGTCGTAGTCGCCAAGGTCTAGGATGTTGCGGAAAGCGTAATATCTAAACCAAGTTGGGTATGGTTCATTCGCGTCTGAAAGATATGATATCCATGAGTCAAGCGATTTTTCTAGATCTTCAACCGCTATTTCACCGCGCTGTTCCAGTTCTTCTTCTCCATATTGGACTTCCATGCCCATTTCTCGGGCAGCGCGCTCTTCTACTAACCGCGCACCTTGAGCCAGCTGTTCTTTGTTTGAGCGGACATATTTATTCATTATCATTTCCCGCAAGAGGGATAGTGCCCGAGGGCGGGATTCGCCGTCTATGGTTTTTCTAGACTGCTTTTTGTCTGGATCCAAAATCAAGCGCTCTAGGCGGTCTAAATAATTCTGAATCTGAGCGTCCGGTTTTTGCGGTACTTTTTCGCCAGTTTTTGATTCTGTTCTTTTAGCGGATTTTTTCACCTCCGGAGCGTTATGGAGATTGTATTTATTTTTTAGGAATTCTGGATTTTTCATATAGGCTTATTTTATCATGTTTTTCCTGATTTTTCAATACTTTTCTATATTTGACCTATTTTCTTAATATGGTATAATGTAAATAATTAACAAAACCATATTAAGTATTTTTATGACTTACCTATCCTCTATTGTAAAAAAACGTTTGGAAGATAAACTATCTAAACTAAGCAAGCTTCGTCCTCTGCCTAAATCAGCTGTAGAGAAGCTCAAGGATAAATTCCAGATAGAAATGACCTACAATTCAAACGCGATTGAGGGAAACTCTTTGACTTTAAAAGAGACCTTTTTGGTTATCAATGAAGGCCTGACTGTCAAAGGCAAGCCACTCAAAGACCATTTGGAGGCCAAAGACCACTACGCCGCATTAGAATATCTTTATGAGCTTATTGAAATGAACAAAAAACATACCCTTTCTGAAATGCTTATCAGAAATCTGCATCAAATTATTATCCAGGAAACTGATAAAGAATGGGCAGGGAAATACCGAAACGCGAATGTAGTTATTGGCGGCGCCAAACACACACCGCCAGAAGCTTTGGAAGTGCCGCAGAAAATGCGCGATTTAATCAAATGGCTGAGTTCGCAAAAAAACAAAACACATATCGTTGAACTGTCCGCCCTTTTGCACCACAAATTGGTGCATATTCATCCTTTTTTTGACGGCAACGGCAGAACTTCACGGCTAGCAATGAATTTACTGCTTATGCAGGCTGGTTACCCGTTGGTTGTTATTCTGAAAAATGACCGAAAAAAATATTATGATGTGCTAGGCAAAGCCGACGGCGGGAGATACGAACCGCTAATAAAATTTATCGCCCAAGGCGTAGAGCGCTCTCTTGATATTTACCTCAAAACCTTAACGCCAGCCAGCCAAAAACAAGAAAAGTTTTTGACATTTGCCGAAATAGCTAAGGATACTCCGTTTTCCGCTAAATATCTAAATTTGCTTGCAAGGCAGGGAAAGCTTGAGGCATACAAAGAGGGCAGGAACTGGCTAACTTCAAAAGAAGCTATAGAGCGGTATCTTAAAAATAGAGCTAGAAAAAGAAAAGTTGGAAAATAATAAGGAGTTTAGGGGCAAGGGGAATTCACCCCTTTTATTCCCCTCTTCCCCTTGCCCCTAAACATAAAAACAAAATTGAATTCTTTTTACGAGTAGTTTGCTAACGCAAACTAAAGAAAAACATATACAACAGCTAACAGCGTGTATGAGACTGCGGCTTTTTCGAAAGCCTCCGTCCAAATTCCGACTAGCGTCGGAACTTCTCATACACGCATATGTTATACGCAATTCAAAAAATATTTTTCATTCTCTTTTATTATAATAGGATTTCTTTAGTAACTATAAATATGATTTTTTTCAATGCTTATGTACATTTAGATTTGCAAACCAGCTATACATACTACGAGAAGAATACCTGCTGATGCTAAACTTATCGACTCCAATATTAAGAGTTGAATAGGCAATTTGTCTTTCACTACAGGAAATACTTCAAACAAGTCAAAAGCAAATACTACAGCATAGAGTGATGCAAGTACGAGCGCTGGCCAAAATACCCACGTGTTACCGAGAACTGCAAATCCTGCCACAAATAAACTTACAAGGCTGAGACTTGTTAAAAAAACGTTAAACAAATTATATTGCCAACGTGGTAGTGACGAGAAATCGCGCGTATCAATGAGTTTCCCTGGCAACATGGGGGCCAGCAATAGTACTTCCCAGACCAGGAAAGCAGCAACAGTTGTTGTAAGTAGTGTTTCAATCATATTATTATCCTTAATAATTAAAATTTATAAAGTATTCATTTCCTGTAGTGCGGTGAAAGAAAATGCTATCTTATTTTCTCTATAAATAAAGAAAAAATCAAATTTATTTTCCTTTTATCCCTTGTTATACGAGTGCGTAGCACCATGA
>CEPX01094646.1_pt1 | contig 14916 bp, 19 predicted proteins | sample 361361 | NCBI WGS metagenome assembly CEPX01 (sample SAMEA2619974, study PRJEB7988) | marine metagenome | biome: marine biome (ENVO:00000447); feature: mesopelagic zone (ENVO:00000213) & marine oxygen minimum zone (ENVO:01000065); material: "saline water (ENVO:00002010), including plankton... | reverse complement strand
AAGGGGAAGAAGATGGTCGTAATAGATATAGAAAATCTAATGAACGACAATTACATTATAAATTTGTAGACGAAATGCCAGTTGAGCCAAAAGCAGGAGAAGATACTGCTTCTATAGAACCTGCTGTAAATCTAGCAATTACCCTAACACCCGAAGAAAATACCACAGAAAGAGTGCGGCATCGTCTATTTACACTAGGACATTAACCCTTAAATCAGTAGGGTTTTCAATATTTTTTATAAGTCATTGATTTTACTAGGTTTATAAGTCATTGATTTTAGGACATTTCCAAAAATTTCTGTAAGTCATTGATATCATTAATAAAACACCAAGAAATACCGGTTGACAGATCTACCATATGAGACTATCATATATATAGTGGTAGTGTGAATCGTTAAACGAGGGTTATTATTATGCGAAAAGTCCGTGTTCTTAACGGCGAATATGGTGGCAAGGTTGTTACCAATACAGTGTTTCCTTTATGTAAAGGTTATAAATTGGGGAAACATGGTGGGTTCATTACAGTTGATGGATCTAGGGTTGCTGGATATCCAGACAGAAAAATTCGGATCAAACTTGATCGGAAAGGATATGAGCCACTTGTTCCAAAAGAAGTAAAAGAAAAACTTGAACAAACCGACGATGAGCGGATGAAGGAAATCCGTGAGCGGTTTGAAATCCTGGACGAAATGACTGAGGCCACAATGGAAGGCACAGTCCGTGGTATGATTGTATCGGGTCCTCCAGGAGTAGGCAAGTCATTTGGTGTTGAAGCAGTACTTGAACGGGCCAACATCTTTAACAAGATAGGTAGTCAGCCAATTAAGTATGATATCATAAAGGGTGCAATGACACCCATTGGTCTTTATACTTTGTTATATAATTGGTCTGACAAAGGTAAGGTATTGGTGCTTGATGACTGTGATTCGATTTTATTCGACGAACTGGCACTGAATCTTTTAAAGGGTGCATTGGACAGTGGTAAGAAACGTCGACTGTTTTGGAATGCTGATTCGTCTATGTTACGGCGCACAGGAGTTCCAGACTATTACGAATTCAACGGATCAATAATTTTTATATCAAACCTTAAATTTGATGATATGGTTAGTGGTGGAAGGTTAGGTAAAGTTAAAGATCACTTGAAGGCGATTTTATCTCGTTGTCATTATTTGGATTTGACACTTGATACAATGCGTGACAAGATGCTCCGTATCAAACAGGTTGTCGGAGACGGTATGCTTGATGATCATAAACTTGCTGAAGGCGAAAAAGAAATGATTGTTACGTACATTGACGAGAACAAGGAAAAACTGCGTGAAGTATCACTGAGAATGGTACTCAAAATTGCAGACTTGTTTAAAATGGCTCCCAAAAATGAGAAGTGGAAGCGGCTAGCCGAAATGACTTGTATGAAACGAGAGGTAGTTGAAGAATGAAAGCCAGATAGCACACACCACTAAAATAATAATAACATATCTGGTTTCATGGAGCGGGGAAGGAAACTTCCCCGCTTTTCTTGTGTAATTAACAAATAGAGTGTATAATAATAGTTGTATGAAGCAATGTAAACTAATCATAAGGGACGAAGTTAATATTAAGTTTGATGGGTTAGATCCACCCATTCGTCGTAAGTTAGAAAAGGAGTTAAAGTTTTTCTTACCTTATGCATACCATGTTCCGTCTTATAAGTTAGGAAGATGGGATGGATGTGTATCGTTCTTTACTGTTGGAGGTATGACATTTCTTAATTTGCTTGATCGTATATTGCCGTTTCTTACTCATTATGATATAGAAATAGAAGATAAACGTGAACCTTTTGATTTTAAATTTGATCCTATAGATAAGGATCATTTTAGTAAGTATAAATGGCCAAAAAAGCATACTGCCGCAGGTCAACCTATAGTATTGCGTGATTATCAAGTAGAAGTCATTAATAAGTTTTTAAAGAACCCACATGCATTGCAAGAAGTTGCTACAGGGGCTGGTAAGACGCTCGTAACGGCGTCTTTAAGCAATTTAATCGAGCCATGGGGGCGTAGTATAGTCATAGTACCAAACAAGTCACTAGTGAAGCAAACAGAAGCGGATTACAAGGCATTAGGACTGGATACCGGCGTGTATTTTGGGGATAGAAAAGAGTTTGGGCATACTCATATGATATGTACATGGCAAAGTTTAAACATAATGGAGAAGCGTTTCCGTGATGGTTTAAGCAATACTAGTATTGTAGAGTTTGCAGAAGATGTTATATGTGTTATTGTAGACGAAGCACATATGGTTAAAGCAGATGTTCTTAAAAAGTTATTAACAAGTGCATTTGCTAAAGTACCTTTGCGTTGGGGATTAACAGGAACAATACCAAAAGAAGAACATGAACAAGTTAGTCTTAAAGCAAGTATTGGAGACGTTATACATCAATTGGGCGCGGCAGAGTTACAAGACAGAGGAGTGTTAGCCAATTGTGAAGTAAATATTATACAATTAGAAGAAACAGCCATATACAAAAATTATCAAAGTGAATTATCTTATTTGGTAGGAGATAAACAACGATTAGATTATATGGCAGGTTTAATAGAAAGTATTTCTAAATCAGGTAATACTCTTGTATTAATAGATAGAATAAAAACGGGCAAGGGATTAACAGAAAGAGTAGATACTTCTGTTTTTATATCGGGCTCAGTAAAAACAGACGAAAGAAAGGAACATTACGATGAAATTCAAGATAGGGACAATAAGATTATTATTGCTACTTATGGTGTTGCCTCTGTCGGTATTAATATCCCTAGGATTTTCAATCTTATTCTTGTTGAGCCTGGTAAAAGTTTTGTACGGGTTATTCAAAGTATCGGACGGGGCATTCGTAAAGCAGAGGACAAGGATTTTGTACAGATCTGGGACATCACCTCGACGGCCAAATTTTCTAAAAGACATTTAGCCAAAAGAAAAAAGTTTTATAATGAAGCAAAGTATCCTTTCAATATAAACAAGGTAGATTATAGATGTTAATTTTAACAGTAGAAAACGAACCATATCAATTAAACAATATACCCAAAGAGGTAGAAGATATTAGATATTGTGTTATGGATTATAGTGATCCTACATTTGTAGATTATATATTTGTGCCTTTAATATTTTTAGAATCATTTAATGCTCCTGCGGCAGTATTAAGTATAAACGGTCGACAATTTACAATGCCAATTGATTGGTCTTTAATTATTGGAGATGTAGAAGCAGGTGACCCCGAAGTTATTTCTATATTACATATTAATGATAGGGGATTTGATGCGTTTTGTTATAATCCTCTTAGTGATTATCAAATATCATTTAAACCAGTAGACATAGTTAATATATATAGCGAAGTAAAATGGGTATTTCCTAAATTAAAATATGGGCATATTCTTGCTGTTCCTACTGGCCAAAAGAAAAATGATCCTGTTGCTTATTTTATAAAAGAAACAAACAAAGTACCAGATGTACTTGATTTAAATCAAATTTGGTAATATAATAGTAATAATGAAGAAGGATGATAAAAATATACCGCTAGGTAAAATATTAGAAGCAGTAGATAAACGAAACAAGTCTTTTTGGGATTCATTAACAGAAGAACAAAAGAATGCGTTTTCTGCTTGGATATATATGCGATATGTTAGTTGTTGTAGTTCAAAAGAAAAGAAGATAAACTATCATTATCTAACAGCCATTAATGAATTTGTTAATGTTAATTTTAATGATATCAGGCACCATGGAGAATTACAATATAAATTAATGGCACTATGTGGTGTAGGAAAAAAACAATTTCATCCATGGGTTAAACCAGGTAAAGGAATTAAGAAAAATAGACTAACTACTTGGTTAGCAGATGTACATAGACATTTAAAAGAAGATGAAATAGAACTTTTGACAGAGTTAAATTCTACAAAAGAATTAAAACAGTATGCAGAAGATCTAGGATTGCAAGATAACGAAATTAAGAAAATATTCAACTAATGAATAAATGTGGTTATTGTGAACGTGAATTCGTACGAGAACAAACGTTGGCTGTTCACATGTGTGAACAAAAACGGCGTCATATGGTTAAGGGCGACAGGCATGTTCAATTAGGATTTAGGGCATATCAAAATTTTTATTCAAATAACACTAATGCAAAAAATGATAAAACATATAACGAATTTGCTGATTCAAAATATTACAAGGCATTTGTTAAGTTTGGAAAGTACATTATAGATATAAATGCAATTAATCCAGAAGCATTTATAGATTTTGTTTTACGAATGGGTGTACGAATAGATGATTGGAGTAAAGATTCTGTATACAATGAATATATATGTGACTTAATGAAAAAAGAGTCTGTAGATAGGGCAGTAGAACGAGGTATAATATTAATGCAAGAATGGTCGGCTGAATGTAATGAAGAGTGGACTAACTTCTTTAATAAGGTATCTACTAATATGTCTGTGCATATGATTAAGTCAGGAAGAATTTCTCCATGGATACTTTATAGTTGTTCTGGAGCACAAAAATTATTAGATAGAATGTCCGAAGAACAAATACAGATGATAGCAGATTATATAGAACCTAGTTATTGGCAGAAAAAAATAAGCACCAATGAGAAGGATTCAGCATGGGTAGAACATGTCTTCAAAGAAGCAGGAATCAATTAAATTACTAAAAGAAGATCTTAGTAAAATACTGATCAAGAATAATATTATTAATAGGTATTCTAAGAGTCCAGTAGATAGGGGAGGAGCAGAAAATTATTTACGCGGTTGTGGAGTGAATTGGTCTGTTTCGTCAGATAAAATACTAGAAGATCTAGTAAACTATATAAGAACTGGATATTATAAAAAACCAAAGAGGAAAACATAATGGCTGTAGTAGGAATTATAATGGGTAGTGCATCCGATTCGGAAGTAATGAATCATTGTGTAGAAACCTTAGAAGAACACAATATATCATTTGATATAATTGTAGCATCAGCACATCGTGACCCCGATAAGGTTAGAACGTGGGTTCTTAATGCTGAAAAACGAGGTAATAAAATTATTATTGCCGCGGCAGGTATGGCAGCCGCATTGCCGGGGGTTGTCGCCGCATATACAGATTTACCTGTTATAGGTGTGCCAATGAATTCAGGGTTAAATGGAATGGATAGTTTGTTAAGCATATCGCAAATGCCAAGAGGTGTCCCAGTAGCATGTATGTCTATAGGAAAGCATGGTGCAGTTAATGCCGCATTGTTTGCAAAACGTATATTAGAGTGCGGCCATACAAAAACAACTGATGACGACTATATCGATAATAACAATGAACCAGATATAGATAGAGACTGATGAAATCTACAACAGATATTGATATTGATGTAGCAAATCGCGACACTGTTTTAAATTTGTTTAAACATACTCCTGCGGCATTGACTAAAGATAAAGGGTTTGTTAAGCATAATACAGGTGTATACTTTCATAAGATGCCCAAAAATCCTATTACAGGATTAGCAACTATAGATCATAAAGAAGCAGAAGAGGAAGGATTTTTTAAATTAGATATTCTTAATGTGGGTGTATATAATCAAGTAACTAGTGAACAGCATCTAGTAGAGTTGATGTTAATAGAACCGCCATGGCATAGATTATTAGAAAAAGAATTCACAGAGCAGTTAATACATATAAGTAATCATTATGATATTATAAAACAAATGAAGCCAGAAACAGTAGAACAACTGGCGGCAATATTGGCAATAATACGTCCTGCAAAGCGATATTTGTTAGGAGAAAGTTGGGATAAAGTATTTGAAGAAGTTTGGAAGAAGCCAACAGATGATACTTATTACTTTAAAAAATCACATGCAATTGCATATGCACATTTGGTAATTGTACACATGAACTTATTATGAAAGAACTATATAACAAAAAATTCTCAATAGGACATTGGGATAGTACACCTTCTGAAGATCTCTATTTACGATGTTTTGAAAATTCCTCTGAGCAATACAAAAACGAAATTTACGATATTTACTATGGTGCTACTTTCTATCATTCGTCTGGGTTACGATATGGTAATACTATGGGAGTAGATGCATCCGAAGCACACTATAAAAACTTATTAACAATTCAAGAAAAGTATGGCATTCCTATTTCGTTAACAATTAATGAAATGAATAGACCAATGCATATGCTTCGTCCAGACATCACAAAAGACTTTGTAAATTTTATAGGAAAATATTATGCAGATGGTGTTAGAAGTTGTACAATAAGCCACACTCATTTAATGCGATTGGGAGTATTGCAAGAAACATTTCCGGAAATGGATTGGAAGAATACAGTTAACCATGGAATAAGAACTACGCAACAGTTTATTGATTATGCTAATTTAGGTTATACAACAGTTCAGTTAGATAGAGACTTTAATAGGAATCGTGGTGAATTAAGAAAAGTAAAAAAGGAAGCAGACAGGTTGGGTATAAAAACTTGTCTTTTAGTTTTTGAAAGTTGTTTGCCCGAATGTCCTTTTAAAACAGAACATGACTGTTGGCAAAGTGGAGAACTGGCAGGTACAGGACATAGTTATTGGGAAATGATAGGTAATACATGTGTTGGTTGGAGAAACGAATTAGAATTACATCCCGGCCCCGACGGTAAACATTTAGAACCCGGTGTTACTAATCCAAGAACAAGTACAGACCTTATTATCCACTCTAATAAAGATTGGGATGAATTTGCAGAGTTAGTAGACATATTTAAACTATCTGGAAGATTAAAAAATCTAGATGATGCTGACCAAGGAGATAAACTACTTTACGCAATAGAAACAAAACGTAGATCTTTCTCAGCTGATAGTTTTAAAACAATATATGAAAATAATTTAGCACCCCTTCACATGTGGTTTAGTATTAGTTGCATAAAGAAAGACTTCCCCACAACTACAGATATAGACGAAATTAAAGATAATTTGAATACACATTTTTGGAACAGTAAAGAAGCCATTAAATTAGCAAAGGTTTTAAAGAATTGTAAAAACCAATGTTACAAATGTCATATGTGTGATGATGTGTTTGGTACCAAACGATTAGATTCTGTTTTAGAAGTTTAACTCATTTTACGAACTAATTGTATTTGACGCCGTTTAATTCGTTTTTGCATTATATTTTGTAAATTAATACTATGGCCATGAACTAAATTAAAGTCTTTAGCATTAAATGTTCGTAATATAGACTGAAATGGTTTAAATCTATCGCCCAATACAATATTAATAGGAATTAGTCTATTTGATCCCCACCACCATTCGTCTCCCAATTCTAAGAATAACTTTTTTCCTTCTTCTTGCTGAATGTTTTCATATATGTACATAGAACACAAAACATTATCCATATTTTGTATAATGCCAATGAATTCGTTGTTACCGTGAGTGCAAAAACTTAAAAAAGGAAACGAATCTAATAGTTTTTGATATATATTGGGGATCGATGTACTCATAATGCTTTAATAATATTTAGCATAAATACAAGTGGAGTTATTAAGGATGGATATAAATATATGCCTCGAACAATTGAATTTTACAATTATCAAGAAGAGAGAGTCTATACTTATATAAACGATAATTCTAAGACAATAAATTTGCCCATGAATAATAGACCCGTTAAAATTTATAAAAGTACAGACAGTTTAATATCTTTTCGAATAAAGGATCAAGACAGAAAAGCCATGAATCTAAATGGACTTGATCTGACAGCCAATCTAACAAAAACACAGGATAAAACATCTACTATTAGTAGACCCTTGTTATTAACAGATGAATACAATGGTGCAGCTCAATTATCATTAGCAGAAAAAGATATAAGACAATTAGAATCAGGATTATATTATCTAACTGTTACAGTTAAAGATGCCGATGATATTGTTAGACCTTTGTATTCTGACTACAATCAACGTGTAAGTGGGACAGTAGAAATTTTAGATACAGAATTACCAACATTAATTGATAGTACAACATTATCTACATTTACCGAATTGGGCGGTACGCCTGCAGGCGGTACGGCTAAATTTTTCTCAGATGTTGTAGAAGGCGATGCTAGAAAACATGATAAAACAGGACTACATACATTTGCTGTATATGCTACCGATTTTACCGGTAAATTATATGCAGAAGGTACATTAGATCTTATCGGTAACGATTCTAGTGATTGGTTCACATTAGATTTATCACTTGCTAATCCTTATGCTCTTTTTACTACATTTTCTGGAGTAGATGCTTTTAACTTTAGTGGAAACATAGCATGGATTAGATTTTATTACGAAGAAGATTCTGCTAATACTGGAACAATTGACAAAATTCTATATAGACATTAAACTAGTAGTATGAGTTTAGTTTTGGAGTTTGTACAGCAATACATACCCTATGGATTTCGTAAAACACCTAGCGGCTGGTTAAGTGGCAATTGTCCAATGTGTATTCATAATGGACAACCTCGACCGGACACAAGAGGACGAGGCGGTTTCTTTTTTGATGTAGATAAATTTCAATATAATTGTTTTAATTGTGGTTATAAAACTGGCTGGTCTGCTGGTAGGCATATAACTGCTAGACTTCAAAAGTTATTGGAAATATTAGGTGCAGATACAGCAGACATACAACGATTAAAATTGCAACTTGCAACAGAGCAAGAAGTTTTTCAAGAATTTGAATATCAGGCGGCAGAAGAAGAACCTATAAAATTTAATTGGCCAGAAATAGAATTACCTAAAGTATCACAACCATTACTTAATTGGATTCAACAATTAAATTTTGGTTATAATGATCCTGAAAATGAATATTATGATGAAGTAAATTGCTCCCATGTAATTGAATTTTTAACAAAGCGAGGATTTAGTGCATATGATAAAAGATTGTATTGGTGTAATAATGAAACGTTTCAATTAAACAAACGATTGTTTATACCTTATGTATATAAAGGAAAGGCGGTAGGATATACTGCAAGATGGGCATCTCGAGATTCACGCCCTGATAGTTTACCAAAGTTTTATACACAACAACCAAAAGACTTTGTGTTTAATTTAGATGCACAAGTACACGAGAGAAAATATGTGATAGTAGTAGAAGGGCCCATGGATGCATTAACAGTAGATGGAGTTGCAGTAACATCCAATTTAGCAAATCAAACACAGTGTAAAATTATAGAAAAGTTAGGCAAGAAAATAATACTGTGTCCAGATAGAGATCATGCTGGAGCAAGATTGGTGGCTATTGCAAGAAAAAGAAAATGGGCAGTAAGTTTCCCTCCATGGAAAGATTGTAAGGATGTATCGGATGCAGTAGTAAAATATGGAAAGTTATTTGCACTAAAAAGTATAATAGAGTGTGCAGAAACTAATCAAGGAAAAATTAAAGTACTTACAAAAAAGTATTGTAAATAGGCTATGGCAGAATCAAAAGAATATAGTGCAGAACTACAAAAATTGTTTATTGAATTTTTGTTAAAAAATCATGACCTTTATGCAAGGTGTAGAGGTATTTTAGATAGCGAATATTTTGATCATGAATTACGTGATTGTGTAAAATTTGTAATGAAACATGCAGATAAGTATTCTGCTGTTCCAACTAAAGATCAAGTAGAAGCAACGACACAACTTAAATTAGGAGACATGACAAGTGCTACTGAAAAATATGAAGGTTGGTTTTTAGATGAGTTTGAACAGTTTTGTAAACATAAAGCACTAGAGCAAGCAATTTTAAAAAGTTATGATAAACTAGAAAATCAAGAATATGGTACAGTAGAAAAATTAATAAATGATGCAGTACAAATAGGATTAGCAAGAGAGTTTGGAATAGATTATTGGGAAAACCCTGCTAAAAGATTAAAGGACATACAAGACAATCATGGACAAACATCTACTGGATGGACTACATTAGATAAGAAGTTGTTTGGTGGATTTAATAAAGGTGAGTTGAATATTTTTGCAGGAGGCAGTGGAGCAGGTAAAAGTATATTCTTACAAAATTTAGCAATTAATTGGGCCAAGTTAGGACTTAATGTATTATATGTATCCTTAGAATTATCAGAGCAGTTAACTAGTATGCGAATGGATGCAATGCATACAGACATGTCAACAAAAGAGTTGTTTAAAAATCTTGAAGATGTAGACTTAAAAGTTCGTTTGTTAGGAAAAAATGCAGGACGATTACAAGTAGTACAGTTACCAAATGGTTGTAATGTAAATGATATAAGAGTATTCTTAAAAGAATTTCAGATTGAAACAAACACAGTTATGGATTGTGTATTGTTAGATTATTTAGATCTTATGATGCCACTGAATAGAAAAATTAGTGTAGGCGATTTATATACCAAAGATAAATTAGTATCTGAAGAACTACGTAATTTTGCGTTAGAAGGTAACTTTTTGTTTGTAACAGCAAGTCAGTTAAACCGAGGAGCAGTAGACGAAATAGAATTTGATCATAGTCATATTGCAGGAGGGTTGAGTAAAATACAAACGGCTGACAATGTTATAGGTATATTTTCTAGTAGGGCAATGCGGGAACGTGGCAGGGTACAAATACAGTTTATGAAAACACGTTCTTCTAGTGCAGTTGGGCAAAAGTTGGATTTTGGATTTGATATTAACAGTTTAAGAATAACAGATCTAGAAGATGATGAAGACGATAATCAAACTACTTCGTCTTTGTATGAAAAATTAAAGCAAAAAAGTCAAGTATCAGATACAGTAGAAACAAACACTGTAATTGAAAAAGCAGTAGATTCCCAAGATCGACTCAGGAATCTACTGCGTAAATTAGAATAACTTTTACTTCTTAGATTTATCTCTTTGAAGATCACTCCTAATTCTATTGAAGAGACTCATATCACTTGTTATGAGGGTTATTAGCTTATCAAGAACAGTTAGGAGAACTGCTCTTTGTTGTGTAGACGGTACTTTGCCATCTAACATTATTTTAAAACTTTGTCTGAGTTTCATAACGCTATCATGGTCTAACATGCCCGCCTTACCTAATATGACTAATTTGTTCATTGTTCGGTGAAACAGAATAGGATCCTTATTTTCGTCAGTCTCTCCTTTCCCTGACCGTGTAAAAGGCATTGATTCATCATCTGGCATATATGCGCCAGAATGATCAGTAACAGTTTTATCAAAACGCAATTCTTTTTTTCCAGAAGGTACATCTTGGCTTTTTATAGAAGGTACATCTCTATCTAAACGATGAATATGTCGATCTGTTTTTTCTTCAGGTTTAGATGTTTCGTCCTTTTTTACAGGATTTTCAATTACATTTATAAATGTTTTGTACCAATCTTCTGACATTATGCGTTCCTATGCTTCAAAACTATTTATCTATATCATATAAATATATACAATACAGAGAATCGTGTTATGAAAAAGCGTACAAAGAGTTTATTAGAAGAAATTAATAATATGGTGCATGATAGGGATAAGCACCTAATCATAGAAAGTAAAGCCGATCATATTATTGCCAGTGCTATTAATTTAGTACAATTAATAAATGAAAGTTATGAGGGAGAAGAAGCAGCCGATCTAACTAAACGACTATATAATTCAATCAAAACACATGATCCTCGAAAATTTAAACGCGGAATATATAGAATCAAAAATGAAAATAAATGAAGTCATTGACACAAATCCAGTATTTGATTCATATGCATTATTTGAAACAGATTTAGAAGGGAAGGTTGAGATAGTGAGGAATCTTTTTAAAAAAGCAAATAAGTATGCAAAGGATCATCATTTAACAGATATTGCCGCGCAGAAAGTTTATGAAAGAGAATTAAAGGCTTTACAACGAAAAGGTATTAAAATAACCGACATCCATAAGTTTACAGGATTTTTTAGAAAACATCCCAAACTAATAGGTGCCGCAGTTGGAATACTATTTTTTGCTGGTAAGCCAGTTGCCGATACATTAGGTATGGATATTGGCCCAGCATTAAATCTTATTGGTTCTATATTAGCAGGAATGTATGCGGCAGATATAGCATCGCCTCTTGTTAAAACACATGCAGAAAGAGAATATGATGCTGAAGTCGAATATGAAAAAAAGAAACAGGCTCGAATGAATAAGGAAAAAGTATGAGAATAGAAGATATTACTTCAGGGTATCCTCGACGTTATTCTAGAACTAACAGAACTTCTCGCCTCCCCCAACCTACTGATAAAGGATTCCATAATAACTCAACAGACACAGAGGAATTAAAAGAAGATAAAGAGGGAAAAAATGTTCATTTAGAACATATAGAAGATGAAATTTTAAATGGTGGATATGCTGGTGTACAAAAGTCCATAGACATAATGCGTGGATTACTTTCTATGTTAAAGGGCCGATCAAAGAAATCCACAAAAGTAACAGTCAAGTGGGATGGTGCTCCTGCTTTAATTACTGGTACAGATCCCAGTGACGGTAAATTTTTTGTAGGTACAAAAGGTGTATTTGCACAAAATCCAAAATTAAATAAGAAGCCTGGACACATTATGAAAAATCATCCGGATGGAATGCGTGATGGTGAAGTTGTAGATAAATCAGGTCTCAGAGATAAACTAGGGGATGCATATAAGCATCTACGAAAACTAGGTATAAAAGAAGTCCTTCAAGGTGACTTATTGTTTACACCCGACATGTTAGAAGTATATGAAATTGATGGTAAAGATTATTTAACATTTAAACCAAATACAATTATGTATGCTGTGCCCAATGATAGCAATCTTGCAAATGAAATAAGACGTGCTAAAATAGGTATTATTTTTCATACAATGTATGAAGGCGACAATCTAGCAGATATGACTGCTAATTTCAATATTGACGTAAGTGGTTTAAAGGGCAAATCGGCAGATGTTTGGGTAGATGATGCTTATATAAAAGACTATAGTGGTGCGGCAACATTAACGGATCAAGAAAGTAAAGAAATAGCAAAGGCAATTAATGATAATGTTGCATTTGCTAATAAGGCAACAAGTTCAACATTTGATATTTTAAATAACAGTCCAATTAAAGAAATAGGAACTGAATTAAAAGCACATGTTAATACTTCTGTACGAGGCGGTAGTTTTCAAGAAGACCCTTCACGTTTTGTAGATGACTTTGTAGAAAGACTAATTGATAGCACAGATACAGCAGTTGCAAAATTAAAAACAGGCTCCGAAGGACCGGCGGGTCAAAAGAGATTAGAATATTTGAATACAGCAATTGAATGGGTGCAATCCAATAAACCTCAACTTGAAGGAATATATGGATTATACTTAAGAACAATTGCCGCAAAGAATCTATTAGTTAATAAGTTAAATCAAATTAAAAGCATGGATGCATTTTTAATGCACCCAGACGGAACAGTTGAAGTAACTGCACCAGAAGGATTTGTTGCAGTCGATCATTTAGGTAATGCTGTTAAGTTAGTAGATAGACTTACATTTTCTTCTGCTAATTTTGCACCAGATAAGAAATTTGGATAAGTTGACACAACATACGATATAAATTATAATAAATATTACTATGGAACTATCTTTTATAAACAAAGAAATAACAGAAGCAAGAATGTTTCGAAATAGAGCCATCTTGCGTAAATTAAGCATAGAAGACGTTGCAAATTTTGCATTTTTAAATACTCTTCTTTTGTTTATTGTATATTCTGAAAATGATACTGGACTTGCGGGAGTAGATTATGCAGAGAAAACTATCCGCTATAATTCTTTTGATCATTATAGAGTTTCTGGTTCCGATCTTTATATAGCCTATTATATATTGTTCAATACAGCTGGAGACGAGTTAATAGGTGGCACACCAGAAGGAAATGCTTTAGCAAGAAGTCGTATAAATGTACCTATGTATATGTTGCGTAAAATGTTTAAAGAAATGGCAAATGATAGTTTGCGTATAGATAGTGCATTTATCCAACGCTTTTTTCTAATGCTTGAAAAGAAATTAAACATTAAGACAAGCAATTATAAAAGTATTAGACGATTAGTTCAAAATTGGCATAAAGCTTCAACTCCAGAAAAACAACTAGTAGTAACAAGAATGTCTATGTATTTTAGAACAAATGCTAGGTTAGCAGAACTATTTCCTTATTTAGAAATGTTGGCTAGAAAAAGGAATTGGAACATAGATAATGCTAACAATCCCGAAACTAAAAGTGGTATGAAAAAGATTGCCAAGGGTGCCTTAAGATTAGCTGGCGCGGCAACTGCTGGTTATTATCTTGGTAAACAAATAGGCAAACTTGCAAAATAGATTATGACGGTCAAAACTCCGAGTGGTATCTTTAGACCTGGTGAATTTAGCCACGGCGACACAGAATTTTTTACTGTATATACATTAGTAGATACTACAAATACCGGTGTGACAACTGGCTCTGGTAAAGAATATAAGCAAGCACAAAATCTTAGTGTACTATTACAAACAATAGGATTACGATGCCAACCGTTTATAAGTTCTGTTATGAGATTAGACGGGCAAAATTTAACTAATTATGATTTTGGTTCTGCTCATGCAGGAAATCATTCTATATGGATAGTAAAATTTGCTACAGAATTTGCTGGCCAAACAAGTGTAAGTGGATTAACATCTGATATAGAGAATATTCCTATTTTTGATAACTTAGACGAATCGGTTAATATTGGCACTATATTTGATTGTTCGTCAAATACTGACAAAAATACCTATATTATCAAAAACGCAGAGCTATAAATACGAGTGTAACAAAATTATAAGTTACAAATTTGTAAAGGCTAATATAGGCACAATTTTAATAACTAACTTAGGCTCACTTTAGGCACACTCAGGCTCTCGAACTGATATTCTACTTAATTGAAAAGTAGTTCAAGAGGAATTAATATATGCCAAATGGTAAGACGTCTGTATATAAGATAGAAAAAGAATCGCTTGAAGCTCACGTGGATT
>CEPX01170156.1_pt1 | contig 14924 bp, 13 predicted proteins | sample 361361 | NCBI WGS metagenome assembly CEPX01 (sample SAMEA2619974, study PRJEB7988) | marine metagenome | biome: marine biome (ENVO:00000447); feature: mesopelagic zone (ENVO:00000213) & marine oxygen minimum zone (ENVO:01000065); material: "saline water (ENVO:00002010), including plankton... | reverse complement strand
ATTGCACTTGGAGCTTCTCCACCATGCCAACTTCTCTTAGGATGAACCTTCATCGGATAAATTCTCTCACTATTATCATCTAATATGATTGCACTTCCTTTCAATCTTGGCAGATTATTTATGTATCCTTGCAAATCACTAACTAAATAACTCTGCATCATAGTATTCAACGCTTCTATATCTGGCTTAGCAGTTAACCTATGACTTAGAATAATATCACTTTGAGTTAAAACATCTTTATGTATTTCTCCAGGCTGCTGTGTTACCAAAACTAAACTTATTCCAGGCTGCCTTCCTTCTCTTAACAATTGAACAAGTGCATCAGTGGCAGGAGTTTTTCCAGTCCTTGGAAGAAATTCATGTGCTTCATCAATCATGATCCATACCATTGGTTTCTCCTGCTTGGTTTCCGTATAAAAATAACTATGTTGACTTTCTATTGCCTCCAATTCTTCTTTTTTCCTAGCATTCATCCTTTCAGTCAAAAGTTTCTTACTAACAAGTCCAATTACGAGTCCCTTAATACTCCAATCACCAGAAGTTCGTGTATAACAACTTATATCTAAAACATTAACACTTCCAGGCTTCATCAATTCATCAATTGTAGTTCCTTCCTTTGCAAAAAGTCCCCACTTATCTGCAGACAAAAATCTATTTTCTACAGCATTTCTAACATCCAATGAACTCTTCTTATCATTTTGAACTAAAGTAATTATTTCATCTATAGAAAAATCTTCCTTGCTTTCTCTCAAATCAGCTAAAATCCTTTCAATTAAAATACCAATTGAATCGGTAACCTTAACACCAAAAACATTACACCAATCACCCGCATCAAGTTCACTAGTTCTTATCGTAAAAGAATAGTCAGATGGAATTCCCATATCTCTGTATTTTTGGTAATACCCTGCAGGAGTAAATATATTAATGTCTTGTCCCTCTGGTCTCAATTTCCATTTTTCTAAAAGTTTTTCCTGCCTTCTGTTTGGATATTTCATTGTCCAGAAAACACCCATGGTATCAAAAAATAACACAGTAACATTATTTTTCACAGCTTCTTCCATCCTAGATATTTCTTCAGCAATTACAGAAGCAGAGTAGGATTTACCAGATCCCCTCTTCCCGCAGATCATAATGACATGTGTTTTAACAACATCAAGAAAAACTTGATTACTCAATGAAGTTGTAGGCCCCATTTTTACATAGGATTTTCCAAGGTAGACAGTCCCTCTATCTCCGAACTTCATCAAATCCTCTTCGTTTCTACCAATAATTATCTTGTAGGCCACATAATCACCTCTAGATTTATGTAATCTAGATTTTATAAAAGTCTTTCTTACCAATAATTATTTAAAATAGATAGATTCCTAGCCCATATGTTAATGAATAAAATCAAAACGTTCCTATTATTGGCGTCACTTTCCGCACTCATATTAGCTATCGGGGGGATGTTTGGTGGAAGAACGGGCTTAACATTTGCGTTTGTTCTAGCAATAGGTATAAACTTTTTCTCATATTTCTTTTCGCATAAGTTAGTTCTTGCAGTTTACAGGGCTAAACCAATTTCAAAATCAAAAGCCCCAGGCATTCACAAGATGGTTGGAGAGATCGCCAAGAAAGCAGGAATTCCAAAACCAAAAATATATTTAATTCCAAGTGAAACTCCAAATGCATTTGCAACCGGAAGAAATCCAAAGAATGCAGTAGTGGCAGTTACTGTAGGCATAACTAAATTATTAAACAAAGAAGAATTAAAAGGCGTTCTTGCCCATGAAATAGGTCATGTAAAAAACAGAGATATTTTAATCTCGACAATAGCTGCAACATTAGCAGCAGTTATAATGTATGTTTCAACAATGGCAAGATTCGCAATGTTTTTTGGAGGAGGGAGAGATTCACAAGGAAATTCAAATATCTTACAACTCTTAGTGTTAGCAATTGTTGCCCCAATTGCGGCAATGATAATACAATTTGCAATTTCTCGTTCAAGAGAATTCATGGCAGATGAAACTTCAGCCAAATTAACAAAACAACCAAAACATTTGGCAAGTGCATTACAAAAGTTAGAAGATTATTCAAGAAGAATCCCATTAAAAATGGGAAATGAATCAACTTCTTCATTATTTATAATTAATCCATTTACTGGAAGAAAAGCACTCAACCTTTTCTCCACACACCCAACAACAAAAGACAGAGTTGCCAGATTGAATTCTTTGAAATTTTAAAAAGATTTAAAAAGGAGTAAATAACCAATAACACCATGGAACAAAGAGGTTATACTCTAACAGTAGTTTTAGTTCTTGCTGCAGCTATGCTTGCAGGTAGTTTAGGCTCAGGCACAACAGGAATGCAGAGTGGAGGATGTGATTGTGTATGTTATCTCCCAGGGGCAAACAGTAATGTTTGTGAAGGAGAAAGATATACCACAAGTGGAAACGCATATCTCTGTACAGAAGTATCATATCAAACTTGTGAATGGCAACTATTGTAATTAACTAAAATTTAAGCAGTAGAGTAGAGAGGTGGAAGTAATTGAAGAATCTTTTCTATTTTGTTAACCAGTTTATTTCTTCTTCATCTAATCCAATATCTGGAAGTTTTCCTTTTCTAGCCATTACCTTAAGATAAGGTAAATCTTCTTTGATAAATCCCTTCTTTGAATTATGTAATTTTGCTGCAAGTTTCTCAGTAATTTCTTTTCTCTTAGTATTCTTCATGTTGCTCATCCATATCTTCAAAGGCCTATTGCTTCGTTTATACGGAACAAATCCTTTTTTATTCTCATTCTTTGCAAGGGCAACTCCAGTGCCCATTAATTGATAGATATATACCAAATATCTCCAATGTTGCCACCTCATTATCCTCCTATTGAATCTATCCGCCTTACTCAGAGCGTCATAAGCTCTAGAGAGGTCCTCTCCACTATACTCTGCAGGTAAATTCTGATCCAACCACAACATAACTTCTTTGTAATCCTCTTTAATATTATCATAGGCTCCTTGAACATTGTCCCAGTTTGTACTCTTTAACACAATCTTGAGAGAATTCATAATATTACTTTCCCTCTCTCTTTCATTATCTTCCATATCTTCACTTACATCTAACTTACCAGTGTAACAATGTAATTGCAAATCATTTATGGCTGCCCTAATGTCTCCACCAACCCTTCTAGCAATTATCTTCAAACCATCAATATCATATTCTATCTCCTCTGCTGTACATATCTCTTCTAGAATTTTAGCAACAACTAAATAGTCTATAGGTTTAAACTCAATAAGCTCTGATTTTTTTCTGATGCTTGATATTTTTTGAGGATACGGATCTTCTGCAGTCATAACAACAGCGTATTTATGTTTACCAAGCATTTTTACAAGTGCCTGAATTCCACCTCTATCCTCTCTACCAGCAATACCATTAATTTCATCTATTAGGATAATTTTCTCTTTTTCAAAAAGACTTTTCTGTTCTAAACTTCCTCCTATTACTCTCTTAATGTTTTCAGCATCTCTGAAATCAGAAGAATTCATTTCAATAAGTTCATAATCTCCATCTCTTGCAATACATTCTACACTCGCAGTCTTTCCACAACCAGTTGAACCATACACCAGTGCAACACCTTTCCTTTCTATTTCATCTTTAAGTTTCTTAAGCGCAACAGGATCTACAGCTAAGTTAGAATATCTTTGGGGTTTATATTTTTGACACCAGGGTTTCATTTTTCTTTGAAAAGTCCAAAACTTGCAAGAAGTGCTTCGAGTTGAATAAACTCATCACTTCCTTCAACAAGTCTAAACTCAGCTTCTCCACATCTTTCTATCATTCTCAATTTAACTCGACCATCAATATCCAAACTCAATATCTCTGACTGAATTTGTTTTACAATATCCATTCCACTCAACCCATTTTTCAACATTATATCCAATAATTTATCACGCGATGCTTCAAATTCTCCATCAAATGCCATCTTAAGAATTATGTCAACATCCTTTGGTTTTGCAAAATTAGCTATTTCATAAATTAAGTCAGGCCTAATAGAATCATCTAGAACCGAACAACTTTGGAGGGTATTGATTATCCTTCTAACATCACCACCACTAATCTCACATAATGCTTCCTTTGCAGATTCATCAATCTCCAACTTTTCATTCTTACAGATATTATCTATTAATTCATACATCCCTTCTTTAGATAGTGGTTTAAATCTAAAAACAGCACATCTACTTTGTATCGGGTCTATTACTTTGCTAGAATAATTACAACTCAAAATAAATCTTGCAGTTCCAGAATAAGTTTCCATAGTTCTTCTCAATGCCTGCTGCGCTTCTTTTGTTAAACTATCACATTCATCAAGATAAACAACCTTTGGCAAGTCAGTATCAACAGCTTTAGTTCTAGCAAAATCTTTAACCTTATTTCTTATAACATCAATACCCCTTTCATCACTAGCATTTGTCTCAAGAAAATTATTTCTCCAAGTATCCCCAAAAAGTTCTTTTGCAATCACTAAAGAAAGGGTAGTCTTTCCTACACCTGCAGGACCCGCAAATAGCAAATGAGGCATATTCTCTTTCTCTACAAAGGCCTTTACCTTTCTAACAATCTCATTTTGGCCAAAAACCTCTGAAAATTTATTAGGTCTATACTTCTCAGTCCAGATTTGTAAAGAATCCCCCATTAAAACCAAATAATCTTGAGGACTTTATAAATTTTATTAGCTTAGAGGCTAAGACAACAAAATCCATAACATAATGTATATAAATCCCTCTTTAAATATTAATTACAAAATGTATGATTTTAAGCAAGTAGAAAAGGAAGTTCAAGATTTCTGGAAGACTCAACAAAAAGAGCTAGAGAAGACCACACAATATAATGGCAAGAAAAAACTATTTTCTTTTCTTGAGGGGCCACCTACGGCAAATGCCCCTCCAGCACTACATCATATAGAAGTAAGGACATTCAAAGATATTTTTTGTAAGTATAAATACATGAGTGGTTTTTCAGTTCCGCGACAAGGAGGGTGGGATTGCCATGGTCTTCCAGTAGAAGTCCAAGTAGAAAAACAACTCGGGCTAAACTCAAAAAAAGATATTTTAGATTACGGTGTAGAAAAATTCATAAAAAAATGCAAGGAAAGTGTTTTCAGTTATATTGAAGAATGGGAAAAAAATACAATAAAATTAGATTACCAAATTGATTTAAAGAAACCATACAGAACATTGGACAATCAATACATTGAAAGTGTTTGGTGGTCATTAAAAGAACTTCATAAAAAAGGATTATTGTATGAAGGAAAAAAAGTCGTACCGTATTGTCCAAGATGTGAAACTCCCTTGAGTTCTCATGAGGTTTCACAGGGTTACAAAGATGTTAAAGATCCTACTGCAGTAGTAACAATGAAATCATTGGAAGAACCAAATACATATTTCTTAGCATGGACAACAACACCATGGACACTACCAAGCAATTTAGCATTGGCAGTAAATCCTAAAACAGAATATGTAAAGACAGAATTTGAAGGAAAGAATTACATTTTAGCAAAGGAATTATTGAACAAATATTTTAAAAATCCAAAAATTAAAGAAGAGTTTTCAGGAAAGAAACTAATAGGTAATTCATATGAACCATTATTTTCATATTTCAAAGAAGACTTTAAGGGAACAAAAGCATGGACAATAATTTCTGCAGATTTTGTTAATACGGACGAAGGTACAGGAATAGTTCACATGGCTCCAGCATTTGGAGAAGATGACTATGATGCATGCCAAAAGAATGACATTCCATTCATTCAACCAATAGATAACGCAGCACAGTTTACGGAAGAAGTATATGATTTCAAAGGCCTATTTGTTAGAGATGCAGATCCAAAGATAATAGAATGGTTAGACAAAGAAGGCAAATTATTCAAAACAGAAAGATATGTTCACCCATATCCACATTGTTGGAGATGTAATGCCGCATTAATTTATTTTTCAACAGATTCTTGGTTTATTAAAGTAACAGATATTAAAGAAAAATTACTAAAAAATGCCAAAAAGATAGATTGGTATCCTTCACATATTAAAGATGGGCGGTTTGGAAAATGGTTGGAAGGAGCAAGAGATTGGGCATTATCTAGAAAGAAATTCTGGGGAACACCTCTACCAATTTGGCGTTCTGAAGATGGAGACGAGATATGTGTAGGTTCAATTGAGGAATTAGAAAAATTATCTGGTAAAAAAATAAAGGATATTCATAAACCTGCGATAGATAAAATAATAATAGAAAAGAAAGGAAAGAAATACACTAGAGTAAATGATGTAATTGATTGTTGGTATGACTCAGGTTCAGCACCATTTGCGCAACTCCATTACCCTTTTGAAAACAAAGCATATTTTGAGAAAAGATCCCCATATGAGTTTATAGCAGAAGCAATTGATCAAACAAGGGGATGGTTCTACACAATGCATGTCCTAGCAACAGCCTTATTTGACAAACCAGCTTACAATTCGGTAGTTTGCGCAGGCCATATAGTTGATGAAAAGGGAGAAAAAATGTCCAAATCCAAGGGAAACGTTCTGGTCCCAGATGAAGTTTTTGATTCAGTAGGAATAGATGCTGCAAGGCTACAAATGTGTGCCACCTCTGTAGGAGATCAAAAAAGATTTTCTGTGCATATAGTCAACGAATCAATTCTACCAGCATTGAATATACTATTTAACGCTTTTAAATTTTCCAAAAATTTAGTAAACCTTTCTACAAAAAAACCGAAAGAATTGCCCATCGAAGATAAATGGATAATCTCTAAAACAGAAACACTTACCAAAGAGATTACAGAAGAAATAGAGAAACATAATTACCATCTATGCCTTAAAAAATTTATTACATTCATAACAGACGACTTCTCAAGATGGTACATCAAATTAATAAGAGATAGGACAAATGCAGAAGATAAATCCCTAGGTTACACATTTAACTTTGTTTTTGATAATCTAACTAAGCTAATGTCTCCATTTGCACCATATATCTCAGAATACATACAGCTGAATTTATTTCAAGAAAAGAAGTCAATACATTTTGCCAACTGGCCAAAAGTAAAAAAAGATGCAATAAATAAAAAATTGGAGGCCAGTATGGACATTGCTCAACAAATAACTTCACAAATATTGTCAGAAAGGGAAAAAGAAAAAATAGGAGTAAGATGGCCACTTAAAAAAGCAGAAATATCCATCCCTAAAGAATCAAAAAAAGGATTAGATAAATTATCCAAACTAATTCAATCTCAAACAAATGTTAAAGAACTAGCATTTAAAGATGCCAAAGAGATATCAGTTAAATTAGACACCAAAATAACCAAAGAGCTAGAAATAGAAGGATATTATCGGGAAGTCTCCAGAAAAATACAATCATTGAGAAAAAAAGCAGGTTTACAAAAAAGAGATGATATCTCATTGATAATCGAATCAGATTATGATATTTCTAAATTCGAATCAGAATTGAAAGATAAAGTAGGTGCAGTTAACCTCTCTTTTGGAGCAATAGATGGTGAATTAGGAGCAGTTTCAGAGGAAAAAATAAAGGGCAAAATTTTCAAAATCGCGTTCAACAAGCTCTAATTACTTATTGTAGGGTGGTATCACCCATTTAAATACCTTTAAATACTCTTTATAGTTACTATTTAAAGAAAAAAGAGGCATTGAACACTGGGGGTAAAAATGCCAAAAAAAACAGTTAAAAAAACAAGTAAAACTTCTAAAAAAAAGCTTGATATAACCATCGTGAACATCGTATGTTCATCTTCGTTAGGACAAGATATACCATTAATAAGGCTTGCAGAGACATTGCCAAACACAGAATATAATCCAGAACAATTTCCTGGATTGATTATGAGGATAAAAGAGCCAAAAACTTCTGCCCTTATCTTTTCATCCGGAAAGATTGTGAATACAGGAGCTAGATCACTATCAAAAGTGAGAGAATCAATTGATAAAATAATTGAAAACTTAGCAAAAGTAAATGTTAAGATTAAAATTAAACCAAAAATAGAGGTTGTAAATATGGTTGGTTCAGGAAGTATAGGTATGGACTTGAATCTAAATTCATTAGCCATGGACTTAGAGAATACAGAATATGAACCTGAACAATTTCCTGGATTGGTGTATAAATTAGCAGGTACAAAAGCAACATTCCTATTATTCAGCAATGGAAAAATTGTTTGTACAGGTACTTGCTCAGAAGCAAAACTTAAAGAAGCAGTTTCGCAGCTGATAGATATTCTGAAAAAGAAAAAATAAGGGGAATTCACCCCATTTTTCTTATTTTTACAAATACCATATATACTTACTAACCCAATTAATTTTTTAAAGATAGTTTGATTACCACCTCTTACAAGTATTTTTAGGGGGTAATCCATTGGCCAGTGCACAAGAACAAATAGAAAAATTTCAAGAATTTTTAGAGATGAATTATCAGAAAGATATTCATGCACTAGTTAAAGGTGGAGAAAAATCCCTCAACGTAGATTTTAATGAGTTTGCCATGTTTGATCCCATTTTAGCAGAGGATTTGTTAAATGAGCCAGAAGAAATTATTCTTGCAGCAGAAATAGCATTATCTCAGTTTGATATTCCTAACAAAACAATAAAAGTAAGATTCTCAAACCTTCCAGAATCACAGAAAATCCTAATAAGGAACATAAGAAGTGAACATATTGATAGATTTGTTTGTTTTGAAGGGATAGTAAGACAATCTTCAGATGTAAGACCTCAAATGATTTCTGCAAAATTTGAATGTCCTTCATGTGGAAATAACATAACCATGCCGCAAATAGAAGAAAAATTCAAAGAACCAAACAGATGTTCATGTGGAAGGGTTGGCAGATTCAAATTAATAAATAAAATATTAGTAGACTCTCAAAGATTAGTAATAGAAGAATCTTCAGATGCATTACGGGGAGGAGAGCAAGCTAAAAGATTACCCATTTATTTGAGAGATGATCTCGTTGAACCAAAAATGGAAAAAAAGACCACTCCTGGATCAAAAGTAAAGATTAATGGGCTTATCAGGGAAGTCCCAATACAATCAAAGACCGGTGGACAATCCACACGTTTTGATATCTGCATGGAGGTAAATTATATTGAACCAATAGAAATAAGCTATGAAGAAATAACTCTTGAGGAAGAAGATTTAGAAGAGATAAAACAACTTTCCAAAGATCCAAGGATTTACGAGAAATTTACATCATCAATAGCCCCATCAATACTAGGCCATGAAGACATCAAAGGCGCTTTAATTCTCCAATTGATGGGAGGAGTAAGAAAAGTAACAAACGATAATCAAAAAATAAGGGGAGACGTACATATCCTTCTAGTTGGTGACCCAGGGGCAGCAAAATCCTCTTTAATTAAGTTCATGGAATACGTAGCTCCCAGAGCAAGGTATATTGTTGGACGTGGAGCTACTTCAGCAGGAATAACTGCAAGTGTTATAAGAGATGAGTTTATTCGTGGATGGGCACTAGAAGCAGGTGCAATAGTTCTAGCTAGCGGTGGATTTCTTTTACTGGACGAGATGGACAAAATGACAGAAGAAGATACTTCTGCAATGCATGAAGCAATGGCACAACAAACTGTAACAATAAGTAAAGCTAACATTCAAGCAACACTCACTGCACGAACTTCAGTTCTTGCAGCAGCAAATCCTAAACTGGGAAGATTTGATCCATACCAACCAATTGCATCACAGATAGATTTGCCTCCAGCACTCATTAATAGGTTTGATTTAATATTTCCCGTAAGAGACTTACCAAACAAAGAGAAAGATAGCCTTATAGCGTCACATGTATTAGAATTACAGCACAACCCAATAGTACACGAACCTCCAATAGAAGTAGGTTTAATGAGAAAATATGTGGCATATGCAAAACAAAGTATCAATCCTAAACTCACACAAGGAGCAATAGAAGAAATTAAAACTTTTTATGTAAATTTAAGAAATTCCTCAGTTGTAGGAGATACTGAAACAGTTAAACCTATTCCTATTTCAGCTCGTCAACTTGAATCTCTAGTTAGACTTGCAGAAGGTTCAGCAAGAATAAGGTTATCTAGTAAAGTTACAAGAAGTGATGCAAGAAAAGCGATTTCCATAATGAGATACTGTCTTATGCAGGTAGGATTTGATCACGAAACAGGACAGATAGATATAGATAGAATCACTACAGGGGTTTCAGCATCCCATAGAAATAAAATACACACAATAAGAGAAATTATTGGCTCATTTGAGTCTCAAGGAAAGAAATCCATCCCTGTGGAAGATATTGTTGCAGAAGCCACAGATAAAAAAATTACTGAATCACAAGTAGAAGAGATTATCGAGAAGTTAAAGAGAGAAGGAGAGGTATATGAGCCCAGAAGAGGATTCATAAGCAAGATATAATATGGAAGAAACAAATACTCAAGTGCAAAAAACAAACCAAATACAAAGGCAGATAGCATACAAAACATGGCTTTCTGATTTGAGTAGTGGCAATTTTACTCAAGGTTCTAAATTTTCTGAAGGTTTTTCTCCAAATTATGTAGAAGTGAATGATAAAAAAATATCAAGAGTAAATATCATTGCAACAGTGGTGGACACTTTCAAAAGTGAAGATGGAAATTATTTTTCATTCACATTAGACGATGGTTCTGCAACCATAAGATTAAAAGCATTCAATGAAGATACCAATGCACTCTTAGACATAGAAAAAGGAGATATTGTATTAGTAATCGCAAGAGTTAGAGAATACCAAGAAGAAGTATATATTTCTCCAGAGATAACAAAAAAAATAACAGATCCAAATATTCAATTAATAAGGACTGCAGAATTATTAAAATATCTTGGAAAACCTAAAAAGATTATAGACCAAGGCCCAAGAGTATTGCATTCTAATTTAAACCATCAAGAAAAAACAACTAATATTTCTTCTGAAAATAACTCATCACACGAAGGACTTAGACAAATAATAATAGAATTACTAACAGAAAATGAAGGAACGGGTACAGAAGTATCTATAATCTCAAAAAAAATTGAAAAAGACGACAGCACCACAGAGACAATTATCAAAGAACTTCTTCTAGAAGGAGAAATCTACGAAAACAAGCCCGGGCATTACAAAGTAATATAATCAAAACCCTTAAAAAAAGCCTTTTCTGAGCCATTCCATGGATTATCTAAAATTGTTGAAGGAAGCCAAGGAAAAACTGCCAGATGTTCAAGAAACAGAAAGCAGATTTGAAATCCCTCAAGTAAAGGGACATATAGAAGGAAATAAAACAATAGTGACAAATTTTCCTCAAATTGTTTCAATACTTAGAAGGCCACAAGAGCAGTTATTAAAATTTTTACAAAGAGAACTAGCTACACCCGCAGTTTTAGATGGATCCCGTCTAATCTTTGGAAGAAAAATTCCTTCTAAATTAATTAACGCTAAGATTGAACGTTATTGTAAGGAATTTGTATTGTGCAATGAATGTGGGAAACCAGATACAAGCATAATGAAAGAAGGAAGAGTGATGATGCTTAAATGCATGGCATGTGGAGCAAAACATCCAATTAAATCAAAAATATGATGTACGTAAAGATTCATGAATCAGAACATTCCGAAGTTGTTGCAGTTTGTGATAAATCCCTACTTGGAAGAAAAATTTCTAACAAAAACATGGAATTAAATATTTCAGAAAGTTTTTACAAAGGAGAACTTAAGGAAAAAGAAGAAGTAATCAAAATTCTAAAAGAAGCTTCAAATGCAAATCTAGTAGGGGAAGAATCAATATCCTGTGGAATTGAAGCAGAAATAATCTCAGAAGATTCTGTTGTTTCTGTGGGAGGTATAAAACATGCCCAGTTCTACTCTCTCGAATAAAATACTTAAGTATAGATACAAACCTCCAGGAGATAAACACGAAAATTATTACGAGGCCAAAATACAACTAAGACCATTTAATGAAGAATTAATAAGGTTTGTAATAAATGCAATAGACAAAAACGACAAAATAAGGATATCTAAGGTCACTCAATTGAAAACAGGGGTAGATATTTATGTCTCATCCAGAAAAGTTGCAGCAATTATAGGAAAAAAGCTAAAAAACCACTTCAAGGGCGGAAAATTGCTTGTAACAAAAACACTATTCTCAAGGGACAGACAGACAAGCAAAAATATTTATAGGGTCACAGTTTTGTTTAGATTAGAATAAAAGAGGAGATAAAATGCAGATTAATAAGATAAGTTTATTGCTATTTATATCTATTTTGATTTTCCCAATAGTTTCAGGAGAAATATTTAATTATGGATCTCCTACAGACATGGTTGAAATAGATGAAAGTTTTGGAGATGTTAAATCAGTAATACAATCTTCAGATTTATCTCTTCTCCAAGGAAGCACTATAACTACAAATCAAGGATCTTCCACAACCTCACAATTTATCAGATTTGGAGATGCTACCACTTCATTACAGTCTCCAACTCAAAAATATATCAAATCCACAGATGGAGAAGTTGATTCATTCACTTTCATTGATTCAGGAACGTCGGATACAACAGCTTTTTTTGAATATGAATTAATTTTCAATCCAGGTCTAAAAAGTTCAATCTCCTCTTCCAAAAAACTTTCAGATTTTGAGGATGAAGTTTTTAGGATGTTTGCAGATGATTATAGAATTATAAACTCGGAAGTTGATGAATCCTCCGCAAAAATTAAGCTAACAATGTCAACAAGTGCAATTATGGATTATATTAATGAAGGGGAGGCTAAAGTTTTTACCATTGGTTCCGACAAATACGAGGTTTTTGTAAGTACAATCTCTTCATCTCCAAAATCAGTAATATTAATAATAAATGGACAAAATGTGGGATCTATGGAGGAAGATGATTACTATGAGCTTGCAGATGACACATTTTTAGGCATAAGGGCGATACTCACTTCTTCAGGAGGTGTTTCAGATGTAGTAAGTCTATTTGTAGGTGCAAAGATTATTGAGTTGGAAGATCATTACAACAACAATGATTTTGAACAGGGGTTCTCGGTCAATAGGGAAAAAATTTCAGAAGGATTGGTTTCAATAAAAGGTTCAGCTTCTTCAAGTATTTTTACACTAACAAGCATAAAATACAGGGCTTTTTCTCCAATGGATATTTATGTAGGATCCGGGAAAAAACTATCAGAAACATTATCAAATGAACTCTCTCTTTTCGGTAATTGGGACATAATAAACAATGGACTTTTAGGCGTCCCAGAAACTCAAATAATTATAGACTCAGTAGATGATTTTGTATATGATTTAACATTCGAAAATCAAATTAATAGGAAATATAAAGTCCCACTATATCAAAAAAGTGGAAATCTCGGGGATTTGACAAGGGACCTCCACATAGTAGAAGCTTCAGGAATAACGAACTACATCATTGAAAAAGATGATTATCTCATACTTTCATCTGGATCGTCGAAGAATGACAAGACATATGCATTCCAATATGATGGTGCATCCGCAAGTTCAGTTGTATTTACAGAACTTCTCGAAGGAACAACAAATACAATCACCGAGTCACACAATGCATCGGGCGCAGGAACATTGAACATTGGAGGAAATCAATTCAGTTTTTATGTAGATACAGGCACAGGTGACAACTTAGCAATGGATTTGGACATGGACGGAACTATTCAGTCAAGTGATGCAGTAGATGTAATAACCAAGGGAGGCGCTAAAATAGATTTAGGAACTTCTGGAAGTCCAGGTAATACTTACACTCTAAAATTAACTACTGAAGCACCATCATTAGAAGAAGCAACCACGGATGAAGCAATAACTTTTGATTTAACAGGGGGGTCCCAAGTAGGCATATCCTCTTCGAGTTTCACTTCAGTTACATTATACAATTCAAATAATCTAGACTCTGGAATGTCTCCATATGGTGTGGAATTTCTATTAAGCGAAGTAAATAGTGCAGAGTCAGAAAATTTGAACATAAATTATCCATTACAACAAAGATTCACAGATATAAAAATTGAGCTCTTACAGATGGCCCCAGAAACTACATCAACAGAAACAACAACTACACTTCCAACTAATACCTGTACTGACGGAATTCAAAACGGGGATGAAACAGGAGTAGACTGTGGAGGTTCTTGTCCACAATGCACACAAGAAGAAAATGCCACCATAAATGGAACATTGGAAGAAGGAGTTGAGGAACAAGGAATTGGAGAGGAAGTAACACTTGAGTCCCAATGCTCTTTTGGATGTTTATACATAGATGAAGAAGATAATGTAATCTGTCTCAAGCCTGGAGAAACAATAGCTGGACTTTTCTGTAAAGCTGCAAATAACTTAGTTAATCAAAAAAAGAATGGTGAAGTTTGTTCATCAGGCAAAGAATGTATTTCTGAAACATGTGAAAACTCTAAATGCGGATTAGCATATAGCCCAATTACAGCAATATTAAATATTATGTTAATATTATTCTTAATATTCATATTTTTCAAAGTTCATACTAATTTAAAAAAATAATTCTCTTCACAAGATTTATAAACCACATAGATTGGATACCCACATGCCACCATTCAGAAGACCACCAATTAAACGAAAAAAAGGCGCAGCACAGCCTCAAGAAGAAATAGTTAGAGTGAAAACTCCAAGAGGCAATCAGGTGTTTGGAACAATTGAACAAAGATTGGGCGGATCAAAAATGCGTGTAAGATGCCTAGATGGAAAAAATAGGCTTTGTAGAGTTCCAGGGCGTATGAAAAGAAGATTATGGGTTCGTGAAGGAGACACAGTTCTCGTAGAACCATGGGAACTTGGCGGAGATGAAAAAGGAGATATAATCTACAAGTACAGACCAAATCAAGTACAATGGTTAAAAAAGAGGGGATTGATTAAAGAAATAGAAGATTTGGAAGAGTTCTAAGATGTTTTCA
>CEPX01057347.1_pt1 | contig 14932 bp, 16 predicted proteins | sample 361361 | NCBI WGS metagenome assembly CEPX01 (sample SAMEA2619974, study PRJEB7988) | marine metagenome | biome: marine biome (ENVO:00000447); feature: mesopelagic zone (ENVO:00000213) & marine oxygen minimum zone (ENVO:01000065); material: "saline water (ENVO:00002010), including plankton... | reverse complement strand
GGGGTGTGGGGGGAGCCGCAAAAAATTGAAAGGAAACGGTTTTGGTCGGGCGGACGGCGGAACGAAGTGGAGCCGTTGGCGCGGCTGAGCGTGTCGTACTGAATTACCACCTTATCGGAGCGTACGCTTCGCGTCCGTATCACTGCGCGCTCCGCGTGTAAGTCAGTTATCTTGGAAAAAGGTACGAGCAGTGTAAAATAGACGCACAAAGCGTAAAAGAAAAATCGACTCAACCCGCCTTGACGACGAGGCAGGTCGAATGAGTCGCGAATTTTGGCTTAAAACAAAGGTTTTTCAATACATCTAACTTGACAAAACAGCTAAAATGCGCTAGCATTCTGGCAAGTAAGTTCTTTTCCATTTTTCCATTTCGAACCAAGAAAGGAGGTTCGCTATGTGGCGCATTCTTTTTGCGACGCTTTTTGCGGTCCTCCTCTCGTGGACCGCAGAAGCAAAAAAGCAGGTCTGGATCGACGCCGATCCAGCCTGCGGAGAGATGCTCCAGACGTCAGACCCTGACGACTGCGTTGCCATCCTGATGGCTATCCGCTCAGGTAGCTTTGAGATCGCAGGTATCAGTACTGTCGGGGGAAATGCCAGACTTCCAGATACGTGGCAGGTCGCACTTCGGCTTGTCGATGGCTCACACCCCATCTACCGAGGCAGCTTCTCTTGTAAATCAAGGGATGTATTTGCATTTGCTCAAGCTGCAGAGCGTGGTGGACTGACCGTGCTTGCGCTCGGTCCGCTCACCAACATCGCACGCTACCTAAAGTGCCGCCCAGATCTTGCAGAGAAGATCAAGCAGATCGTCTTCGTGGGATCACGTCGTCATGACGAAGAGTTCGTCATAAACGACAGCTGGCTGACTGGGTTCTCTTTGCGAGACCTCAACGTAGAGCATGACCCACAAGCAGTCGAAGACGTTCTCTCGACTGGTGTTGCGATTCGCTACGTTCCATTTGCGGCTGGAAACGCAGTGCACATTGCCTACGGGGAGTTCGCTGGGTCACACCCAAACCTTCCCGAGTGGCTGATGGAACGTATTCGCGACTGGGGTGCAACCCAGTGGCTTTTCCTCGGAGCAGACGGTCGCGTTCCGTTTGACGAAATGGCAGTTGCGCTACTTCTTGACGAGAACGAGCAACTCTTCAGCTGCGAGCCAGTCCAAGGGCAAATGGTCGCAGGAAACCTCATCGTTGAGCTTGCACAAGGTGCAAGCGGAAACGAAGAAGTCTGCCTGCCCACAGACAAAGAAGGAGTTCGAAAACTAATCCTTTCGGCAGTTGCCGGAGGAACCTAAAAGGGACGCCGTGCGCGTCCCTTTCTGATTTTTATGAAATCTTTTTTATTGCAGAAACAAGTCGGCTCTTTTTTCTTGAGGCTGTATTCTTTTTTATAACACCTCTTTTGGCCGCTTTATCAAGCGCCTTGTAAGCTTCTGGTAATGCCTTCTCTGCCTCACCCCTATTTCCAGAAGAAATTAATTTTCTTATATCCTTAAGAGACTCGGTCATTGTTCGAGTCCGTCTAATATTAAAAACTCGCTTTCTTAGCGATGCTCTGTGCGCTTTTTTTGCCCCTTTTGTTATTGCCATAACCCCGACACTATAGCAAAACCGACTCTTTTAGCAAGGTTTGCGGGCGGTAGTGAGAACTGTATGATTTAGAGAATGATAGCAAAGTTAACTGGTGAAATAGTAGAGACTAATGCCACGTCTGTGGTAGTTGATGTCTCTGGGGTTGGATACAGAGTCTTTGTCACATCTGACGCTTTAAATTCGCTTAAAAAAGAAAGCGGCGCCGCAACCCTACACACACATTTGGCGGTTCGCGAAAACTCGCAGGACATATATGGCTTTACCAACAAGGATGAGCTTGTCTTTTTTGAACTGCTTTTATCAGTTTCTGGAATAGGACCAAAATCAGCTCTTGCTATACTTTCGCTCTCAAGTGTTGAGGCTATACGCTCTGCTGTACTTAAAGGCGACACTTCTTACTTAACTAAAGTCTCCGGCATTGGAAAGAAAAATGCAGAGAAAATAGTGCTTGAACTTTCGGACAAACTTGGAGCAATAGAAGGAGTCTCTAGTGAGTCTTTCCAAGGTGATGTTGATGCACTTGAAGCGCTCACCACACTCGGCTACTCACAAAACGAAGCAAGAGATGCTCTTAAGAATGTCCCCAAAGAGTTTGAAAGCACAAATGACAGACTAAAAGAAGCTCTTAAATCTCTCGGAAAATAATATGCTTACACTCATAAAAAGGCTCATACCGCGGCCTGTATTTTTACTCATACAACCAATTTATCACTATACTCTTTCTCTTTTGGGGGCTCTTATATATAGATTCCCCTCAAATAGTCTTTATGTAATAGGTGTTACTGGCACAAAAGGAAAATCAAGTACTGTTCAAATTATCTCAAGCATTCTTGAAGCTAGTGGCGAAAAGGTGGCAACCGCAAGTACAATTTCTTTTTCAATAAATGACGAGAGTGTTCCGAATAAATTCAAAATGACTATGCCCGGACGCTTCTTTCTTCAATACTTTCTTCGTGGCGCAGTAAGGAAGGGTTCAAAGTATGCGGTTATAGAGATGACTTCAGAAGGTGTTAAGCAATTTAGACACAAATGGATAGCTCTTGACGCTTTAGTCTTTACAAACCTTAGGCCAGAGCACATTGAAGCCCATGGCTCATTTGAAAATTACAGAGACGCAAAGCTAAAGCTTCGCGACTCTATATCTAAATCAAATAAAAAAGAAAGAGTAATCGTCTCAAATATAGACGACGAACACGGCAGTCTCTTTCTTGATACAGAGGTTGAGAAGAAACTACCTTACTCGCTTACAAATACAAAACACGGAGTGAACGAAAAAGGAGTAACAATAAGTCTTGATGAAAATACATTTACATCAACCCTGCGTGGAAAGTTCAATGGTCATAACATATTGGCTGCAATTACTCTCTCAAAACATTTGGGTATTGATGATAATTCAATTCAGAGAGGTTTAGACAATGTACTAATACCCGGAAGGGTTGAGTTTATAAACGAAGGACAAGACTTTGATGTGGTAGTAGACTACGCGCACACTACAGACTCTCTACTTGCTCTTTATGATGCATTCCCCGGAAGAAAAAAGATTTGTGTGCTCGGGAGCACTGGCGGTGGAAGAGATAAATGGAAAAGACCAAAAATTGGCGAGATAGTCGAAGCAAATTGTGAGAAAGTAATACTGACTGATGAAGACCCATACGATGAAAATCCGAAGGAGATAGTTGAAGATGTTATCTCCGGAATGAAAGAAAAGCCCCAGGTAATAATGGACAGAAGAGAAGCGATAAAGAAAGGTATTGAAATTGCAGAAAAGGGTGGCATTGTACTAATAACAGGGAAAGGTACAGACCCTTATATTATGGGTCCGCGTGGAGAAAAAACTCCTTGGAGTGATGCGGAAGTAGCAAGAGAAATACTTCACGATTTGGGTAAAACTGACGTATTATAGGGTTATGAACTCAAGAGGATTTGGAAATGTTGGAATAGTAATAGGCGCGTTTGTAATATTGATTATTGCTTGGGTCTCTTCTGGAGGACCTTCCAAAGCCCTTCTTCATGGCCCTCTTCTTCGTCCGATTGATATACCGATAGTACCTGGGGCAACTCCTGATGGAGGCTCCTTTGATACCACGTCTTCAGAGGACATTTCTTCCGGAGACTCTTCTGTTACAAGCGACACGCAAATATCTTCTGGTAACTCACCTTTCAAAGGAAGAGTTGAGATAGTTCATTCATCATTTGCAGCAAAAGAAACTGACGCAAACAAAGAATATATAAGATTAAGAGTAAGTAGAAGTGCCAGTGAGGCAATATCACTTAGTGGTTGGACCTTAAAAAGCATAGTCTCTTCTGCTCGCTATGAAATACCGAAAGCTACAAGAGTATCTAGCTCTGGACTGACCGCGGTTGATACAAAAGTTCTTGTTGAGCCAGGTGGCGAGGTGGTCGTGGTTACGGGTCGCTCCCCAAACGGAGTATCTTTCCTTGTTAATAAATGTAGTGGTTACTGGGAGCAGTTTCAGGACTTTACCCCAAGTATAAGTAGGCAGTGCCCTAGCCCTGAAGAAGAATTTCTTGTTACCGGACAATCTTTTATAGGTTTTGGTAATGACTGCGTAGACTTTATTGAGAGAATGCCGAGATGTAAGATCCACACTGGCGAACTTCCCGTTGAGTTTCCACTTTCGTGTCGCTCATTTATTACCTCAGAGATAAACTATCCTAAGTGTGTTGAGCGTCATGTTAATGACAGTGATTTTTATAAAAACGAGTGGAGAGTGTACCTAAACAGAAGCCAGGAAGTGTGGAGAGAAAAGCGCGAGCTCATTACGCTTTACGATAGAAATGGCTTGATTGTTGATACATTTAGCTACTAGATAAAATAATCCCAGCAGATACCGCTACGTTTAAGGACTCTTTTTTACCTTTCATTGGTATCTCTATTGCTGTGTCACTTTTATCCAAAATCTCTGAAGACAGCCCTTCAACTTCATTTCCAAATATAAAGGCAGCTTTGTCTGTATTTTTAAAATCTTTGTGGTCTATTGAATTTTCACTTTGTTCAACAGATACAATTGAAACACCTTTATCTTTAAGCTCCTCTATTAAAGAAACGGGGTCTTCTCTTTTTTCCCAAGACACGGACTGCTCTGCGCCAAGTGAGGCTTTTGTAATCTTTCCAACCTCTCTTCCAAATCTGTCTAAAGGTGCTGGGGTGTAGCCAGTTAAATATATTTTATTCACTCCAAAGGCATCGGCACTTCTAAATATTGAGCCTACATTCTCCTCACTTCTTATATTTTCAAGTATCAGATAAACTTCTTTCATAGTGATATACTAAAGCATCATGCTAACAGTTTTTCCATCTTTATTGTTTCTGTCGCTTCTAGCCCCGTTTATTCTTCGGGTTGTGGTGGGAATAATTCTACTTTCAGACGGATACAGCTATTTTACAAAAAATAAAAGTAGAATTGCTGATGATATGAGTAAATCTTTTGGCAATTTTGGAAGATATGCATATCTATACGTTGGAGGTGCAGAGATAATAATCGGTTTGGCTCTAATTGGAGGATACTTTACACAAGTTGCAGCACTTCTTGGAATAATTTTGATACTTAAAATATTTTATATGAAGAAAAAAGCTCCTTCGCTTTCTCTTCACGAAAATATGAGCTACATATTGATGCTCGCGGTACTGGCTTCTCTTCTTGTGACAGGCGCTGGAGCGTTTGCAATAGACCTACCTCTCTAACATCGACAAGAGGCTATTTTGTGCTATAGTTTTTCTGTCTTTGAGCACCGCCTATAGCTCAGTTGGTAGAGCAACTGCCTTTTAAGCAGTGGGTCCTAGGTTCGAGTCCTAGTGGGCGGACAAGAGTAAAAATAATCAGGTTTGTCCTGGTTATTTTAGTCTTATCGCTAGGACTCCCCAGCACCTAACGCGTTAGGTGCTGGGGAGCCCAGGCAGGAGTCACTTATCCATTTCATACGATATATCGTATGAAATGGACTTAGTGACTAGTGGTGACAAATCATAAATAGAGATACACAAAAATATTTATAAATTTGACTTTACAATTTGATATTGGCATACTACACGTTGCCGAAAAAGGATATTCTAAAAAGACCCTTTTAAGCAACATCGATTAACTCGTTGCTCTGCGTTAGTCGGGGGCATGACCTAAGGCACTAGGTAGAGCCTGCGGACCATTGCCTTAATGTTGTTTGTGAGCTACATTAAGGGTCACGCTTTGGACCAATGGCGACCGATGTGTCTACCCGTCTCAACATACCCCAACTCAATGGAAACTACGACTTAAGGAACTGGGTTGGGGTATTTTTGATTGCCAGAATCTCAAAAAATAATCAACTCAACCGGTTGGGTCGCAAATTTTGGCTTAAAATAAGGCTTTCTAGGGCTGCCTCAAAATTATATTTTCCTCTTCTTGAGTTGTGAGAGACCGCCACTAGTGCGTCCGAGAGATTTCTTAGCTCCTCTTTTGAATAATTTTTAAGAAAATCCTGCGCTTTTCTAAATACAAATGGATTGAGCCCTGATTTAGCAGCCGAAGTAGAGCCTGCCGCGACAATAAGACTTTTAACTTGCCAGAAAAGTATTCCGTGAATTTCTTCAACAGAGAATCCTTTGTAAAGTGCCTCTCTGTATTTGCTCCACAATTTTTCCCTATCTCTCCTTCCAAGAGCGTCAGCTATTGAGAATACCGAGAACTCATCTTTTTTCTTATTTTCCTTAAGATTAAACTCCTGTGTCTTTTCAGAATGTTTTTCAAACTTGTTTATTGTTTTCTTATCAAGAGCTCCTTCAAGAAATATGAAGATATTGTCTGACTCACCAAACTCTTTAAGAGCACGAACCACATCTTCTCCAACGTCTTTTGCCTTTACTACATGATCAAGTGCGACTATCAACTTCCTTTCAAAGAGTCCCTGCCCTCCTATGAGCTCTTCTATCTTAACTTTATCGAGTGTATCCTCATCAAACTGCGTAAAAGAAGCGTCTGGCTTCTTTTTTCTTAAACTATCAACAAGCGAGTGCAATTTCTCACGTCCTTTATCACCGTCCTCTCCGTAAAGTAAATAGATCATCCATACTAGTATACAAAACATCAAACGGGCGGCTATGTAGCCGCCCGTTCGTTCTTTTCCTGGGGTTTTCGCGCCAACTGGGAAGAAATCTTTCCAGGCTCTTCTAGGCCTTGCCTTATCTCAAGGACCCATTTCCAAAGCCGAGCTACCCAACTGCAAAACTCAGTTACCCAACAAAAAACAAGAACTGTGACCGCAAGCACGAACCCAATATGAGATCCTGCATAATCGCGATTTTCATCTTTCCTGATAAAAACCTCCTTATTTCAATATACCTACTATTTACAAGTTATCCAGAGACTCCATCTCACCCCAATTTTTCCCATAAAGCACGTCCGTTACAAAAGATATGCCTTTAGTTTCTTCTTGAGGCAAAACCGATTCCATTATTTTCTTTATCTCTTTTGAAGCCTTTTCAACCTTTTCACTTTTTATTTCGTAAACCAACTCATCGTGAACCTGAAGAAGAAGTCTTGCGTCTTCTTTTAAATTATTTTTACTAAGATATTCATCAATTCTAGACATAGCAATCTTAATAATGTCAGCTTGTGTGCCTTGAATTGGCGCATTTATTGCCATCCTCTCGGCCGACGCCCTTATAAAAGGAATTGATGAATTTATGCCCTCAAAATAGCGTCTTCTTCCAAAATGAGTCTCTGTATAGCCTAGTCTTGCGGCACCCGCCTTTACCCTGTCTAAATAATGTGAGAGACCACTGAAGTTTTTAAAGTACTCGTTATAGAATTTCTGCGCATCCGCTCTTGTTGTCTCTCCGCCTAAATTCTGGCGGAGTGCATTTACCCCCATTCCATAAATAATCCCGAAGTTAATCACTTTCGCTTGCCTTCTCATTTCACTGTCTACCATTTCAGGTGGCACATTAAAAACTTCTGAGGCCACTGCGTTGTGAACGTCGCCTCCTTTTATAAACACATCAAGTAGCTTTTCATCTCCTGAAAGAAATGCTGCAACACGAAGTTCAATCTGGGAGTAATCAAATGCCACAAGATCATATCCGTCGCTTGCTACAAATGCATTTCGTATATTTCTTCCTAGCTCCGTCTTTATCGGAATATTTTGAAGGTTAGGGTTTTGAGACGCCATCCTTCCGGTTGTGGTTCCTGACTGCAAGAAGTCGGCGTGAAGCCTTCCGTCGTGTGAAATCATTTGAGGAATGTTATCAATGTAGGTTGAAAGTAGTTTTTGAAGTTCTCGATAAGAGAGAATTGCCTCAATTATTTCGTGCTCGCCACGAAGTTTCTCAAGCTCTGATTCTTTTGTTGATTTCTGGCCGGTGCTTGTCTTTTTTTGATTTTTTGGAACAAGTCCAAGTTTTTCATAAAGAATTTCAGAGAGTTGTTTTGGGGAGTTTATATTAAATTCCTCTCCCGCCTCTTTATAAATTTTACTTTCGAGTTTTGAAAGCTCTTTATGGTAATTCTTTGAAAGCTTTTCAAGGTATTTCTGGTCAATGAGAATCCCTACCTTTTTCATCTCGGCAACGATTTTAATAATTGGTTTTTCTACATCTTTAAAAACACTGTTTAACTTCTCTTTTTCAATTTCATTAAATATTTTCTCCTTAGCCTCTTTAAATGAATCAGTTTCAGTAAACTGAAGTATCTCCTCTAGCGTTGGATTAGTCATGTCTGAACGAAGAAGCCAGAGCGCTACAGACGTTTCGGATAATTCTTCATCATTTATTTCCTCTTTTGGTTTTTTTTCTTCGCCCTGATTTTCTACATCAAAAAATTTCTTTACTCTCTCCGAGAGAGTCCTGAAAGAAAGCTCGTCAAATAGTTTAAATATTTTATTTACATCAATTCCATCTCGCCAAGATGTTTTTGGAAGACTAAATTTAATAGGAACATCACGCCTTATGGTCGCGAGCTCTTTTGAAAAAAGCGCTTCTTCCTCACCTTCTGTAAGAAGATTTACAATTCTAGGTTTTGTTCCTGCGCTTTCAAATTTATCCGGACTTTTCTTAAGCGTCTTATACATCTCTTCAATTGAGCCAAAACTGTCTATTAAAGTTGTTGCGGTTTTTTCTCCTATCCCCGCTATACCAATAATGTTGTCAGAAGGATCGCCACGAAGACCTTTAAAATCTGGAAGTAGCTCCGGACCAAAACCAAAACGTTCATTAACCGCTTTTTCGTCATACATTACTGTGTCTGTAATTCCTTTACGCAGTGTGTAGACTTGAACGCGCCTTCCCTCAACCAACTGAAGTGTGTCCATATCGCCAGAAGCAATGACAACCTCAAGGTTCTTGTTCTTTTTAGTTTGTTCCGCTATTGCACCAAGCACATCATCAGCTTCAAATCCGGCTTTTTCATAAATTGGAATATGAAATGCCTCAAAGACGTCGCGCGAACGTTCAATTTGAGATATCAACTCATCGTCTGCCTTTTTACGCCCTGCTTTGTATCCGTCGTAAGCAACGTGCCTATAAGTTGGCTCTGGAAGATCATAGCAGGCAACAATATAGTCGGGCTTCAGTTCAGAAACTATTTTAAGAAGCATTGAAACAAGGCCGTAAAGCCCACCTGTAGGTTCTCCTCCTCTCGACGAAAAATCAGGGAGAGCATGGTATGCACGATGCAAAATTGCGTGCGCATCAAGTAGTACTAATCTTTTCTTTTCGTTTTTTTTATCGGCCTTAGGCATAGGTTATTTTTCTGGTATTTTCATCCACTGTCTCTAAAGTAATTTTTTTTGCGCTCTTAGGAATAACACCTTCAATTCTATCCGCCCACTCGACGAATATAAGATTTTTTGGATTGTTAACGAAATCTGCCCAACCAAGAGAGCGTAGCTCTTCTGTTGAATCCAGTCTATATGCATCAATGTGAATTAAGTGTTCATAAGAGCGTCCATCAAGTTTATATATTTTAAGAAGCACAAAAGTAGGACTTGTTACCGTCTGGTTAACACCCAGCACTTCGGCACAGGCCTTAACAAAAGTGGTTTTACCAGAACCAAGATCCCCACAGAGAGCTACTACGGTGGAGTTTCCCTCGGGAGTAAGTGAATTAACAAAACCTCTCGCCTCTTTGATGGTCTCCTCTAGCCCTTTTAGTTTTTTCTCCATATACACATTCTAACAAAACGGGCGCGAGTAGCTCGCGCCCGTCATTGTACTTGTCTTGAGTTCATAAACCGTGCTGCAAGGCACCCTGCTCTTGCGCCAAGTTGTGGGTCCCTTCCTTGTTTCTCTGCAATCTTTGCACCAAACCAGGTGCTAAGAAAGCTGTTCGGGAAAGGACACGGATTTGCACATCCTCCAAGAAGGAGGGTAAATGAGAGTATTAAAGCTGTCCTCATTTTGGCCTCCTTCCTTTCTTCAAGAGTACGCAGAAATCAAAAACGCACAACTTTCGTTGTGCGTTTCCAGGCGGCGCCGGATTGCGCCGCCTGAATCTCCGGTTCTAGCTTCCGAAGAAAAGAACTTTTATGTCCAGATCCACTTCGTGATACGGCCAACTGCCGTAGCGGAAAGCCCGATGAGCCCTCCTGTACTGCTTAGCGACCGCTGCCACATTTGCGACGCATCTACGGTAACTGCGTAGATTGTTGTACCTTTCTCTGAAAAGGCTGATCTGTCTCGGGCCCAGGCTTGAGAACGAATCTCCCTGCCCCTTGACATAAAGATCGGCGAGACACTCCAGAGTCTGGCCGCCGTAGTTGAAGGGACTTGAGCTTGACCTCATGGAAATCCCGCAGAGGCCATTCATGGAATTTACAACGCCGAGCCATTCGTCTGTGATCTCGAGCGTCTTCCACTCGTCGTAACAGGGGCCGTCTGTGGAAGAGACCTTCGGCGGTATAGTGCACGCACCGACTATTGCCGGTAGCACAATGCACAACGCTATTTTTAGAATTATGCGCATAGCTACCTCCTTCGGTTGCGCTTTATCCTAAGGCGATACTATCACAAAAAAAGCCCTGTGTCAAGGCATATTTTCTCATACAGAAAGCCAAAAATAGCCAAAATAGAGTACAATTTATGAAATGCCTACATTTGATGAAAGTAACCAGCAAACTCGCTTAAACGAGCTACGTGAGCGCGAGGAGGAAGACCTGGCACGTATTCTCTCTCAGAAATATGGGGTCGGATACGCCGACCTTACAGGTCTTTCTATAAACAATAATGCTCTTAAAATAATCCCTGAAAAAGACGCCAGAACTCTTGAGGTTGCCGGCTTTAATAAAGTTGGAAAAATTCTATCTCTTGCAGTCCGAGCACCTCAAAAACCAGAAGTAAGGCAGCTCGTAGAAGAGCTAACAGAGCGAGGTATGAAGGTTGAAGTATATATGGTTTCAACAAAAAGCCTTGAAAGAGCATGGGAAAGATACAAAGAAATTTCAAGAGCGACTCGTTCAGAGGCAGGAATGCTTGATATATCAAGTAAAGAAATTGAAAGCACTCTTACAAAACTTGCATCTCTTGAAGATGTTCGAGCTCTTATGGACGGGATGCTTAAAGAAAAAGGCTCGCACAGAATTTCTAAAATTGTTGAAGTGGTTGTTGCAGGAGCTATGTCTTCACGCGCTTCAGACATTCACATTGAGCCTGCAGAAACTGACGTAAGACTTAGATACAGGATTGATGGAGTACTTACCGACATACTTTCTTTTGACCAAAAAACTTATTCACTCCTTCTTTCAAGAATAAAACTTCTATCCGGACTAAAGCTAAACATTAAAAACATGGCGCAAGACGGAAGATTTAGTATTTCAGTTGCAGGGAAAGATATAGAAACACGTACTTCAATACTTCCGGGCTCATATGGTGAGTCAATTGTGCTTCGTCTTCTTGACCCATCCGCTATATCCGTTGAGATAAGTGCGCTTGGAATTGAGCCGAAGCTTTTAAAGCTTCTTATGCGCGAAATATCAAAACCGAATGGAATGCTCCTAAACACAGGTCCAACAGGGTCAGGAAAAACTACCACTCTATACGCCTTTTTAAAGAAGGTTCATAATCCGGAAATTAAAATAATCACAATAGAAGACCCTGTTGAGTACCACTTGGGTGGAATCGTGCAAACCCAAGTTGATAAGAAAAACTACACCTTCGCAAGTGGTCTTCGCTCAGCACTAAGACAGGACCCTGATGTGATAATGGTTGGTGAAATTCGAGATGAAGAAGTTGCGTCAACTGCAATAAACGCGGCGCTCACAGGACATCTTGTATTCTCAACCCTCCACACAAACAATGCCGCCGGAACATTCCCACGACTTATTGATCTTGGAATAGATCCAAAAGTTATTAGCTCCGCAGTTAATGTAACAATGGCACAACGTCTTGTTAGAAAATTACACCAGGAAAAAAGACGCGAGGTAAAACTTGAAGGAAATGCCCTTGAGGAAGTAAAAAGAATTCTTGATTCTATACAGGACAAAAGCCTTATACCTAAAAACACGAGTGTTATATGGGAGCCGGCTGATGAAACAGACTCTGGGGTTCATTCATACTACGGGCGAATAGGAATATTTGAAGCGATAATAGTTGATGAAGAGATTGAAGGGCTTATAAAGACGAATCCTAGTGAACGGGAAATTCAAAAAGCTGCCTTAAAGCAAGGCAACTTGACTCTTCTTCAAGACGGGATAGTAAAAGTACTAAACGGAGTTACTTCTCTTTCAGAGCTTCAAAGGATGATTGATTTAGGAGGAGATGATGATATGGTGGAGGAAGCAAAAAATCCAGTGCTTAAACCTCTAAACAATACTTTCAGTGGGAACCAAAAGTAAAGGCGTCACATCTAAGGATAGACGCAGCTTAAGTATAAAATACAGGGCCGCATCGTCCTTGAATAGCTACCTGAGTGAACTCATTGCTTAGAGGTTCAAGAACTGGATTCAATATAAAAACCCGCAAATAACAGAAGAGGCGGGCTTTGATGATATTAGCATGGAAACAAATGTATGTCAAGTAAGGATAAAAACGTTGAGACCCCTAAAGACGAGAGCTTTTTGGACCAAACTCTCCGCCCAGATGTGTGGGATGAGTATATAGGGCAAGGAAAAATAAAGAAAAACCTAAAGATTCTTCTTACGGCCGCAAGCGAGCGCTCCCACCCACCGGAGCATATTCTTTTTTATGGTCCTCCTGGGCTTGGGAAAACAACACTCGCGCATCTTATAGCAAGGGAGATTGATTCGCAGCTAAAAGTTACTTCCGGTCCTGCGATAGAGAGAATAGGTGACCTTGCCTCTGTCCTTACAAACCTCACAAAAGGTGAAGTGCTTTTTATTGACGAGATTCATAGACTAAACAAGACAATAGAAGAGGTGCTCTACCCTGCAATGGAGTCGGGGGTACTTGATATTATTGTTGGAAAAGGTCCTTCGGCAAGAACAATACAGCTTGAGCTTCCTCCTTTCACTCTTGTGGCAGCAACAACCAGAGTGTCTCTTCTATCGTCTCCTTTAAGGTCTCGTTTTTCCGGAGGAACATTTAGATTAAATTATTATGATGAGAAAGAAATAGAGTCCATACTTAAGCGCTCTTCAAAAATTCTAGGTGTAGATGTGGATGATAAGGCAATTGAGGAAATTGCTAAAAGAAGCAGGTTTACTCCAAGAACCGCAAATTATCTTCTTAAAAGATGTCGCGATTTTGCTCAGGTTAATAAGGGTAATCTATCAAAAGAGAATGTTAATAAGGCGCTAGAGCTTCTTGAGATTGACGAGTTAGGACTCAATCAGGGCGACAGAGTACTACTTGAGACAATAATTAATAAATTTAGCGGAGGCCCAGTCGGATTAAATACATTATCAGCCGCAACGAGTGAGGAGTCTGGAACTATAGAAGAGGTTCATGAGCCATATTTGATACAAATGGGACTCCTTGAAAGAACTCCCAGAGGAAGATCCGCCACAATAAGGGCATATGAACATTTAGGGATTGAGCCACCGGATAATATACAAGATAAACTTCTTTAATATGGCAGGGCATAACAAGTGGTCAAAAATTAAACACAAAAAAGCGGCGTCTGATGCCGAGAAGAGCAAGATTTTTGGAAAACTAGCTAGATTAATAACCATTGAGTCAAAAAAGGCTAATGGCGACACAAATTCCCCAGGCCTTAGAGCTGTAATTGAAAAAGCAAAAGCCTCAAATATGCCCAAAGACAACATTGAAAGGGCTGTTAAAAAAGGGGTCAGTGCTGATGCGGCCTCTCTTGAAGAGGTAGTATACGAGGTATATGGCCCGGGAGGAAGCGCTGTCATAATCTCAGGTCTTACCGACAATAAAAACAGAACAGCTGCAGAGGTAAAACACCTTCTTTCAAAAAACAATCTATCTCTTGCAGAACCAGGATCAGCACTTTGGGCTTTCAAAAAAGAAGGTGGTGAATATATTCCTACATCGGAGCTCCCTATTTCGGATGAGGACGGTGAGAAGCTCTCAAAGCTAATGGAAGATCTTGAGGAACTGGAAGATACTCAAGAAATATACACTAACGCTTCTTAGATATGAGGGTTTTAGCGATTGACCCAGGATACGACAGGCTTGGTATAGCTATTTTAGATAAAGATGAGAAGGGTTTGGAGACCCTTTTATTTTCAGCATGCGTTACAACCGACTCCAAAAGTGAATTCCCGGATAGATTAAATAAAGTTGTCCTTGAGACAAAAAAAGCAATGGAAGAGTTTTCTCCAGACGCACTTTCTATAGAAAAACTTTATATAACAAAAAATCAAAAAACGGCTATGCGGGTGGCAGAGGTTAGAGGAGCTATTATTCAGTCTGCTAGAGAAAATGGACTTGAGGTTTTCGAATACACTCCACTTCAAATAAAGATTGCTGTTGGTGGTCACGGAAAAAGCGATAAGAAGCAGATTATTTCTATGGTCCCAAGACTAATTGATCTTAAAGAGAAAAAAATAAAGTATGACGATGAGTATGATGCAATAGCAATAGGCTTAACCTGCCTTGCTATAGAGAAGAGACTTCAATAAATTTCTTTTTCCCTACTTTAAATATTCCCCCGCCACCAACAACTGCTTTTATGTCGTCAATCTTTTCATTGTTTGCCATATTTTTAATAGCACCACTCTTAATTAGCCTTGAAAACTCATTTTTTGAAGAAACCACCTCATGTTTAAGAAAAACTTCAGATAATAAATTATCTTTTTTTGCTCCAACTTTTCTTACATCATCCGGAACTCCTCCTTCGCTAAAGGTATTTACAAAACTTTTTTCTGCGCTATCTGCCGCACCCTCACCCCAATACATTTTAACTATCTCATAGGAA
>CEPX01063146.1_pt1 | contig 14936 bp, 21 predicted proteins | sample 361361 | NCBI WGS metagenome assembly CEPX01 (sample SAMEA2619974, study PRJEB7988) | marine metagenome | biome: marine biome (ENVO:00000447); feature: mesopelagic zone (ENVO:00000213) & marine oxygen minimum zone (ENVO:01000065); material: "saline water (ENVO:00002010), including plankton... | reverse complement strand
GCCGCTGCGGCTGCCGCATCAGACGCCGCTTCGAGTTCCTGGAGTTCCTTCTTCGCGATCCTGGCGGCTTCCGCAACCTCATCGATCCCCTCAGCGAAGAACCCCGCCTCCTCGCCCCCTTTCAGCAACGCGAGGGTCGTGGCGTCGATGCCCTGCGCGATCCCCATCCCCCCGAACACTTTGAACATGTTCTTGACGACTGATTCGCGCAGGTCCTTCGTCGCGCCGGCCGTTGCCTTCACCTGCTTTTCAAGCTCCAACGCCTTCGCCGCCTGGGCATCAGATTCTTCCGCCTGCAACCGCTGGGCTGCTGCCAGCGCGTTCGTTTCACTGCGTGCCCGGAATAATTCGTCGATTTGATCAGTAACGGAGCGACGCACATTGTCGAAGGCTTCTTTGCTTGAGTCGGCCTCAAGACCGAGGCCCGCGAGCGCCTCCCGCTGGGCATCGGTAATGTGTGCCCATTGACGGCTGTCCGTCGATACGCGATCAATCGCCGCCACGAGGCGGGTCAGCCCCGTCAGCATCTTGACGTATTCGTCATGCCCTGCAGAAGCCGCTCGCGCAGCCAGATCATTAGCGTCCGCCAGCTCGACCATCTCTGTCGCTGCTTCACGCGCCGCCTTGGCCTGGTTGTCGATATGCTCCTTGAACTTGAACGCCGCGACTCCCGCAGCGGCGAGGCCGATCACGATCAACGCGATGGGATTCGCCGCCAGCAACGTCATTGCACCGGACAAAGCCTTGACGGCGGTCGTCACCCCACCAAGTATTCCGATGAGTGGGCCAATGACGACGGCCAATCCAGCGATGGCACCTGCAACGCCGACCCCGATCACGATGGCCTTTTTCATAGGGTCCGAGAGGTTTTTGAACTTTGTCGCGAGTTCCGCGAGGATCTTGACCACGTCCGTTGCTATGGGCAGCAAGATCTCGCCCATATCGGACCCCACGTCTTTGATGGTGGCTTTCAACCCCTCCATCGAGCCAGCGAACTCGCCCGCCGTCCTCGACGCATCCCCGTGCGCCTTCGTGGTGTCCTTCATGATGATCGCCAAGCGCGCAGTTTGCTTCTGGGATTCGGTCATCTCCTCGCCGGCGCTGACCAGCCCCATCTCCAGCCCCTTCAGTTTGACCCGCGACGCTGTGAGGTTCACGCCCAGCGATTGCAGCGGCTCCGCTTGTCCAATCAATCCCGACCGCAGCTTTTCGAGCGCCACGGTGGAGTCGATGTTGTTGAACGACGCCAAGTCCGCCCCGAGTTGCACGATCTCGATGGACATTTTGGCGGCCGCGTCTTCCGACTGACCGCTCGCGATGAGCAGGTTGCCGAAAGTACCCGCCGCCTCAAGAACCTCCTGTCGGCTGGCGCGGAGCGCCGTCGCCGCCGTCTCCGCGAAATCCTCCACGCTCTTTGCCGAATCCCCGAACACGACGCGGACCTTGCTCAACGATTCGGTCGTGTCGCTCGCCATCATGACGGCCTTGAATCCGACCGCGCCAATGCCGGCCGCCATCGCGGCTGATGCCAGTTTTACCTTCCCACTGAGGTTCTGGATACGGCCACCGAAGGACTTGAGCCCTCCCTTGGTTTGGTCCTGCAATTTCAGCAGGACGTTGAGTTCAGCCGCTGTCGCCATCAGCCTGCGCCTGTTTCAGGGCCATCAGTAAATCCACTTGCGCCTGTGAGAGCTTCGATGAGTCCGCCGTCGTCTGCTCAGTCGCCGCCTGCGCCGACGCGACTTCCATCAGCCTGAACACGAGCACCGGGTCTTGATCAAGGGCGACGTCCGGGGGGCACCCAAAGAATCGACAGACATTTAGGAGGATGACTTCGGGCGGGGCCGGACCTTCGTCAAAGACGAACCCGGCGAGCCGCCTCTGCCATTTCCCCGCTGCTCCGGTGCTTCGCCAGCGATCACGTTCATCAAATAGAACAGCTCATCGACTTCGAGCGCCCGAATGACATCGACGTTCTTATACGGCGCGGGGAGCGGCTCGCCGCCCATGTCGGTCCATGTCCAGGCGGTGATTCGTCTGGCGATGTCCGACGCGATGTCGTCGAACCCACCCTCCATCGTCCGAAGCGTGGACGGGGCCGTTGGATCCAGACCCTCCGTGTCAATACGGCCCAGGGCCATCCAGGCCCGCATCGACGGGATTCGCATGACATCAACCGACTCGCCCACATGCACGGCGATCTTCGTGCCCTCCTCGACGACCTCACCATCTTCGATGACCCGGCCGATCGTGATCTCGCAGTCGTCGGACAAGACGGTCTCGACCGGGATCTTGAACGCGGGGGCGCTCGGCCGTTCTTCTTCCACGGTGGGATTCACTACAAGCGTCGCCTGTTCCTCGTCCGCCCCATTTCCCGTAGTCTCGACCATCTTCGGCGGGTACTTCGCCATGCGCTTTCCACCTCCCTGGGGCCGGTGGGGACGCTCCCCACCGGCCATCAATCGCCTCGGCTATGCCCTATTCGGGGCCTGCGCGTCAGCCGCTGCCGATGTGCCGTTGTGGCGGAAGCTGGCGGTATAGGTGATCGGCGAATCCACGGCCGAGGTGATGCTGTACGCGGTCACGATCGCGAACCCGTTGTAGCCGGTGCTCCCATCTGGCTCGAAGTCCCACTCCTCAGCCTCCAAGCCCAGCTCCCCGAAAATCGTCACGTCACCTTGCGAGGCGGCCGGATCCAGGAAGCCGTCCACGTTGAGGACGGCGGTGGGCTTGCCGGCCAAGAAGTTGCCCCAGGCATCACTGAAGGATGTGATCTCAGCCTCGGGAACCGTGAACTCCAGCGTCGCGCTCCTCAGCTCATCTTCGAGAGCGACGCTGTCAAACGAGAAATCCGCGTCTTTCCCATGCGTGCGGGCCATGTATCTGCTCTCCTATGAGACGGCGCGGGTTGTGGCCCCGCTGTGCTGGAACGAAGCGGTCACTGTGGCCGCCCCGTTAGCTGGAAGCTCGATCGAGTAGTCGTCGATAAGCACACCCGTGAGACCGGACGACGTGCAGGTGTATTCGGGATTCCCCGAGTCCGGGCCGCTCCCCGTCAGGTCAAAGACCGTGGTCACCGGCCCGCCGCCGACGGCTGCCTCAAGCGTTCGGATCAGGTCGCCGGCCGCCGAGCTGTAAAGCCCATCGATCGACGTGTTGATGCTCGGCTTGCCGGCCAGGAAATTTCCCCAGGCATCATTGAACGCGGTGATCTCAGCCTCGGGCACGCTTATGTCTTGCGTGACGCCCCGCAACTCGTCCTCGACGGCCACGCCGTTGAACGAGTAGTTGACGTTCTTGCCATGTGTGCGGGCCATCAGCCCTCCTCGCCGAATGCGGGCTCGGCCTGAGCCATGCAGGGAAGCGTCCTAGACGCTCCAGGTGCCGTTAGATGCGGAATCGGGCATGGGTATGTGACCAGGTCCATTTCGTCCCGTGCAGCGATGATTCTCACGTGGTCACGATTCCGAAGGCGCAGAGCATCGAGAATTCCGTACTCGACCCACCGAGGGTCATCTGAGCCCGCCAGTAGTCATCCGTCACGGCACCGGCCACCGTTTTCCGCTCGCTGGTGACTCCTGTGGCCTGCGTGAATGTGATCCGGCTGGACGGGCTGGAGAACCCGGATGCGGAGTCACTGGCAATGACGAGGTCGAGGGTGGGGCTGCTCCCGGAGGCAGACATCACGCGGAGAATCCCTACACCGGTCTGGCCTGCGGCGAGTGCGCCGACTTGAATGGGGGTGCTGTTGGCCGTGGAGGTGAGCGCCTTCTCCCGCTTCAACGACCACGCATAGACCCGCTGGTCCGTCCCTTGCCACTCGACGTCGAGGCCGATCCCCGCACCGAAGTCCGAGACTTGCGGGCTGCGGGTGATGTTCGATCGACCCTCGAAACCACGGTTGCCGGAGTCGGCCTGATCCGGCCAGACGCCGATCAACCGATTCTCGGATGTCAGGTCCGTGAAGATCTCGCCGTCGTAATTCGGGCTCGCCGCCGCCCAGAGACCGTTTGCCCCAACCGTCCAGAGCGGTTTGCCCTCCACGAACGTCGAATTCGCATCCGCGAAGGCGGTGACTTCGCCATTGCTCTGCGTCATGCCGAGGCTGATGCTCATGACGACGCCGCTGAAGTCGAACTCATCGAGGAACAGCTCGGTGTCTTTCGCGTGAATGCGGGCCATTAGCTATCGCCCTTCTTCGAGGTCGAAACTGCCTTGTTCTTGGGCCGGGGCTTGGGCGGGTTGGTCCGCCTGATCGAGCCGGCCTGCAGCATCTGATCAACCCGCAGCCCCTCGTTGCCTTCCAGAGAGAAAATATCGCCGGCTTCGAGGTCGAAACTGCTCGGCACATGGCCGGGGTTGGAAATGGTCAGCCTCCGCAGGGCCGTGTATTTGACGCTCACAGGCTTCGGTCCTCCATGACGGTCCAAAGCGACCCGATGTGCTGGAACTCACGGCCGCCCGGACCAAGCTCCGGAAACGCGACGTCGGCACCGCGCATACAAACGACGTGCGTGAATCCGGTGACCGTGAGGGTCGAGCCCTCCAGGCGGTCATCGATCAGATCCTCGATGTCTGACGCTTCTTTCGGCCAGCGGCTCTCACTGATTGCCTTGACCAAGTACGTCGCCTCCCAGCCCCGAACCGAGAACGTGCGGCCAAGGTTGGCGTCCCCGTCCTGCCAGGCGAACACGATGGCCGGGAGCGGATCGTCATCGGCCAGCAATCCGTTGCGGATCGGGTAGACGTTGAGATTCGAGTCGCCGATCAGGCGGTCATACATGGCCGTGTCCAGATCGGAGCGCAATGAGGCCATCTAGTTTTCAAACCGCTCAAAGTACTTCTCGAACGCTCGCGTGATGGCGCGGCGATTGCTTTTCAGGGCGGGTGCAGCGAAGGGCCGGGCACGCATGTGACGGGTGCCGAATTCGCCATACACCGCGTAGTGCGTGGTCGGGCCGATCAGGCGGTGGCGGCGCTTGCGCTCAACGCGGACGCTAGTGAGCGTCGCGCCCGTATCAACGAAATCGACCTTGACGATGTTGTCCATCATCCGGCCCTGGACGTCGGCGGCTGCTTTGTCCAATAACGATTCGAGGCCGAAGCCGGTGGACAGGTCGCGCTGCATATCGTCGATGCGGTTCTTGGTGACCCGCACGCCCATCGAGAAATCGATCGGGCCAGCCAAACGAAAATCCCCCCGCACTAGGCGGAGGGATCACCCCTCGCTTATCTCTGGTCCACAAGGGACACTGGACCGGCTCTTTTACGCGGCCGGTGGTGCGAATCCAGGAGCTTATCCCCGGAGACGAGCGTGCCCGTCGAGACGCACCACCAACCTACGTGATCGCTTTATACCGCGTCGGCCTTGTCATCGTCAACCAGCCGCAGCTCGCGGAAGCCGCCCTGGCCGTCATCGATCCGCCGGACGCTACGCGGCCGACTGGATGCCACCACCCACTTGCCGCAGCGCGGGCACCGCACCCGCACCATGCTGTTCCCCTCAAGGCGCACACCGGCGACCTTGCGGCCGCAGGTGCAGTGGATCGGCTCTAGCTGATCGAGGTGAGCTGGACGCGCTTCGCGATCTGATAGCTGCTGTCCATGAGCGCCACGACGCTGAATGTCCGGCCGTCCACGGAGACGGTGTCCGCCGACTCTACTGGCGTGTCCCTCGGGACCGTCAGCATCCATTGCACCACCGGGCGGATCGTGCCGCCGGCATCCGCCTCGCGGCCAGTGCGTGAGGTGAGACGGCAGGGGATGTTCGTAGCCACGATGTCAGGCGTTTCGTCAAGGCCGCCCTGGCCGTCCTCGGTGCCGATCGCCCGTTCAATTTGACAGACGTCCGGCATGACCGTCTGGGCGGTCTCCTCCATATCGAGGCGCTCGCCACTGGTGAGCAGATCAGTCAAGATCGCCGCTCACGCCGAACCGCCGGGCCGACGCGACATCATCGGCATCGATGTCGTCGGAGTAGCCGTCCACCGGCGTGACGGTCGAGACACCCGTACCCTGAGCCCGTGCCCGCAGGTCGATAGCCAGATCCTTCCAATGCGCGAACGCCTGCGATCGATTGAAGCCGGCCCCATCAGCCCGGAAGTCGAAACTCCGCGCCTGTCGCGCCGCCTGGGCCTCTGCACAGCGAGCCGCCGCGCCCTCCACATCGTCGCCTTCGTCTGTGAGCGCCCGTGCGATTTCGTCATCATCAAAGATCGCGGTCGTTTCGTCCGTATCCCCAAGCATGAAGCGGACACGGTCGCGGTCTGCCGTGCCGGCCACCGCATACGTGAAAGTCGCGACGGCCATGAGCTACGTCCTGAACAGACAAGTGGCGACCAAGGCGTTGGTCAGGGCATCTGCCTGGGCCAGGGCGATGGTCAAGATGCCGTTGTGGATCACGAACTTGTCATATGCGCCGGTGACCAACGCGCCGGCGTTGGTGCGGACCTGAACCCTCGGGTACTCCCAGCGATCGGTGGCGTTGTTGCTGACGACATCGACCGTCTGATCGGCGGGATCCCCTGCCGCCGTGACCGTGACATCGGTCGTGCCAGGCGCAGAGGCGTGGTAGTTCAGATGTATCGCCAGCAGCTCGCAGCCCTTCGGCACGGCCGTGGCCCCGGTGCCGGAGGCGGAGCCGTCGCCGCCGGTTGTCGTGACGTTGACCGTGCGGACCAGAAGACTCATATGCCGAGCATGACCTTGCCGACGATGTAGAGCGCATGGACGTCGGCGGCGCTCAGCAGGCGACCTGTCAGGAATGGCAGCGCGATGCGTCCGTGGAATTCAGCCACCGGCGTGGCGGTCACACCCGAGCATCCCAATGTCAGCGGGGCGGCTCCGCTTTCCATCGCGACGTAGGATCCGGTCTCCGTGGTGGTCGTGAGGCCGTCCTCAACGCTGTCGATGTAGAGCCTGACGACGGGATCTGTATTGCCACCGTCATAGGTCGCGACGACGAAGGCCCACTGGCCGATGGTGATCGTGGAGGCGGTGATGCCGATCTCGGTCGCCGAGGCAGATGCGTCGTGCAGTTCCAGGCTCAAGAAGCTATTGCTGTCGATGAAGAAGCGCCACTCCTCCGCATCTCCTGCAGAATCGTATTTGCCCATGATGACGTTCGTCGCGTTGGCCGCAGGCAAGATCCAGGCCCCCACGCTGAACGGCTCGTCGGAGCTGCCATCAGCAAAGCTGTAATTGGCGTGGTCGATGCCCGCAAAATGGTGGTCGCCGGTCGGGTTGAAGTGATAGCTATGGATCCCGCCCGGATGCCACTGGGGATCGAAGTCATCCTCAAGCGCCTCGGCGGACCCAGAGGACTCGGATGGGATGAAATCGCCCACCGATAGGCCGCTCACCAACACGCCTGTGCCAGGGAATCCCGGCCAGAAACTAGGCTGCGTCGAGCCCAGGATCTTCATGATGGAGTTGATATTCGACGCGATTTCCGCAGTCATGTGGCCCCCTTCAGGCAGCGCGGGACGGTGGACGTGTGCCCACCGCCCCGCGAGCTACTGCTACGTGTTGCTCTACGCGGTCGAGGCCGTACCCCAGTCTGCCCCACGCTCCGTGTCCAGATTCACGACCAGGGCGTCGTAGACCTGCATGTCGTGCGTGGCCGTGATCGCAACATTGAACCCGTTGGCGTCATTGGTCTCGGTTCGCAGCCGGACCTCATTGATGAACCCGGTAGATGAGGCGTGGACTGAAATGCACTCATCTTGGGTCGAGTGGGACTGATCAATGAGTCCCCGCTGGATGACCAAACGCACGGCTGCGGCATCGACATTGTCGATTCCGCCTTCGGCGAAGGTGCCGACGATGTGGAAGTCTTCGATGACGCAGTCGTCGGTCGCCGCAGTGGTCGAGATCGCGGCATTCCCCGCGTCGCCGGCCAGGCCGATGAACTTGAAGCCACGGATGTGTGTGCGGTCAGCGGCAGCGTTGGAGACGAGAACGCCCTCAATGAATTGCGAGGTGGTTGCGCTCTCCCGAAACTCCACATTCTCGATCAGGCAGTCGGACGCCGTGATCGTGATGCCCGCCGTCACATCGATGGTGCCGGTGTTGGTGATGAGGAAGTTCTTCATCACCACGCTCGCCGCCGAGATGGGGATATTCGACCCGGCTGCGCTGAAGGTCAGCGTCGGCCGGTCGGCCCCGTGGCCGATCCCGATGATCTTGACCCCTGCCACATCCGGAACCAGCGACGTCGCCCCGCTGATCGTCTCCGTGTGACCTGGCGAGACCATGATGATGTCGCCGTTGCTGGCCGTTGTCGCATCGATCGCGGAATCGATCGTGGCCTTCGGGTAGCTGGGGTGCGTCCCGGCGTTACCGTCGCTCGTGTTGGTATGTCCCGAATCCACATGGAACACATCCCCTGTCGTCAGGAGATCGTCGCCTGCCGGAAGCGGGACGCCCTTGCTGCGGATGCCGCTCGGATAGTTCGTGGCCATCTGTCGCTATCGCCTTTCTCGGAGCCAGGGATGAGAGGTGGGGAGGAACGGAGGGCGGAGGGAGGTATCCACCCCCCGCCCACTTGCCGGCGATGTGACGGCATTCCCCATGAGATCCCTCAGAGCCCCAGGCAAAGCCCAGCTCCAAAGTGGTGAGAGTTAGCTCGGGTTCTGTCCATAGATCCAGGACCAGTGCGTCCAGCCCATGCCGTAGCGCATTCGTCCGTTCCAGCGCACCTTCTCCTCATCGTCGGAGAGCGTGCCTTGCCCCAGACTGGGCGCGACTCGCTCTTGCCACTTGAGGTGCTGCTTCATGAGTCGGCTGTCCATCATGAACCAGGCGTCCGTATCGGTCAGCAGGTTCCAGACGATGACCGTCATGGAATGCCCACCGATGCGGCTCGCGAAGATGCTGACGTCGAACTCGGCCGAGCCCGGCTCGAACACGTTCGGGTTGCCACCCTGCGGGAACACCTGCAGGGCTTTCTGCTCCAGATCCACCGGCACCAAGATCGTGTCCGGTCGGATCCCGAGGCGCTGGCCCTTGTCGCCCGTGAGCTTCGCCATGTTGACGCGGGTCGTCTCCGCATTCGCCAGGTTCAACTGCAGCGTGCCCTCGTTGGACTGCGTGGTGCCCGACTGGCGCGGGCTGTAGGGATGCGCCGTGGACATGAGGGCCACCCCGTCCGCACCGTTGGTCGTTTGACCCATGCGGTTGGTTCCGCTGTCGGTGAACCCATTCGAGAAGACCTGCATCGCGTCGTCCTCCTGCGTGTCCGCGAACGAATCCGCGAAGGCGCTGGAGCGCGTGACGATCTCCCCGAACTCGTCGTCCTCAAGCATTTGCCGGTCTACGATCACACCATCCACGAACGTAAAATTCGTGATGTCGGTGCGGTAGTACTGGTCGAAGTCCTCCGCCTGGGCCTCGCCTGTGTAGACGGGCACCAGGCGACGAGCCCCGATGCCGGTGTACCGGCCCTGCAGCCGATCGTGAGCTTGCACGTCGAACAGCAGATCCCGGACGGGATCCGGCCGCGTGCTCTGCACATCGAAGATCTCGCGAATCGTCGGCTCAAGCAGATCCGCGAAGTTGCCTGAAACAATCATGAATTTGCACCTTTGCTGTGAGGCTGGCCGCCCTACCGATTACTCGGCGAGGTAGTGCTCACCCGGATGGATGATCACCAGCGTCTGGTCAGTGGTCGCCTTCTTCGTCTCGACCACGCGCAGGTCGTTATTGGACGAGGTTGCGATCGTCTGAGCGCCGGTGGCCCCTGAAAGATCAAGATCAGCTCCCGCCAGTCGGGCGCTGTTGTCGGTCGTCCCATAGACAGCGTTCGGGTTGATGATGACCCGCAGCCATGTGGTCGAGTCCACCGCCTCAACGACACCCGGCGATGTCTCCAACGCAATACTCTGCGTCGCCGCTCCGAGCAGTGCGCCGGCGAAGTCCGCGTCGTTGGTGGCACCCAGATCGACCTCGCCAGCGTTGACATTCATCAGGTCGCCCTTGGTGAGGGTTTCGGTGTCCTGCGACTGAAATTCGGCGAGGGTCGGCTTGCCGCCGCCAAGGTTGTAACGCCAGTCGAAACCGGCCATATCACTAACTCCCGCGACCGGGCCGCTCAGCCTGCGGTCGCTACTTGTTGTCGGTTTTCCGTGGTTTGGTGAGATCGATGCCCATCGACTTGCCGATGCTGACCTGTATCGCAGCACGGTCAGGGTCGCTTGAGAGCTGCTGGCGCGGCTTGGCCGCCCCAGACCCTGCTCCACTGCCCGCGCCTGCATCGAAGCCGCGATGGGAACCACTGCCGGAGCTGTCAAAGAGATAGGGCTTGCTCGCTTGCAATGCCGCGAGCGCGTCAGTGACGCCTTCAACCGTGTCGGTGGCCTCGTTGTATTTCAGATCGGCAAGGGTGATCAAATTGACCACGTCCTCGGGATCTTGGGCGTTGAGCATGGCCGCCTCGGTTCTGACCGCAGACCGAACAGCAAGCGTCTGACGACGTCCGCGCTCGGTCTCCAGTTTGGCCTCGGCCTCGGCCTTTGCCTCCTGCGCCCTTTCGAGGTCCGACTTCTCCGCATCCTCGCGGTCCTTCTTATCCTTGAGCAGCTTGGTGTTTTGAGCCCGAAGCTCATCCTCCCGCTGCTTGGATCGCTCGAAGGCCCGCTCAAGTGCGGCCGGATCCCTACCTCCGGTGCCATTGGCACTTCCGGAAGCATCATCGTCTCCGGACGGATCCTTCGCGGAGTCCGCGTCCCCGTCCGTTTGACCGGCAGCGCCGGCCTTATCCCCGGATTCCGCATCGCCCTTGGCAGGAGCGATTGCGCTCCCGTTCGTGGCCGTGCGGAATGCGGGCGCGGCAGTGCCGCTCGCCCTGAAACCGAGACCGACAGCGTCGGCCTTCCGGTCCAGCGACTCAACCAGGGTGTCAACTTGTTCGTCGGTGGCCTCGCCATCGATCGCATCCATGAGGAAGCGGGGGGCGAGCATCCTATTTTGCGAGAGGGTGCCGAACAGACTCGTGCTCAGCGAGCGGATCATGGACTCCGGGACGTCCACGTCGGCCATGTGTAGCAGCTCGTGGAGCAGAACCTCGGACTGCCGGGTTTCCGGCATCGTTGCGTCGAGGACGATCAGGTTGGAATCTTCGGCCACGCTGCCCATGACCGAGAATGTGCTGTCCCGCGAAATCAATTCGCGGGTCGTCGTCCGAACCTGGAATTCCTGGCCGTCAACTATAAGCACGCGGCTCCTCCCTTCGCTTTATACAGCGCGAGCAGTGGCGTGTAAACCGCTTGCTAGGCGAAGCGGCGGCGCACTTCGTTGAGAACCAGGCTGACCAGCGGCAGGGGAAGCGCGTCGCGCAGACCCGCCAGGAGCGTCGCCTTCGTGGCATCTTTCGACAAACCGCCCCATCCGATAGCTTCGGCAAGCTCAAGCAGCCCAGCCTTGGTGGGTCGCTCTAGCTCTTGCATTGTGGCGGCATGAATCGATTCGGGCGTCAGATCGGGCATGTCGCGCGGCTCGACCAGCTCCCCCTTGACCGCCGCTTCCATAGCGTCAAGCTGCTCAGGCGTTGCGCCGTGGGCCAAGAGGCCGGCCAAGAACGGCGGGACGTCCAGTCGTGTCTGCACCGTCTTCGTGGCTGTCGCCCGTTGCGAGATCCGGCCGTCGGCGTGCTGGTCGCTGGCGATTTCGACTTCGGCCATGCAGTCTTTGCTATTGCAGACCCGGTACATTTCCTGGTGTGAGCGGTCGCAGAACGGGCACCACCAGACGCTGCCCGTGCCGCTGTTCCGAATGGTGGCAACGCGCGTTTCCCGCGCCGCCAGCAGGATTCCCTGAACGACGGTGTCGATGACCTCCGGCTTCTCCTGGTCGTTTTCTGGATCCGCCACGATTGCCTCAGACAATGCGCTTGACATCACGTAGATCGTCCTCCTTCAAGTCGCCATCATCGATGAGGCGACGATCGATCTGGCCGGCTGCTGCGGCCGCCTGCACGTAGAGCGGCCGGTGACGTGGCTCGCCGCTCGTGAGCCGCTGCTCGCGTTCGAGTTGTTCCCAATGCGCCAGACAGGTGTAGATCACCCCGCTCTGCGGCCAGATGATGAACCGATGATTGCCCCAGGTTCCAACCGCCTCGTCGCTGCAGATGACGCAGATGCGGTCCCAGGTGGCGAGTGCGGGGACGATTTTAGCCATCAGTCCGCTCCGTCGCGTGGCCCGCCGATCTGCCCTGTATCCACCCTCCACCGTAGGTATAGGCGGCGGCGCAGCTCCTCCATAGCCATGATGTCCAACGGCTTTTTCGGGCGTTGGATCGCGGGCGGAAGCCATTCATCTATCAGCCGGCGGACGTAATCGCGAGGCATTTGATCAGGGGCCATGAGCCTCTCAGTGCAGTCCTGCGTGGTTTTGGATTCGCTCGCAGGCCGCACAATACCAATACTCCATGCCCATCGTCCGCTCCCACGCTTGGCAGTGGCGATACCGGCGGGCGGATTGCTGGCGATGACAGGCGACGCACTCGCGACGTCGGCGCAGCAGGATCTGGAGCCACTTGGTCAGCCAGTCGCCGCATGTCGTGAGGCGTGGCCCACGAATTGAATCCACAATGCCCCCCTTAGTGAACCGTCACGGATTTCCCGTCGAGCTGATGGACGACTCGCGGCTCAGATCCGCGTGCCCGAGCGGCAGCCTCGCCGCGCTTCCGAAGCTCGCGCCCACGCTGGGCGCAGGCGATGACCACAGTGAAGAACGCTTCAAGGCCGCCCAGGTAGCCGACGAATGCCCATAGGCGCTGCGGGCAGCTCGGAGCCTCAGCATGTTCGGTTTCGATCTGGATGGCCTGGCGACGGGTCATGGTGCCTGCTTCCCGATCCCCATCTGCTTCAGCGTCGCCACCCCGCTCGCGTCGCCCCATTGGGTACTGCGCTCCGTATGGACGAAATCCTCAAAACCGATGTCCCCGTCGGTCCAGGCGTCGAAGGCCCGGTTCCCCATCATCTTGCGTTGCGTAGCCTCGGGCTGAGCCGCGAACCAGTCGCGCGAACTAATAGACGATCGGGGCGTTTCGTCAACGTCCAGGCCCATCTCCCGGTAGGTCAGCGTGATCGGGATCATGCTGCAGCGATCATTGATATGGAAGTCGCCCGGATCTTCGACCTCGTAGATTGTGCCGTCGAGGGCGACACACGCCATGCAGGTCCGCTCATTCCTGGCCGATCGTCGTTCCCAGCGCCGGACCACGGACGGATTAGCCAGCCACTGCGCCCTGTTGCCCTCGCGGTAGGACCGCAGAATTTCAGTGCGGCTGACCATCAGAGCCCGGCTGAGACCTTCGCCGAACACATTGCGGAGTCGCTGCCCGGCCACGCGCGGCCCAGTGCCGGTGACCACGGCGGTCGCTAATTCCTGCTGGACGCGGGCGGTGACCCCTGGGCCGATCTCGTCCAGCAGCGATCGCAGCGGAGAGCCATCCCCAAGCCGGCCGATCAGATTGATCAGGGCCTCATCCGGGATTTGGTTCCAGGCAACCCCGCCGGCTTCAAGTACGGCTACATCGATGCCGGGCGGTAGCCCTGCCGAGACGATGCGCCGAGCGTGGTCGCGGGCAAGCTGTACAGCCTCGGCCTGGCCGCCAGCGATCGTTCGGCCGGCGAAGCCCGAGTATTCATCCAGGGCGTCGAGGACTTCAGCCTCCAATCCTCGCGCCCGCCAGAGTCGGGTGATCTCACCCTTCGTGAGATCCCGATCCAGGGCGTCAGTTAGGAGCGCCACGATACGCGGTCGCAGTTCGCCCTCAATTCGCGCGTATTGGGCCAGGAGTTGATCGCCGACGATAGCCTCGCCGGCCGCGACTTGCCGCCGGAACTGGTCGGCCACGGCAAACACCGGAGCCTCGCCAGATGCCGAGGAGCGGGCAGCCATCAATCCGCCGCCAAGATCCAGCGCGCCCACCGCGCCACCAGCGCCTCATGCTCCCGTTCCAGCACCGCAATGGGTAGCCCCTGGGGCTTCCGGCTGGGAGTAAGCGAGCGGAACCGCCAGTGCGTCGTTGCCCAATTCAGCGGGTGTGACCAGCCGTGCGGGTGAAACGGTTGACCCGTCGCCGTTGAGGCGCGAGGTGGAACCCACTCCCGAAAGCCCGAGGGCTTGTGGATGCGGAAATGCCCGGACCCCCATCGCTCTATCACCGTCTCATCTGGGGAGCCCCACATGCGCCGGCGTTCTTGCAGTGCGAGGAAGCGCGACGCGCTCTGTGGCGGCGTGGTCGGTGTCGTCGCTGCGGGCAGGCGCTGAAAGTCGAGGGCGTGACAGAGCGGATACAGATCCCACGGTTCCTGCGCGTCGATCTTTTCCCATACATCCGGCGGCAGATAAGCCGTGGCGATCGGCCCCTCCCGCGTTCGGAACGCATAATCCGTGATCACCGTTCTAGCCTCCCGTCGCGGTGGCCGGCTGGGTGATCACTACCCTTCCCGTGTGCTCACGGTGAAAAGCATCCGCAACCACCCCAATCCAGCGCCAACTGCTCATTCTCTGCGCCAGCCTCGATTTGCTCCCGTAGAGTACTGAGGGTCAGAGGCGTCGTCGTGCCTCCTGCTCGGTCGCGCAAGATTGCAACATCTTTGCCCAAAAACTCCCGAAGCTCCTGTTCTCGACCCTCGTGGTAGGCGTAGCGTTCTGGAAATACCTCCAGCAAATGCCTGAAGCCAGCCATTCCTTGCTTGATGCAGAATCCGCCGCAGTTGTTGTGGGGGAACCCCATGCCGTACAGGCGCGGAGGCTCGATGCCGGCGGCGCGCAGTGCTGAAAGCACCTGCGCCTTGTCAATATAGGGCGGGTCGCACATTGGCGCGCGAACCTCCCATGGCTCCCAATAGCCTTGGGCGCGCTCAAACCGGTGGGCCTCTGTCCAGTCGAAGCCCAGGTAGATCGTCGTGTCGGCGGGGTCGCAGTTG
>CEPX01044039.1_pt1 | contig 14960 bp, 14 predicted proteins | sample 361361 | NCBI WGS metagenome assembly CEPX01 (sample SAMEA2619974, study PRJEB7988) | marine metagenome | biome: marine biome (ENVO:00000447); feature: mesopelagic zone (ENVO:00000213) & marine oxygen minimum zone (ENVO:01000065); material: "saline water (ENVO:00002010), including plankton... | reverse complement strand
TTCATTACTTTCAAATGCATCAAAATTTATCCAAACACATTCAGGCAGGGTTACTTCATAAACTCTTACAGAAATTTCTATAATACCAATCAATATGATAATCAACAAAAATCCAAACGCAAATTGTTTTTTGTAAGAAACTTGAACTGACATTATGAATTATCCCCAATAAGAAAATTATTCATTACCAAATAATCCATGTCTGTCTTTACAATCATCTGGCATGCCTCTTCAGGAGTATTGACTATTGGTTCACCCATAACATTCATTGATGTATTAATTATTACAGGAATCCCAGTTATTTTATAAAACTCATTAATCAAATCATAGAACAAAGGGTTTGAAACTTTTGAAACAGTCTGTAATCTTCCGGTTCCGTCAACATGGGTTACCGCTGGAATATTTTTTGGTTTTTTTACAGGTGCAACCATTAACATGTATGGACTTGGTGTGTCAATATCAAAATATTCAAACGTATACTCTTCTAAAATGGATGGTGCAAATGGTCTGAAAGATTCTCTATGTTTGATTTTTTCATTTAGTATGTCTTTCATATCACCATGCCTAGGATCAGCTAAAATGCTACGGTTTCCAAGCGCACGTGGACCCCACTCCATTCTTCCCTGATACCATCCCACAATATTTCCATCAGCTATTAGATGAGATACTTTTTTCAACAATGATTCTCTGTCAAATTTTTCATATGAGATATTTTTAGAATCTAGAAACTGTATAATTTCTTCATCACTGAAAGAAGGACCAACATAAACATTTTCATAAATTCTTTTGGCAGAATCCTGTTCTATGATTCTTTTATTGTTGTGATAAATATGATACAAGTATTGTGCACATCCAACTGCACTGCCTCCATCTCCAGGAGATGGAGGAATATGTATATTATCAAATGGTCCTTCTTTTAAAAGACGATAGTTCGCAACTCCGTTAAGTGCGACTCCACCGCCTAAGCAGAGATTCTTCATCTGTGTTTTTTCATGGACATGGTTAGCCATTTTTAAAATAACATCTTCTAAGACTTTTTGCGCGCTGGCTCCAATATCAAAATGAACTTGGAGCATTTTCTCATCTTTCTTTTTTGGGGAAATACCAAACAATTCTGCAAATCTATCATTCGTCATAACTTTATCATGTGTAAATGCAAAATATCTCATGTCAAGATGTATGCTGCCGTCATCTTTTACATCAATTAGATTATCTAAAATCAGATCATAGTACTTTGGAGTTCCGTATGATGAAAGTCCCATTAATTTGTACTCTCCTTCGTTTATTTTGAATCCTAGAAAGTACGTAAATGCCGAATAAAACAAGCCAAGTGAATGAGGCCACCTTATATCATTTGTAAGGTTTATTGTGTTATCTATCGCATATCCAAAAGTTGTCGTGCTCCATTCCCCTACTCCATCTATTGTAAGAATTGCTGACTCTTCAAAAGGAGATGTGTAAAATGTATGTGCAGCATGCGACATGTGATGCTCAGGAAATATTATTTCGCCATTGAACCCCTTTAGTGTTTTTTTTATTTCATTTTTAATCCACAGTCTTTTGTGAAGCCATTTTGGAATTGTGTTTAAGAAACTAGGCAATCCTCTTGGGGCAACTGCAATGTAATTATCCAATAATCTTTCAAGCTTTAAAACGGGCTTATCATAAAATGCCACTGAATCTATTTGGTTTGGTTTGATTCCCCCCTCGTTTAGGCACCATTCTATTGCCATTTTGGGAAATCCATCGTCAAATTTGTTTCTTGAAAATCTCTCTTCTTCTACTGCTGCTATCACATGTCCGTCTTTGAGTAATGCCGCTGCTGAATCATGATAGTAGCAAGATATTCCAAGATTGTACATTAGTACTGCTTCCTGATTCTGTGAGGCTTGGATTGTTCCGTGTTTAACCAGTAAGAATCCCGTTGTTTTCTTAATCGAAGTAAATCTATCCTTAGCAATCTCATCAATATTCCATAAATGAAAAACACTGTACCAAAAAATATGCTAAGGAAAATCTTTGTGTTAATTATTGCAAATATGTCAAGTCCTTTTGAGATCTTTGCCGCAAGTATCTGTGTAGTTACAAGGACGGATGCAATGAAGACAAGCAGTACTTCAGTTGAGAAATATCCTATAGCTGATATTATTATAAAAAACCAAAATGACAATCCTGCAGTAACCGCAAGTGATTTGAATCTAGGAGAAGATGTTTCCATGTTATATTGGATAAATAAATGCTATTAAACCCGATTGTGAAAGTGCCGTAATTCCAATTAATGTAATGAGTAAAATAATAACCGGAAACATATAGAACCTTCTTCTGTGAACAAATAACTCGAAGATTTCTTTAATAGTTGATAACCGTGACAATTTTTCTCTCACAAATTCATAATTATGTTAGTATATATTTTTAGGTAAAATTTGGTGATTATTTTAAATCTCTTACATTCAATTTTTTCTCAATTTAAAAGTCAACCAATAATATTCTTCTTTATCATTTCCCTCCTCAATAATTTCAAAACCGTTTACTTCTGCGATTTTATGAATCTCATCAGAAGTAAACTGAACACCGTCCCATGTGGTAATTTGATTTGGTTTAGAAGTAATTGTGCCACGCACTTGAAATCTAAACAAACATTCAGATTTTAGAACTCTGGAAACTTCTGAAATATATTTTTCCACAATTTTTTTTTCTGGAATATGTTGAAATACGATAAAAGAAAAACAAAAATCAAAATAACTGTCTGAAAATTCTGAAAGATCAATTCCACTATTTTCAAAAATTTTACAATTTTGAATATTCTCTACATATTTTTCACCTTTATGGATCATCTCAGAAGATACATCAACGCCTACTACCTGACCAAAAATCTTACTCATAGGTATCAGCAGCCTTCCAATCCCACATCCAATTTCTAGGATCCTCATTTTTTTCTGATCTTTTTGGTAGCATATTTTTTCAAATCTAGGTGTATCTAGTCCTAAAATTGATTTGGTATCATCTATTCCTGACTGCCAAAAATCTTCGTAATTTTCAGAATGCTCGGTTGAAATTACAAACAGAGTATCTAACCTAGATCTAGCATCCCATTCTTTTTTCATTTTAGCATCTACTGATGTATCAGGCTCAATTTCTACTGGATGAGAAAGCTTGTATTCAGTGGAGTTTTTTAATTTATTAATTAATTCTTCTTCATCAATTTGTTTAGCTTTTAACAAATTAACAAAATGTTCCAAACCAGCATCATCTGGTTCACGATTAAGGTACTTTAGATAGTATTTTCTTACAGTTTCTTTTATAATATTTTCATTCAAAATTATTAACTCTCATAATTGATCCCAGTCCAACCTTTATCAGTAGAATAGCCTTCAAATGTCATTTGTAGTGCTCTTCTTTCAATATCTTTTGTGATCATCCGTACTCCATGCGCGGATTTTGGTCCATCGAGAAAAACTGCAGTTGAGTTGTCTAGGTTATATGGTTCAAATATAATAGAAGATTCGTCCACGCCACTTGCCATATATGTGCCACCTGGATCTCCTTTTTTCCAATTTTTAGATAGATACACCATAAAGACTAACGTGTTCGGTCCAACATTATGAAAATGAGGCTCTTGAAATCCTCCTTTTGTATAACTCATAAAATGAAAAAATTTTAACTTGTTAATAGGAACTCCAGAAAATTTTCTAATTTTTTCTACAAATTCTTCTGATTGAGCATAACTTTTGAATTTGTTCCACTCTTCACTGTATTGAGGATCATCCTCACATCCAACAACATCATTTGGTCCTATACCATTCCAGTATTTAGTAAGTTGAGTCTTTGTAGCTGTATGTGCAAAAGTCCATGTTTCATCAATCTTAGGATATGTTTCATAAAGTTTTTCATAAAAATCTCTTTCAAAAAACTCTTCAATAAATGCAAAATGAAAAGGAGTTTGATTTTTGAACGAGTCTGACTGATTAGATACAGAACCCCAATTTATAATATTAGAAAAACCATCCATGTCTTTTCTTAGATAGTTGAGATTGCAAGTCTATTTAAAAATGCACTAAAGAATGATTTATAATATTTTTTTATTAGTGGTTCTAAAATTTTTGCAGAGAGTGACAATTTAAGATTAATATCAACTAGTATTCTGATTTTACCCTCATTTTCTTCAAATTGAGTAAAGATTTCAGTGTTTTTTGCTGGTCCAGAGAGAATTTTTGAATTTAGTGAATTGGTTGATTTTTTATGCAAAGTTTGTTGAATGATGGTTTTTTTAATAATTGTTTTAAAGGAGATAGTTTCTTCTGTAGTAATTCCATCATCGTTATTTTTTAAAATTTTAACTGATTTTAATTGCATAGGCATAAATTTTGGGTGAGATTCAAAATCCATCATTTTCGCTAAAATAGATTTAATTTCAAAATCACTTGAAAGTATTTTTTCAAAGTGTATCTTAGACATAAATAAAAATTCTAAAATGAATATTTTAAATGTTATTTAATAAAACCTAAATAGAAAAACTTGATTATAATTTATAACGTACTGTCCTGTTAAAGCTGAATAAAATCCCAGATACCAAGATTAACATTATCCCCACGGTAAGAAATACCACAGAGACAAGAGTTGTAGGGACAGAAAAGTGCCCAGTTTCATTAAAAAGTGTCAAAGATATGATTGAAGTAATTATTCCAGCAACAAGCACAATCAATCCTGGGATTCCCAGGAAAGTTAAAGGTCTCTTCATTAAAACTAATTCAAATAAAGAAATTAAGACGCCACTACCATGACTAACAGGGTTTTTAGTTGATGTTCTATTACCTGTATTATATAACACGGTTACATTGTGCTCAGAGATTGATAGGTTTTTTTCTGCCGCATCAATTAATATTTCAGAATCTGCAACAAATCCATCACTACTAAAATTAATTTTTTTAATTGCCTGTTTCGAGTACGCTCTAAAACCACTTTGAGTATCTCGCAAGTTAAGATTTGCAGCCTTTTTGGTAACTGAATCTAATATTTTATTACCTAATTTTCTATGTGATGGCATATCCTTTTCAGTTTCGAATCTATAGCCAATTACAATATCAGATTTCCCATCCTCAATATCCTTAGTTAATTTAGGAATTTCTTCGGGAAGAAATTGACCGTCTCCATCTAATGTTACCATTATGTCTGCATTGGAATGCTTGACGTAGTCAAATAATGATTTTAACGCTGCGCCTTTTCCTTTATTACGTGAATGTCGAATAACAAATGCGCCTGCATCTTTAGCTTCTTTTGAGGTAAGATCACTTGAACCGTCATCACATACTATAACAGAGTCTACTAAAGGAAGTGTTTTTTTGACCAAATCTCCAATAACGCCTTCTTCGTTATAAGCTGGAATACAGGCAAGCAAATACATTGAATCATTGATTTTTGTTTGTGTATAAAAAACATTGTGAAAGTATTTACAATTCCTTTTGTTGAACAATATAATTTCTAGAAGACTTCACAAGCATATAGAACAGAGTGAATACGGTAACTGTTAAACAGATCACAAATAATTCAATACCAAAGATTTTAGCTAAAAATATATCCAATTGAGGTTTACTGAACAGCCACAAAGCAGCTTGTGCAATTTGACTATATTCAAATGTCCATATAATTAGTGGGTTTATCCACATATCATGAACAGTAGTATCAGCTTTTCTAGCTAGTGAATATAGTCCACGTTCATCAGAACCAAAAAATCCCCAAACAAACCAAGCTACATCCTGTAAAAGATAAATTAAATTAATTACGAAGCCTACAGCGCCTAGAAGAATAATTGATAGTTTAAAGAAAAAATTTGTTCTTTTTTCTATGCTTGCGCCTAATGGTAAAATTAGAAATGGTAGTATTGGCAAAAGATACCTAGCGCCCCATGAGTTGAAGCCATGCCAATGGATGTTAGTTGAATTGAAAATGATGAAACATACTACAAGTGAAATCATTAGAATACAATCAGATTTATGTTTTTTAAAAAAATCAAAAAAACCTACAAAACAAGTAAAAAGAATTGGGGCATAAAAAAATAGTCCAGCACCAGGACTAAATAACATTCCAAAAATATGTTGATGGATTGGATGTATTACCGCGCCAAGAGCTATATCTGATGCAGCAGTTACTGCCATTGGTGTATTTCCAGTATCTCCAATTCTAACATGCTGAATTATTCGATAAATTACATATGATGAAACCGCTGGAATGGAAAAGGAAAGAAATGTTTTAAAAAATGTTTTAAGTTTGGAATTTTTCCAAAGCGAAGTGATTAATATAAAAACAAAAAATGGGATGATCAATAGAATCATGTCTTGACGTGTCAAAAACCCTATTCCAAAAAATATTCCAGTTAAAATCAAATTAAAATAGGAATTAGTTTTTCGAAATTTTCTATAGAAAAAAAACCCAGTTAAAATAAAAAATATGAGTGGCACAGCATTTAGAGATGTTTGAGAATATGCCCAAGTTATAGTAGATAGACAAAATAGAAAGACCAAAATCAAAGAGGTCCTAACGGAAAATCCATAGGTTGTAGATATTAGAAAAAGTACACATGCTGATAAAGCTGAAAAAAATGGAGCGTAAAAAAGCTCCATGAATGTAAAATCAGGATCAATATTATTTCTCCAAGCAACATAATGCAAATCATCGAAATCATCAATTGTCCAAAGTTCACTTGTTGTAATAATATTCAAATTATTATTAATAAAAATAAAAGGAGCCTGAGTTACGCTGTGAATGATTGTTCCATGTGAACAAAGAATTGCATTTTCACAAATTGGTCTTTGATTATGTTCTGGAGGAAATAACCAGGGATACTCAAAAAATAGGCGTGACTCACCTTCCACATAAGATGGATCTGGAGAAAGAGTAGCTATACGTTTACTCTGTTGGGCTGCTACATCCTCATCAAAAGTAAATCTATGCCCATCAGATGTAAAGACGAAAATAACAAAAAATAACGAAAAAAGTATTAATAGAAATTTTAAATTGTTTGAATTTTTTGTTTTCAGATTCATAATGAGTGGTGATAGAAATTTAATTATTAACATTACTTAAACTAGTAAGATTACCTTGATAAGAAAAATTTGGTTGTAATGAATCCAAGTATTGTAGCATACCAAATTCCAAGAAGTCTTACCATAATAATTATTGACGTAGCTACGGATAATTCTATTCCCGATTCTGTCATAAAACCTACAAAACTGAATTCGGTTATTCCCACACCAGCAGGAAGGAATGACAGCGTACCAAGTAAAACAGAAGATAGTGTTACTATTGTGGTGAATGCAAGATCAAAGTTTAGTCCAAATGCAATGAAAATCAGATAGATTACAACAGCTTGAATACTCCAAGCAAATATGCTAATAGCCCAACAGGTTATTGTAACTTTTTTTGAAGTTAATGAGTAAAAGGAATCATAAGATTCGGTAAATCTTGGAGCCAGTTTTCTAAGTTTGGGTATATGTAACAGAAACTTTGCCATTAAATGAAAAAATTTTTTTGTCCTAACAATACTGAATGCCAGAATAAGAAGTATGGATACAGCTACAATTAGGGATAAAACATTGATTTCACTAAACAAAGAAAAAAATACAATTATGGTAATAATGGCCAGTAGATCATGAAATCTTTCTATAAAGACAATTGGAAAAGTTTTTGTTATGGCATACCCGTGTTTCTTTTTTAAAAAATATGATTTTATAACTCCGCCAGAACCGGCAGGAGTTGCTATCATGCTTAATCCTGAAAAAAATATTAGTAAATTATCTTTCATTGAAATGTCTACGGAGATTTTTTTAAATAGGATATGTTGTCGAATGCCTTGTATTACCAAAAATCCAAAGATCAAAACTAGAATTATGGGTATATAATATGAGTTAAAATTAGAAAGATTCAACGAAAATTCATTGATGTCTGAATATGCTACAAAGATTACGTAGAAAATCATTATGCCGATGAAGATTGCGACCTCTCTTTTCAACAAAATTCTAGGAAATCGCCAGTATATGAATAATAGATATTTTAATTATTTCATAAGTTAAACTGCCTAAAAATATGGGAATATAGGAATTTACGAAACATTTTATTGGAATATGAATGGTTTATTTTTTTATTGGGAAATACTCTAAATTACTTTACTGCAGTATGTAAGTATCCACATTATGTTTTGAATAAAAGATTCCTTTTACACCCAATTTCTTCTATAGACACTGTATCTAAAATTATGAAAGGTAATACATCCTTACTCGAAAGTATTAGAAATTTAACTAATGACAAAATGGATAATATCAATAATAATTATAATGATATTAAGAACAATGTAGAATTACACCAACATTTGGAAGAGGGATATAGAGAATTAGACAATTATGTGAACAATACTGATTTAGACAGGTTCAGATATTCAAATAAAACTCCTTCAGGCAGGCTTGGCAGAGATACACAATCTAATGCAGGCTATTTTTTGTATTTGATAATTAGATCATTAAAGCCTGACACTGTAGTTGAAACAGGAGTGGCTAGCGGAGAATCATCTACATTCATGCTTCAAGCTATGGAGGACAATAAAAAAGGAAAGCTATTTTCTATTGATTTACCACTATCTGTTAACCAAAACCAAAGAAAAATTATATTTCCTAAGAATAAATCTTCAGGATGGATAATTCCAGAAAATCTTAAAGATAGATGGGAATTGCATGAGGGTGATTCTGGTGACTTGTTATTACCTTTGTTGCAAAAACTAGGAACAATAGATGCATTTTTTCATGACAGCGAGCACAACTATGATCATATGATGTTTGAGTATACAACAAGCTGGGACTTCATGAGAAATGACGGCATATTATTTTCTGATGATGTTGCAGTAATGAATAAAAAAGGTAGATCACCATTTGTAGATTTCGCAAAAATGCATAAAAAAGACATAGTTGTAAACCATATCGTTGGGGCTATAAAAAAATAGAGATAGTAGATAGTTCAGTAATCTAAGTTTCAGCGATGAATCTTGTATACAACTGTCTGTGTTGCGTCTGATTTGTAAAGAAACTCAAAATTAGATGGAATGTCGGGATTTTCTGGATCCAAAAGAATTTGCAAATCTGGATATGTTGCCGGTTTAACATACCACGTAGTATCGCCAAAATGAGTAGGAGGTGGTTGATAAATCAGATAATCTGCTGTGCTTTTGTACAGATTATTTTTGTCTACGGGGTAACTACTGATGTTTGAGTAGTAAATATCGTATGGAGACCAGTTTTCTCTTGTGACAAATTGATTAATCGTATCGTTTTTCATTCCAGCCATAAAATTAGTATGAATCTGCTTACTATCTGCATAGTAGGCGTAACTGAGAACACGTGTCATCACATAACTATTCTCAATACCTGGTTGTTTTGATAGAATATCTCCTATTTCCTTGAGATCTTTTCCAGCTTGTGATCTTGGCTCTGTCTCTTCGAATAATGAATATAATTCACCAACAACCCCTTTATGACCACCCACTCCAGATATCAATCCCTCCGAATTAGGTAATGGATCATAGAGATTATACTCAAATAATTTGTAAGAAAATCCAATATTTGTTAGCAGTACAACTGAAACCAGAACTATGGTTATAATTTTGGCACTATGAGCTGACCCCAAATATGACAACAGTCTTGGTGCCACATTTACAAAGAATATTGCACTCAATATTATTGCTGTAATCAAAACGGGAAGTAATAGATCAGCTGAATACATAGGTGCGATAGATATAATCAGAAAATACACCACAGGTAGCACCAACAACGGTAGAAGATTCTTCTCAATATTTCTAATATTCATAATTCCCAACGCCAGCAACGGAATGATAATAATCATAAAAAAGTGAACTGTGATGTCACCTATCAAAAATATAACAGATGTAGTGATTAGAGATGTTGTTAATATTGTGATAATGTTATTTCTGCTTAATTTTATTTTTAGGCAATAGACTAATCCGCCAAAAACTGGTATAATCCCAAGGAATGAGATAGCTGGAAGTATTGAAAGATTATCTAGTGTATCAAAATTAAATAATTTGCTTGGATTATGATAAAACAGATTATAAAAATAGTTCTTAAGGAATAAATCAAAGTCTAGAAAGATAGCGTTCGTCCTGTTACCCACTACCGATTCTGTTATTGCCTTATGCCATTCATCAGTTTGGTATTTTGACAGCTGGAGAAGGTAAAAATCCACATCGTTATCAAGCAACACACCATGTGTTGTATAATTATAAACAAGCAGTGGACTGCACACAATAAGGAATATTACACTAATTACGATTCCGTAGGATAGGTTAATCCTAATCTTCCTATTGCGAATCAACAAGAAGATGATAATTGCTATAATAACAACAAGTGCTTGATACCTTACCATGAATGCAGCCCCAAGCAATGCACCTGATATTATAATATCGGAAAGTTTCAGATTCTTTTTTGTTATAAAGTACAGAGATGACACTATCAGAAACACCGGAAGTAAGTCATTTAATGCCTGAATTGATGACAGCTGGAGTATAGGATTAAACGCGATGAATATCTGACCAAGTAATGCCACCCTGGAGTTGAAAATATTTTTTATAATGTAGTAGGAGAAGAAGACTATTCCAGTACCGCTGAAAAGTGAGATTAGTTTTCCTATGGCAAATGCATCCCCAAACACTGAAGATAGTACAGCATGTAGTATTGGACCGCCTATAGGTGCATCTGGCGATATTACATTACTTCCATTTCCAGCAATTACTTCTTTTCCTACACCCAAGAAATAGATTCCATCATATTCAAACCAATAATTATGATGAACAAATGCAACGTAAAGAAGAATTGTAAAGAAAGATACGGTTACAATTATTGGGTATTTATTTGATTTAATCTGCATTTCTCACTCAAAAACATATAGTAACTGACATTTAATCTACAAAATTTTTTTCAAAAACCCATTAGGATTAAACGTCATAAGGAATTTCTCACAAGAAAGATCAATTTCAAAATCTTTGTGTGTTTGCAGGTAGTTTTGAACAGCTTCCATTGGTCCAGATGGTAGTTCCGAATATGATGGATGCCCAGCCATTGCTGTATCTTCAACAATAAGATAATTTCCAACAGTGACTAATTTTCCATAAATTTCAATCTCATTAAGAACATGTTTTTCTGAGTGATCATCATCTAAAATCACCATAACTTTTCTGCCCGGTTTTTTATCGAGTATGCTTTTTATCTGGTTTATTGTATCTGTTGAAACACTATTACCCTGTAAATAATTAATTCTTTTATGTTTTAGTTTATCTTTTACAGATGCAATATCTACAGTAATTATTTCCCCATGATTAAGTAGTTCACATATGTTGGCAAGAAAAAGTGCTGATCCTCCTTCGTTTGTACCAGTTTCAATTATAAAATCAGGCTTAGTTTTGTAAATCAATTCTTGATAAACCCACAAATCTAATGGACATTTAATTGCATGAACCCCAAACCAATATGTATTATCAAAAGTTTGTTTATTATTTTCAACATATAACAAATGAAACTTATCGATTATAGATTGTCTATTATCAACATTTGAATTTGAAAATTTAATCACATCATCTTTGTTACCGAAAAGTTTTTTCATAATAATTCTTAATGTTATACCGCCGAAATATCTGATCCCAACCATGACGGTTTTAGTTCTAATTCTATCAATAAGTCGAAAACTTGGTATATGCACATGATTTTATCTTGATCCTCTGTATATAGAATTTTTTAAACCATGTATAATTGAGTTTATATGCATAACACTGTATGCTCACACTTCAAACAAATTTAACTCTCATTTTTACAAAAAAAATATGAAAAATAATAACTTTGAAAAATTTCAATTTAACCTGGATTATGCAATTAAAAAGCTACAAAACCTGCCTCAAAGTGAAAAGACGGATGAAGTATCAACACCACTTTATTTACATAGAAATTTTTTCGTGAGAAATATCTTCATTAATAGATTCAAAAAGGCGTTTAAGATGACTGAATTTTCTCAAAAACAAGTTTTAGATTATGGTTGTGGGAGTGGCATGTTCTTACATGCATTATCTGACGAAATAAAAAATGGAGTAGGTGTCGACTTAGATACTGATGTTGCAAGTAAAGTTATAAGCGCTAACAATATCACACTCAAACAAATTAAGCATGAATCAGAAATATCATATTTATCAAATATTGATATTATAACTTCTTTTGATGTGTTAGAACATATAGAAAATTTAGACTCTGTTTTTGATACATTTGAAAAAATACTTTCAAAAGATGGAATAATTCTAATTTCTGGGCCTACTGAAAATTTTTTCTATAGGCTAGCCCGTATGGTTACAAGGTTTGGTGTTAAAGGAAACCTTCTAGGTGAAAAAGAACATGTCACAGATATTATTAAAATTAAAAATAAAATGCTTAGTAGAGGATATAAAATTAAAAAAAACGTTAACTTATGGAATCTTTTCCATGTAACAAGTTTCTCGCTTAATTAAGCATATTTTTCTAATAGATTATTAATAAAATAAATTCACATAAACGCTTCATGTGATTTACTATGGATTAGTTTTAGTTTTTAGAAAAAGAGAAAGAAACAAAAAAAACAAACGTGCTTTTCTTGATCCTCTTTTCTGTGGGTAAGTAGGTAAATTCTGCAACCACATCAAATGAGATTCATACCAGATTAATAAGAGATCTCGGCCCATTATTTTTATTTGTTTTAACACATTAATTTTTGTGGCATCATCATAATTCCAAATAATGGGTACCTCTTTAATTTTCAAATACAACCAATAAGCTTTGACAATTATCTCTGAATCAAAAGCAAATCCTGTAGTGTGAATTTCATTAAAGAGTTTAGAAATGATTTCTTTTCTAAATAATTTCATCCCACATTGTGAATCATGAATTGGTAATCTGAATAAAATACGAAAAGCCTTGGAGTAAAAATATGAAAAAAACGATCTATGTAATTTTCGTTTTATTGGTTCCAAATCACCACGTAAAAGTCTTGATCCAATAACTATGTCATATTCATCTATGTACTTAATCAGTCTATCAATCTCTGAAATATCAGCTGACAGGTCAGCATCCAAAAAACAAACATAATCCTTAGTAGATTTGAGCATGGCATTTTTGATTGCACCGCCTTTACCTAACCGCTCTTTGTATGACAAGATCTTGATCTTACTGTTAGCTGAAGAAAATTCCTGCACAATTTTAACAGTATTATCAGTGCTGCCATCTTCTGCAATAATCACTTCATAGTTCCATTGTTTACTTGTACAATACTCTGGTATTCTTGTCAAACATCTTACTATTCGTTTTTCCTCATTGTATACAGGTACAATTATGGAAATACTCGGTTTCAAATTAGCCATTTTTATACCACAAAGTTTCTTTATAAAAATTAAAAGAGTTAAGATAAAAATTTGGACGTGTTAGTCAGCCTAATTAATTTCAAGTTAAAAATGTATGAATCAATGTGTCAGAACTATTACAATCACAATATGTTGAAAAAGATTAGGAATTACAAATAGTATTTTTAGTTTTTTTACTAAGATTACGTATAATTGAATTAAAAAATTGAGAAGAAGATTGCTCTGCTAGAGTGGGAGGAATATCAATTTCATCTATAAAATTTTCCACTATTTCTTTATCAGACAATTTTCTAGTTGTAGATAAAAGTTTTTGACGAGTTTTAATTTTTGTATACATTCGTATTAAAGAAAAAAAAGATCGTATTTTTGCGCCTCCAAATCCTTTTGATAACAAAAATAGAAAAGTACAAAAATCATAAACTAATAATGTTGGAAGAATTTTGTTAAATGTTTTCCTTGAATATAATGTGAGCAAGCATATCCAACGGTTTCTTTCCATGTAAAAGAATTTTTTAGAACTCCATTTGAGAATTGGACTACCTACATGGTAAATAATACACTCTGGTTCATAATATGATGGAATTCCTAAAAGCCATGCTCTCCAACCATAATCAAGATCATCAAGCATTAAAAAGAAAAGTTCAGATTCATCTACATATCCAATTTCTTTGAAGACTTCACTTGGACCAAAGGTGCAAGCTCCAACTGGAAATGTAATTTTTTGGAAAGTTTCAAACTTACCTGTATCTTTTTCCCCACGACCTCGTGCAAACCCAGTTCCAAAAACATTAGCCATATCACCACAGCTTTCAATTACAGTAGGATCATCTTTCTTCAGCAATTTTCCTTGATACAGACCTGAGCCATGTTTTTTGTAACTATCTAATAAAACAGATAACCAATTAGGTTCTACAACGGTATCTGCATCTAAAAATACAATAAATTCTCCTTTTGCATTATCAAGTCCAATATTTCTAGCTGCCATTCCTAGGTTTTTGTTGCTTTGAAAAAGTCTTATCTGATCAAACTTATCTTTGCATAAATTCGAGCTATTATCTGTAGAATTATTATCTACCAAGATAACTTCAAAATTAGAATTAGTGGTTTTAATAACAGAATCAACACAGTCTGAAATATAATCCCCACCGTTAAAATTTATAATTATAACGCTTACCAAACTATCGTTTTCTGAATATTTACTAGTCATCTTAAACGACTTTGTAATTCTAAGATATCAATCTTGTTTGAAAAATAATCATTGAAGTTGTTAAATTATTATATATACTTCAACAATAGTTGATTTGTGTTTATAGGAAGATCTCCACTAAGAATAAGTTTTGCCGGGGGTGGAACGGATTTAGAAGAATATCATAATAAATTTGATGGATATTCTATCTCTTCCACTATTAACAAGTATACTTACGTTATCGCTAAACTCAGAAACGATGATAAGCTACAGGGATTTTCACCAGATTTTGCGTCACACTTACCCCCAAAAAAACACCATCCAAAATCTGTTCAAGGTCATGAA
>CEPX01019585.1_pt1 | contig 14962 bp, 22 predicted proteins | sample 361361 | NCBI WGS metagenome assembly CEPX01 (sample SAMEA2619974, study PRJEB7988) | marine metagenome | biome: marine biome (ENVO:00000447); feature: mesopelagic zone (ENVO:00000213) & marine oxygen minimum zone (ENVO:01000065); material: "saline water (ENVO:00002010), including plankton... | reverse complement strand
GCCTGGCCCTCGTTATCTTGGCTCAGGGAATCGCACCCGCGAGGTGATGGCATGCGGATTGAGTGGTTCATGTTCCAGCCTTTTGAGAGCCGAGTGGGAATCGATGAGGTTGTCGCTGTTCGGCTCCGGGGTACAAATAGATGGGGAGACATTCGCCTATTCACCCAATTCCTAGCAGTAATGAAGGCCAAACATCAGGCTTTGGGCCATCTCTCCCAAGAGACCAATAACCTCCATGCTGGCGGGTGGCTCGGAGGTTGGCACCGATGGTTTGTGGAGCTCTGCGTTTGGGACGAACTCGTAGCCTTCTACACGTCGCTCGGTGTAGCTATCGAGGAGGTGGAGCGCATCCCCATAGAGCGATTGCGGTGGGAGGGCATCAAGTATTACAGGAATGGTGACAAGCGCCGATACGGGACGCCGGAACCTACGCAAGAGCAGATATTAGAATACGCCGAAAGGTAGCCCATGACACTCCTCCGAAACGCCATCGACGTGCTCACCAAGGCCCACGACCGGCTGCCCATGACCGGGGCGACCTCCCGCATCGCCAACTTCGCAATGGGTGGCGGCAGACCGCAGACCCCGGCGCTAGGCCAGATGTCCGCCTCGGGGTGGCTGTTCGCCACGGTGGACCGGATCGCAACCGCCGTGTCCGCCTCTGAGTGGTCTCTCCAGCGCAAACAGGGCAACGAGATGGAGGACGTGGCGGACCACCCGCTCCTGTCGCTATGGGAGCGGCCCAACCCGTTTTATACCCAGTCGATCTTCCTCGAGACCTGGGACCAGCACTTCGAGCTCACGGGCGAGATGTTCGGCGTCATTCTCCGCGACGACACCATTCGGATGCCACGAGAGATATGGCCGCTGCGCCCTGATCGGATGATACCGATTCCGAATCGCGAGGGGTTCATCCTGGGCTACGTCTACCAGCTCGGTAGCGAGAAGATTCCCCTTGCCGCCGAGGATGTAATCTTCATCCGCCGCCCGTCGCCCCTGGACCCCTTCCGAGGAATCGGGGTCATCGCCTCGCTACTCCTCGACCTAGAGTCCGAGAAGATGGCGGCCCAGTGGACCCGTCAGTTCTTCCAGAATTCGGCAGAGCCAGGCGGCGTGATCGAAATGACCGATGCCCTCTCCGACGACGAATTCGACAAGATGGTCGCCCGCTGGCAGCAACAGCACCAGGGCGTGGGCAACGCGCACCGGGTGGCGATCCTCGAGGGCGGCGTCTGGAAGGACCGCAAATATTCTCAAAGGGACATGCAGTTCGAGCAGCTCAGGCGCTTGAACCGCGACCTCATCATCGGCGCCTTTGGTGTCCCGCTACCGCTGCTCGGTATCACCGAGAACGTCAACAGGGCCAATGCAGAGGCCGCCGAGGTCATGTTTAGCCGGTTCACCGTCTGGCCGCGACTGCGCCGGATACGGGACGCGCTCAACGCTCACCTGGCTCCGATGTTCTTCGACGCCACCCTTCGGCTGGTGGTCCAAGACCCCACGCCGGCCAATCAGGAACTCAACCTGGACAAAGCGGAGCGCGGATTCAACGCTGGCATCGTCACGCTCAACGAAGCCAGGGGGATCATGGGCTATGGCGAGGTAGACGACGGGGACGACTTCAAGGCGCCGGCTGCGTCGCCGTTCGCCATGGCGCTACCGGAGGCACCGGTGAGACGGGCGTTGCCTGCAAGCCGCCACAATGGGCGTAGCGATGCTACGACGGCCAAGGCGGATCCGCTGCTTGCCGAGGAGGTGGAGCAAGAAGAAAAGATTATTGATGATGCTTGGAACGGGCGCCTTTATGATGAGGCCGAAGCGATAGCCGAGTACGTGGAAGAGTTCATGAAGTCTATGCCAAACGCTTGGCATGGGGGGGCGATAGTCAAGATCGAGCCCTCCGACCTCGACGGCTACGACTGGGACTGGTGGACGAAGTACGGCGACGATGTGGTTGAGGAGCTCACCAGCCTGTTCGCCACGTCCATACTGGACGCCTCGCCGGAGATAGGCGCGACGGTAGCGCAAAAGCTGGCGGTGGAGTACGCCGAGGCCCGTGGCGCGCGCCTGATACGCTTGGACGGCGACCTCAATCTGGTCAAGCTCACCAGGGACCGCGTCAACAAGCTCGTCGCCACCACCATCGAAGAAGGGCAGAGCCTCGGCCAGCTACAGAAGGCGCTACGAGAGGACTTCGCCTTTTCTCGCTCAAGGGCCACGAATATCGCTCGGACCGAGACGGCGACGGCCCTCGGCGACAGCGCCCAGAAGGCGGCGATCATCGACGGCCGGAATGAGAAACAATGGGTCACGCAGGGCGACGACACCACCGACGATATCTGCATGGGCAACGCCGCCGCCGGGTGGATCAAGGTCGGGGATCCCTTCCCGTCGGGCGACGACGTGGTGCCGGCGCACCCTCAGTGTAGGTGTGTCAATATCTACCGGACGGCGGAGGCGGACGAGACCTTGGGGTTTGAATCTCGGTGCGAGCACTGCGACAAGCTACTGGCGAAACGGGCCATCGGTGGACAGCCGACCTACTGTGGCCGTTGCCGGAAAGAGGTCATGCCCGTCGTTTACGAGCAGCGAGTGGAGGCCACCACATAGCGCAAACTGCGACCCAAGGCACCCGAGCCACGAAGGGGGGTGATGCCCATGCCTCTAACAATTTGGCCTGAGAAACCTCTGGGGCTCGCCTTCGCCTATGAGGAGCCAGGTTAACCAACGAGTGAGCGGATGATGAGACCGACAACAGACGTTTCTAACGATTACATTGATGCGGCTCGTGCCTTGGCCTACGTAGCCTTTAGGTCGGAGATTCATCCGTACGCCATGATCGAACAGTTGGGCATCCTCAGCAACATGCTCCACGACGCTCTCTGTAGGACCAAGGGCTGTAATGGGTGCTGGGGAATTCAGTCGTCTACCAGAGAGCTACGAAGAGCCCTCCAGACGCTCTGAGCGAATAGCGGGGCATGATAATATCATTAGCCACAGGGTTGACAAGATGTGGTAGCCTATATGCACGCAGACAGGTGAAGTAGCGTCACGCGGGGCATAGGCCCTGAGAGCAGGGGTGCCGATTCCCCTGGTCAGCGTACAACTGAATAGCATGGGCGGTGTGAGCGCCTAGACGCCAGAGCCGCCGAGTCCGTGAGGCCAAGAGCCCGATCTTGTAGGTTCACCGGAGCCTGCTAGAGAGCGGGCTTTTTTTATTGCCCTGAAGGACGCCGATGCTGAGAACGAAGTTCACCCGAGACATCAAAATCGTTGACCTCGAAGGGGGCCGCGTCAACGCGGTCGTATCCACAGAGGAGACCGACCGGATGGGCGATATCGTCCGCGTCGAGGGGTGGGACTTCGACAACTTTATGAGGCACCCCGTCCTGCTCGCTTCCCACAACTATTACTCCATGCAGGCCCAGATCGGCGAGTGGGAGGACATGCAGGTCAAGGGGAAGAAGGTCGTCGGCACTGCCAAGTATTACATCGGCCAGGGCAACGACGACGCCGACTGGGGCTTCAAGCTGGCCCAGAAGGGCATGGCGGCCTACAGCGTCGGGTTCAACCCCGACATGGACAAGGCCGAGCCCATTGACGACGAGGCATTCTTCCCGACCTATGAATTCAAGGGGCAGGAGCTCCTAGAGGTCTCCCACGTCACCATCCCGGCCAACGCGAGCGCCCTCCAGCAGATGAAGACGATGGCTCTGGACCCGATCCTCGCCGAGGTCGTTGATGAGGCAATCGGGGAATTCGGGCCTATCAGGACCAGCGTGCTTGAAATCAAACAACCCCTCTCCCGCGCCGAGCTCGACCTCGTGGTCGCCGAAGTGCTAGAGAACGTGGAACCGTGGGCCAGGGGCCTATTTGAACAGTACAGGGCCGAGCGCATAGCCGAGCGCGCAGCAGCGCCCCCCACCGACTACGCACAGATATTAGAAGACGCATACAGGAGGCACCAGCGATGAAGTTCGTCTATCCAGAGAGCCCGGCCGAATTTGCGGAATTCCTAGCGGATCCCAAGCGAGTCAGTGAGGCAGTCAAAGAAGGCGGCTTCAAAGGGCTGGCCGACGCCTACGCCAAGAACTTCAACAAGAAGGACGGTGGTGAGGTCGAGCGCCAGGCCCAGGACATGGCTGACCGTGTCCTCAAGAAGATGTATGAGGAGAACAACACGACGCAGCCGGACGGGGATGTCCGCAAGGCGCGACTGCCCTTCGCCGAGGGCGACGGGGGCGGCGGTTCCAGTCCAAGCAATGGGCAAGATCACGAGGTGTACAAGCGCCTCCGGCTCAAGCAGTGGCAGATGCGGCAGGTTGCGGCCCACGGGGTCGGCCCGTCGATGGACGGCTCCGGTTTATTCGCCGCCTTCAAGGACTGGGCGCAGGCCATTTCGCCCCACGTTACGAAATTGCCCGTCGATTTGAATATGGTCAAAGTGCTCGGCGAGGCCCAGGGCGACCAGGGCGGGTTCCTCGTACCAGAGGAATTCAGGGTCGAGCTACTCCGCATGTCTCTGGAAACGGCGGTAGTCCGGACCCGCGCACGAGTGCTGCCCATGTCCGGCCTGACTGCGCGTATCCCGGCCATCAGAGACACAACCCACGCGACCAACGTATACGGCGGGGTGCAGGGCTACTGGACGCCAGAGTCCGGTTCATTCACCCAGACGGACCCCACCTTCGCTCAGGTTGTGTTGACGGCGAAGAAGCTGATGGGCGGAACCCGACTCAGTAACGAGTTACTGCGCGATAGCGCGATCACGCTCGAACCCCTCATCAACGACCTCTTCGGCGACGCCTTGGCCTACTTCGAGGACGACGCCTTTATCGCCGGGATCGGCGGTGGGCAGCCCCTCGGGATCCTCAACGCCGACGCGCTCGTGAGCGTGGCGAAAGAGACGGGCCAGGCTGCGACGACCCTCCTGGTCGAGAACATCATCAAGGCATACGCTCGGATGCTCCCGTCGAGCATCAACCGGGCCGTGTGGGTGATGAACCCCGACGTGCAAGCCCAGCTCTACACCATGAGCCTGAGCGTAGGCACCGGCGGGGCGCCGATGTTCTTCCCGGCAGGCGGGATCTCCGGCTCCCCCAGCGCGACACTCCTTGGCCGACCCATCGTGCTGACCGAGAAGGCCGAGACCCTCGGGACGGCAGGCGATGTCTACTTCGTCGACTTCTCCTACTACCTCATCGGCGACCGGATGGCCCTTGAAATGGCATCCAGCCCCTATGGCCGGTTCTTGACCGACGAGACCGACTTCCGCTTCATACAGCGCGTGGACGGCAGGCCGTGGATCGACTCGGCGCTCACCCCGCGCAACGGCAGCGACACGCTGTCCCCGTTCATGGCGATAGCCGCCAGAGCGTAGTAAATCCTTCGTAGGGCTTTCCCGACGTGTCGGGATTGACTCAATCAAGACAGGAGTTTCGGAAATGAGCATGAGACTTAGCGAACACGCGGCCTTCGACATTCAGAGCCCATCGGCAACGGACGTCGGGGGAACGACGGCGGCCACCGCTTGGCGGTCCGTCAAGAACTTTGCCCGGATGGGCGCCTATGCCGAGCTCGGCACTTGGAACAGCAGCGACGACCTCGACCATTGTCGGATGGAGGCCGCGCAGGACACTAGCGGCACCAACTCCGGCGAGCTCACCACTGACGCCTCGGGCGGCGATTACGACACCGATAGCCCGATTGACGCCGACGGCGACTTCGTCATTATCGAGGCCCGCGTGGAAGACCTGGACGTTGAGGGCCTCGACGATGCCGTTCGGGTGGTTGTGGGCGAGGATGGCAATAGCGGCGTCGATGACGTCATGACGGTCATGTTCTGCTACGGCTACGCCTACCCGCAGAAGGAGCTCCAGGGCGCGGCCACAGCCGGCAGTCAGGTGTACGTCAACCCGTAGCGGACGGCTATATCGCCAGTGGCTTGATCCACCACTGTCACCTCCGTCTCGGCCTGGGTCGTATGTTAACCCGCATGCCGGCCCAGGCCCCTCAAACAACAGGGAGTGCCTAGATGGTCACGGTCTTCAAAGGGAACAAGCGAGAGGTTCCGGGCAACCTGCCCCCGCTCGTCTGGCGCGATAAGGTGCTGGAATACGAGCGGACTTTAGATCTCTCGGAGTTGGCCTGGTTCCACCCGGTGATGGAATACCTGTCGCCGGGGGAATTGCAACGGTTCAAGGCGAAGGCACTCATCTGGCGTGAGATTACCGGAGATTGGCCTGACGACCTGGCCTATTGGTGGGAACCTCGGATGGCGCGGCGCCGGGGCGACCTACCCCACGGCGACACGTTCGCGCTGGCCCATATCGACGAAGACGGCATCCTGCATTGCGGTCATTGCGCGGCGCGGTGGAGCCCGAACGAAGACGGTTCGCCGCACCCTACCCGGTGCAAGCTCTGTGATGCGAAATGGATTGTCATTCAAGAGAAGGTCCTAACGTGGTTAGCCAAGACGGAGGATTCCAATGGTACTTGAAACTCAGGTACTCCCCCCGCCCGAGACATCGCTGAGAACCACTCAGCCGAACGTGGGCAACGAGAACGTATTTTACGCCCACTGCCCGAACTGCTCGAAGGGGTATCAAATCGTCGACGAGAAGCTGCAAACCCTGGACCCGCCATCGCTTTGCATCCGGTGCGGGTGCCCGATCGAGAAGCACGGGGACCAGGCGCTCGCCACGGTGTGGATGGACGAGGAAGCGGTGAAGAACCATAAGTCTGAGATCGCCCTTGTGGGCGAGAGGATGCGCGGCACCCTTGGCTCCGTCGAGGCCAAGTGGAACGACGCCGACGCCCTCAGGGAGCGGCTTGCCCAGTTGGAAGCCGACGAGGACTAGATGGTACTCGCGCCGCCACCGAAGCCGAAGAAGGCCAAGCCCAGACCCAAGGGCCTGCGCCGCCCGCCCGTTGACAAGATGGTCCGGCGCGGAGAAGTAGAGACGAGATGATGGTAAGGAAGATCATCGAGCGTATCTGCCCCGATTGTGGGCGCCACTGGAGCGTACCGGCCCCGATGAATTGTCCGGACTGCGACACCCGCATGGGTACCGTGTATGGCCAAGTCGAGGACGAGGACGATAAAGCCGAGTAACCCAACCGAGCAACCCAACCGAGCAACGTGGAGGGAAACAATGTTTCCGATGATTCTCATACTTATCATGGCCTGCGTAGCGGCTGCCCTGGCGGTGCTCGGGGCCACCAATCCACAGCCCCTATCGAGACTGCCTCGGGCGGCGCGGCGCCAGTTCATGCGGATCAATAAGCCACGGCTCCTCACGGAGACGATCCCGCTCTGGTGGAAGGCTCTCCAAGGCGGCTGGCACTACTTCCGATTCGTCCTACACACTGGACGACTCGCTGCATCCGGCGGCGCCGACACACCAGCCAACCGGGACAACTTTACTCAACTCGGCGGGCTCGGCTTCCGCGTCGACAAAGCAACTGCGGCACTACCGCAAACAACCGACGGGACACTGTTCACCATCACGGGCGGCCGGGTTCTGCTTACCCTAATTGTTGGTGAAGTCACGACCGTCATCCAGACGCAAGCCAACAACATGAAGCTCAAGTTCAACCCGGACGCAAGCGGGGCGGACCAAGACCTCTGCGCTGTTCTCGACGTGACCGGCGACGCCGTGGGTGAGCTATACACCATAAGCGGCACCGTCGGCGATGCGCTGCGCTCGGACTTACTCATCGGCCTCGCCAGTCTCAAGGGCGAGACTATGATCCTGTCCGAAGGGCTGATTGAGCTCGACTGCTCCGCATCTAACACTGGCTCCGTCAAGTGGTCCATGTGGTACTACCCGCTGGATCTCGGCGCCACGGTCGCATAAGCGGCGAGGGACTAAATGGGTGCAATAAAAAGCGAGAGCCTCCTCCGGGCCCAGATCGAGGTCTCCGTCGAGAAGACGCGGCCTGCGAATACGACCGCCTACACGAATGAGGACGTCGTCTCTGAGAGCGACTCAGCAGGTACAGCCTGGACGTTTGACGCCGTCGTCCCCACTCCAGGCGGTAGCGGTCGCATAACGAAGGCGATAGTACTCGACGACGACACGGCCGATGCGCCGGTCATGACGATGTACCTGACCAACGTGACACCCACGGGCAACCTCGACGATAACGGTGCCAACACCAATCCGGTCTACGCCACCGAGGGCGACAACTACCAGGGCCGGTTGGACTGGGCGGCGCTTGAAGACCTGGGCGGGCCGTCAGAGGCCGTCTTGAATGAGGCGGACACGAAACTCCCGCTGCCCTTCGTTTGCGCGGCGGGCGATGATGCCCTCTATGGGGTGCTCGTCATCCGATCTGCGGCTCACACGCCGAGCTCGGGGCAGAAATGGCGCGTCACGCTCACGATAGAGCCCGATTAAGGGGAATCTGAATGGCTTTCACACACAAGGTTCCTGACTCGCTCAAGGCCAACGGCCTCATCACTCTAGAGGACTATGTCGATATCGAGGGCCACCGCTTGGCGGGCCAGCAAGTCGGAGACCTGATATACGTGGACGACGAGCGTGGCGGACCCGTCCGTCTTGCGGTCGGGACGGCCGGGCAATTCCTGCGGGTCAATAGCGGCGCGACGGCACCCGAGTGGTCTGACACTCTAAGCGCCGATAGCTTTGTGGCCGATGGCTTTGGTCTCACCATAGGCCATACGGCGCAGCTCACGACCTCCACCGGCGACGGCGACACAGACCTAATACCTGAGCTCCAGATTATCGGCACGGGACAGGCTGACTCTTCAGCGCTGCTCGCCGCTTTCTCCGCTACCGCGACAAGGGCGGCCGCGCCAACTATCGCTTTGGTCAAGAGCGGCGCCGCAACGGTGGCGGTGGGAACGGTCGTGACCGCAGACGAGATCCTGGGCAGCATCATCGCCTACGGCGACGACGGCACCGATATCGAGTCGCCAGCGGGGGCCATTGAGTTCGCCGTGGACGGTACACCCGGAACCGGCGATATGCCGGGCCGGATTGTCCTCTACACCACCGTCGATGCTGGCGAGACGCTGACAGAGGCGATGCGGGTTACCGCGACCCAGGACATCCAATTCCGCACCGAGTCGCAGTTGTGGCTTGGACCGGCGGCGGCAGGATCGGCGTTCACCCATGGCAACATAACGACTGGATTCACGATCAACCAGGAAGCCAGCGACAACGTTATCCTCGCATTTAAGTCGTCGGATGTGGGTACTGGCTTCACCACCGGGCCGACTGGCCCAGATGTGGAAGTCGACGACTTCTTTACATTGTCGAAGGCTCGGTCAACAGGTGGGGGCATCTGGTTTCAGGCGTTGCACGACGACATATCGGGTGAGCAGGTGATGGTATTCGAGAGCCTTGGGGGTACTGCGACAACGACCAAGACCACCTCTGGCCGAGGGCTTGTCGATTTCTTCATTGCTGAGAACGACGGATCTAACGGCCGAGACAACATCGCGGCAGATGGGAACATTCTCTCCATTCGCGCAAGGGTCGGCGGTGCCGATGTAGCTCGTTTCCTGCTCGACGAGGACGGCGATATCTTCGTCGTATCGGTGACCGACGTGACCGGGGCCGGTAACGCGGTCACGGCGACAGCCTTCGACGAATACGACGACGCATCGATGCTCAGAGCGTTCGACACCGGACGCCATGCTCAAGGGATCATCCGCACCGAGTGGGACGGCTTCGTCCGCGACAACGAGGAAAGCCTTCTCAACATAGGGGTGATCGGAGCGCCCATTGACGACGGCGGAATGTGGAACCTTACCCAGCACACGAGACTGCTCACGGGCGCGGCTTGGCAGGCCGCCGAGGATGTCACGAGCATTGCCAAGGCCCTACTGGGGATCCTGACGCCTGGGCAACGACGCGAGGCGGCGGGGATGTTCACGCCGCGCCTAAACGAACGGCTGGCGCTGATGGAGGCTTAGATGGCGACTATAGAGACCAAGGACTACACAGCGGCGCAGACCACGGCGATCCGAGCAGCCTTCTCCTTCTTGACCGAGGAGGGCACCCCTGCCACCGATGCCCAGATTAAGGCGTGGGTGGAGGCCCAGATTCGCAAAAGGACGCTTATGCACTATCGCAAGATTGAGGACGTGGCGGCGGCGGCGGCGGCGAGGGTCGCTATCGGTAGTGTCTAGCGTTGGCTAGCCGCAAACGACAGGAAGCAACCTACCGACGGAGGTGGGGCGTGGATAAGTACATCCGATACGACGACGAATTCCTCGACATCAACGACTCCCATGTCCCGATCCTCGATCCGGACACAAAGAAGCAGAAAGAGGTTAGGGACGCAGCCATTGCCAAGGCGAAAGAGGCTGGCATCAAGGGCGGTGTCCCTTATGAGCCCGCGAAGATTGTGGAGCCAACCTTCGCGCAGATCATAACCTCGTTTGCTGACGGCATCCCTTATGGCGATCCGCCTGCCGAGGGCGAGCAGCCCGAACGGGCGAAACTTGAGGACCAGGGAACCGCTCTCCGGGTCATTCGGGCCTTCCGCAGCCACGTCAACGGCCATGTGGTGATTGAGGAGAAGGCGCTTGAATGGATTCGTACCCTCGTCAAGGAAGAAGGCAATCGAGAGTTTGGTGGCACCGTCCCGGCCTTAATCATGGAGCGCCTCAACGATGAACTCACCCCAGAGGAAATCGTAGCGATCCGGGCCGAGGAGAAGGCCGAGGAGCCAGCGGCGGCGGGAGAGGCATAGCCCATGCCCTGGGAACAGCTAGCCAACTTTCAGAAGGAAAACCGCCGGACCCGTGCCGAGGAACAGCGCAAGCCCCCGGTGGCCTGCCCGATTGACGGTGAGATACTCGACGTGAAGGGGAACGGGACCCGCAACTGTCCACTGGGAAACTATCGCTGGCCCTAACTGAATAACCGCCTAAGACTCGATTCTGGAAAGCAGGAATAGAGACTGTGGCAAATCTCTACGCGGGGCGCCGCGCGGTCAAGCGTGCCGCCCACATCAACGGTGTTGACCGTGACTCGATGCTGGACCGGATCATTGAGGCCCAGTCCAGAACGATCGACCGGCGGACGCACCGTTTCTTCATCCCCAGGACCGCAACCCGTCTCTATCGCTGGCCCCAGTCTCAGACGATGCCTGGCGATGTGCTGTGGCTGGACCAGGACCTCATCTCCCTCACGACCCTCAAGAGCGAGGCGCAGAACTCGTCGCCCACGACCATCGCGGCGACCGACTACTTCCTTGAGCCGAACAATACGGGCCCGCCCTATAACCGGATAGAGATCGACCAGTCGTCCACCGCTGCGTTCCAGGGTGGCGATACTCCGCAGCGGTCCATCTCAGTGCTCGGCTCCTGGGGCTACAGCAACGACACCAAGAGCGCCGGCACGGTCGCGTCCGGGCTCGACTCCGACGCCACGGCGACGACGTTCGTATGCTCTGACTCATCCCTCATCGACGTCGGCGACACCCTACTGATTGAGAGCGAGCAGATATTCGTCAGCGACGTGGCGAGCGCTGCGCTCGGGTCGATTCAGCTCAACGACGCCTCGGTCACGAAAGACGTCGCCGATGTAACAATCACCGCTGATGCCAGCCATGGACTGAAGGTTGGAGAGGTGATCCTGCTCGACTCGGAGAAAATGTACATCAGCTCGATTGCGACCAACGACCTGACGGTCATCCGGGCCTATGACGGGTCCCTGGTGGCCGCCCACAGCGACGACACGGCGATTCATGTATTCCGCACCCTAACCATCGAACGGGGCGTCAACGGCACGACAGGGGCCACTCACGCCAATGCTAAGGCCATCTCGGTCTATGAGCCGCCCTTTGACATCATCAAGCTCTGCATGGCCGAAACCCTGGCGGCATACCAGCAAGAGCAGGCGGGTTGGGGCCGAACCGTTGGCCCGGGCGAAGGGGCGACCGAGTTAGATGGGGAGGGCCTGATCGGACTCCGGAAGGAAGTGCTCGGCTATTACCGACGGGTCCGCGAGGCGGCGGTCTGATGGTTGCGGGACTGACGACCAACATCACGACCAGCGGGCCGTTGGCGAACAAGCGGCTTGGCAAGTTGACTAGAGGGGCAGCGCGTGGTGCCCTCCGGCAGTTGGTCGAGATGGGGGAGCAACGTCTGGCCGAGCAATTCAGGGCAAGACCGGCGGGCGTCTTCCTATCGGTGGCGGAAGCGGACAAAGGGAAGGCTACTAAGGGACATTATCTAAGGAATATCCACGGGGAAGTTAAGCCCTCTTATGGACGCATCCACGACAGTGGGGTGGAATACGGTCCTTGGCTTGAGGGCACCAGCAGCCGCAACGCGACTACGCGGTTCAAGGGCTACCACGTTTGGCGCAAGACGAAACAGTGGCTTCAGGAACAGGTGAAACCCGTGCTGCGAAAGCGGGTACAGCGCGCCATCCACAGGGCCAGCGCCGGGTCTGCGCGGAGTAGCTGATGGCCTTCAATCTCACGGCGACCCTGAACGCTCTCCTGACGCACCTGGCCGGCGCGGGTCACTTCGAGCAGGTCCAGATAGGGGAGCCTAAAAGCCCGCCGTCTACGACTGGGCTGACCGGTGCGATATTCATTGCGAACCTCGTCACCAACGACATCACATTCCAACTGGGTATTGAGGTCCATACGGTCACCATCCGCTGCTATCTCAATATGATGCACGAGCCGCACAAGGATATCGAACTGAAACTTGCCGGGGCGATCTCGAAGATCATCACCGACCTGCTCGGGGACTGGAATCTCAGCACAGCTATCAAACACATTGATTCTGGCGCTGAATTTAGCTCAGGCATCGACGTGGGTTTCAGCTATCTCGATGTAGGCGGAACGATGTTTCGGGTGGCCGATATCACGGTCCCGATGGTGGTCGATAGCGCCGTGGCGTTGACGGCATGATTCGCACCGTCGCTGGATGCGGCAGGCCCGCTCAGGAGTATGGACGCTTCCTTATGCCTTGCGGCTTGAGGATCGACACGAGGCGCACGATCAGAGTGGACGACGAGATGATAAATGACGCGCACCAGTGCCACCACCAAGACGGGCACATCTTCTACGGCATATGGGCCATGAAAATCATCGAGGACCCAGACGGCACATTGACCGTCGAATGTGAGCATGACTGATGGCCTTCTATGACAGCAGAGTAAGCAAACTCTACGTCGCCCAATACGACCTGACATCCTTCACTCGAGAGATGTCCGAGCCGGGCGACCGGCCACTGCGGGACGTCACCGTCTTAGGCGATTCTGGCCATAAGTGGTTCCCCGGTACGGAGGAGGGCAAGGCGTCCTGGGCTGGCCTTTTCGACGACGGGGCATCCGGCTCCGATGCGATTCTCGACCACCTGAGAAGTGCTACCGCCGCGAATGTCATAACCGTTTGGCCTGGCGATACGGTGCTCGGCAACACCGGCTTCGGCACCGGCGAAGGATGGTCAACAGGCCCCGATATCAAGTCCACGGTTGGCGACATGGTCACGATGTCCGCCGATCTTGAGCTTGGCGCGGTGGACCGCATCAAGTCGCTGGGGCCGCTGGTGTCCAAGACTGCCGATTTCAGCGGCTCAAGCATCGACGATAGCGCATCCTCATCCAGCGGCGGAAGTTGGTTCTATCACATCACCACATGGACGACCTCGGGGGGCACTCTTGAATGGAAGATTATTCTTGAGGACAGCGCCGATGATGCAGCCTGGGCAACGGTGGGCTCGGAGTCGGTGACCCTGACTGCGGTGGGCGCAGCACGGCGGGCCTTCACCGGGACGCTGCGCCGGTACGTCCGGATTACAGTCGACTTGGTAGCAACCTCTGGCACATTGGAATTCATCGCCGGTTACGAACGGCTTTAGGAGAGTAGAGTGGCTTTCTTCGATAGCAAAACTTCCACATTCAAGATCGATAAGACCGCTGGCGGTAGCTTGCAGGACATCTCGGCGTACATCAACGACATAAGCGGGCTCCCTGGCCCTCGGAATCTCAATGAGGTCACGGCCCTTGGGGACGGTGGCGCCAAGTTCATCCCTGGGCTGGAGAATGCCCCGTTTACCATTTCAGGCATTTGGGACGACACGGGATCGACGGGGCCAGATGCGATCTTCGGGCCGCTGCGAATCGCCACGCAGACCTTGTCCTTTGAGTATTACCCCGATGCCGTGCAGAAATACAGCGGCGAGTGCTGGATTACGAACTTTGATATCAAGTCCACCGTTGGCAGCCACGTTACCTACACGTGTTCCCTACAGGTCGATGGACAGGTAACCCGCGCATAGAGAGGCAAAGCATGACGGAGAGTAACGGCCGGATCGAGCGGATAGAGCTGCCGGATGGTGAGTGGTGGGAGCTTATCGTCCGGCCCACATGGGGCGAGCTCAAGGCGATTAGTAAGAAGGTTGCGGCGGCGCAGGAGAGGGACAGCCTCGACCAGGTGGATGTGCTGCTCGTCGCATCCACCAAAGCATGGTCTCGCAAGCGCAGAATCACCGTGGCGGCGCTTCAGGACATCGACGGGCTGGAGATGATACCTGTCCTCAAGGTGGTCAACGAGAAAATCCTCCCTTTATACGAGGCGATGGGAGTAAACGCCTAGCCGAAGGGCTGTTTGACGGTCTATCGGGCGGAGAGATGCCTCCAGAGTTCTCCGACGTAAACCTGATGATGGCGACCGGGTGGACCTGGCACGAGCTCGAGGAGACCCCGGCCGAGATCGTCCGCCTCGTGAGCATCCACCTCGTGGTCAAAGATGCCAAGGACAACGATAAGCACATATCCCTAGAGGACTGGCCTGAATGACGACTCGACTCGACATACTACTGAGCCTACGGGACCAAGCCAGCAGCAAGATGGACACGGTGGCGGGCAAGTTTGAGGCGAACCGCCAGAAGATCGGCGCGGCTCTCACCGCCATTGGTGCCGTCGGAGTCGTAGCGGGCAAGAAGTTCGTCGGCGCGGCGCTT
>CEPX01009894.1_pt1 | contig 14967 bp, 26 predicted proteins | sample 361361 | NCBI WGS metagenome assembly CEPX01 (sample SAMEA2619974, study PRJEB7988) | marine metagenome | biome: marine biome (ENVO:00000447); feature: mesopelagic zone (ENVO:00000213) & marine oxygen minimum zone (ENVO:01000065); material: "saline water (ENVO:00002010), including plankton... | reverse complement strand
TTTTTTTTAAATTTGAAATATTATTAGTCTTTAAGAAGAAGTTTAAGTTAATCTTTAAGTAAAGGTTTAAGCTCCTTAACACAGCATCATCATGGAAGCTCGAGATTTTTAGATATTTTTTTTAACCTCTTCTTTTTTTCTTAAAAATTCAATATTTTTTTAGTAATTATAATTAATAAAATCTAAAAATCCTTATTTATCTCCTTTCCTACTCATAATCTTTCTATTTTATTCGGTTTTTAAATGAAGTGCGAACATACACACAGACTCCGAATTAATAGTGGATTCAACCCTATCCTTAGTTTTCAGATTAATCCTAAAGATTATTTTCATCCATTCAATAACTTCAGGTTCGTGTATTATAGAGAATGGAGAAGTTAATAAAGATTCTTATTTAAAATAGATACCTTTATTAAGATTAAAATTATTATATATTTATAATTAATAAGAAGACTAAAACATAACTTAAAAGAGAGCTTCGTATTAGAGTAATTAAAAAGGAGATTAAAAAATGAATGAGTTAAAATTTCAAGTGATATTCAATTGTAAGGAAGAAGAAATAGAAGAAGTTAAAAAAAAGTTATCTCAAGCAGTAATAAATAATGTTAGAAGGATGGAAGGTTTATTTCAAACAAGTTGGATTCCTTGGTCAAAAACTTATTATTTTTCTGTTGAAGAAGTAAAGGAGATTAAATAAAAATTGTCAAAAGATAAAAATTGGAAAGAATTATTAAAGACAGAACAGATAACTAATATAGGAAAGATTTCAGTTGGTTCTAAAAATATACTATTGGTAGCAGGAAAGTCTATGTCTGGTAAAACTGTTACTTGTTTACATTTTACTGAACAAGCTATCAAAAAGAAAATGAAAGTATTATATTTTGATACTGAAAATAAATCTATTATTTCTAGACCAGAACCCAATCTATTCAAAAAATTACATAAGAAGAATGAAAAAGGTTATACACAATATTTTTCATATAGGGATAATATTGATAATCTATTTGAAGATATAAAACAAGAGAAACCAAAATTAATTATTATAGATAGTTTATATCAACCTTTCTTAAAAAAATATTCGGAACCAAGAACAAGAGCTATGAAGATAAAAGAATATCTAACTAAGATTAGGGAATTAGTTTGGAATGAAAGTATTGGTTGTATTATAACTACACCTATTGGTAAGATTACACAACCATCAACTGGAGAGAATAAACAAGAGATATTAGGTGGAGAGGGAATGAAGTATTTAGCTGACGTTAAACTTATGATTCAGTTTGTAGATAAGCAAGATAAAGATTCTGACATTGGTGATAAAAGATTATTTGTTATAGATAGAAATCATCAAATTCTTTTTCATATAGGTTATGGTGGGGAACTAATTGAAGCATAGATTATATAAAAATGTAATCCTCTTTAAGATAAGATGTACTCATTGTAAGAAACAAAAGGAAACATTCATGAGAAAGAATAAAAAGATTATAACTACAATATATAGAGATTGTTTCTTTTGCCATAAAAAATTTACAGTTAAAGATGTAGGATTTTATTCCAAAACAATTAATGAATATTAACAGGAGATTAAAATGAAAATATCAGTTGAGATAAGTAAAAGAGAATTAAGAAAAAAAATAATGGATGAGCTTGTATACAAAAATGTTGTTGATAGAATAGATAAAGAAGATATTGAAAGAGCTTTAATAATTTCAATTCAAAGTGAATTACAAAAATTTAATTTAAAGGAATTACTTATCCAATCAATAATGAAAACATTAGATAGATATAGGTTTAGGGATTTAGAAAAGATAAGAAAAGAATTTGGAATTGATTTAAGGAATCTTAGGAAAGAAAAATGACTAATGCAATAATGAAGTGGGAGTTAAAACAATTAATAGAATATTTAAATAATGAGAAGGGACATCTAAATGAAGAGGTTACAAAGATACAGTTAAAGAATAAAGAGATTGAATACATTGTTAAATTAATAAAAGATGATATAAACTTTATATCTTTTAGTTGGAAGAAGAAATGAGTGTAATGCGAAATGAGTCTGTAACCTAACAGCTTTATCCCAAGGTTGCTTCCATTTCAGGTGGTTACTCATCGCAAGATTACACTCTTAATTTAAAATGAAAGATAAACTAAAGATATTATATTCAGACATTAAGATTTATATATCTTATTTTATGAATCAATCTAAAATAGAATTTACTAATCTAATTAAATCTATATTTACTTTCCCAATGATATTTGTTATCTTAGTAATCTTTTCAGTATTCTTTTATTTTAAACAAGGTGGTATAAGAATCATAATATTATCTTTAACTGTTCTTTTCTTATTTCATTATTTTAATTTTAAGAAAGGATACTTTAAACATTGGTATAGAAAAAAGTATAAAGAAAGATTTCTTAAGTAACAACGTGCTTCTGATATAATTGCATCTTCTCTAATGGAATTGGTATCATCTTAACATCTCTATCTTCTCCAGCATAAGGTAAATCTCTTTTTAACAAACCACCTTCACCACCTCTATCTTTTCTTGATTGAATTAATAAAGAATAATGTTTTTCATCTCCACCATCATAATCATTTTCAATAGTAAAACCTAATTCCCATTCTCCAGGATTCCCATCATAAGGATTAGGATGTAGTCTATAAGAATCCCAATTATATCTACCTTTGATTAATTGTCCATTCATCTGTCCTGTCTCTACTGCTCTTGCTGTTATAGCTCTTACTTCTTCATAATTATAATAAGAGATTATATTAGAACCTGTATTAGTAAATGATAATAGAAAGAATAAACCTAATAAGACTATTAATATCTGATAGTTATCTTGTATCTTAATACCTTGAACTTGATAAGTATAAAAGATAAAGATTGCAATCGCACCTAAAATTAATTTATAACCTTGAGGAAGATTCTTTATCTTATTAAGAAAACCTTCATCCTTCTGTTCCATGTCCTCAATATAATCATCATGGTCTGCCATCTTAAACTTGATTGCCTGGCTTTAATGTTATCGTATAAAGAATATTAATATATTGTTTTCTCTTTTTATCTTTAGCAGGAACGAATATCTCTTCTGGTCCTTCTACTACACAATAAACTGAAAAGTCTGATTTGATTCTTTCTCCAAATTCAGATAAGCCAGGAGGTAATGTTATTTTTATTGTGTTCTTCATCTTTAATAACTTTGCTATCTTAGTATAATAAAAAGTATAAGTTAAATCTCTTCTTCCAATTCTTTCAAGAGTTTCTAAAGTTTTATCTTCATCGTTCAAACTAAATACATTTCCTGTTTGTACAAATACATCTGATATGTGCTTCTTTTTCTTATTTATATCTGCCATATTGAATTCTTTATGTTTTGGTCATATAACATATTTCTTTTTTAAGTTATTAATAGTGAATAATGAAGTATTTGCTAATTTAGCTAATTCTCTTTGAGGCATATTAGGATTCTCTTTTATTATTTTTATTATTTTCATTTGGCTTGGAGTTAATTTATCATAGTCTATTTCTACTTCACCTAATATTCTTTTTGTATCTTCACTCTTCTCTTCTTCTTGTTTTTCTAATGAAGTTAAATAATTAAGAAAATTTTTAAATGAATTATTCCATCTCTTAATTTCTTCATCAGTAGGAAAGTTATAATAAGAATTAAAGAAAGAATTTATTTCTTCTTTTATTTTATCTATATTTTTTAGTCTATCTGGATATTTATTATCTTTAATTACTTCTTTTTCTTTTTCTTTTACATACTCATCAAATATCCCTATGAATCTATTTATATCTACTTTATCTGAATTTCCTTCTTCTCTAAATATCTTATCCATCTCTTGAATTATTATCTTATCATCTCTCATTTCTATCCTCATCCCAATAATATTTTTTCTTATAACAATTTTTTCCAATTAGTTGTATATATCTTTTTTCAGTATTCATTATGATGTGCATATCTTTTTCTAATTTTGCTAAAGGAATTTTATTTTCAGTTGGATTCAATCCAGATTCAAAGAAGTATTGTTTTGGATTACCTTTTCTTAAATAAACATACACACTTAAATTTTTTATTGCATCATAGCTTACTACTTTATTTTTAAGAGACTTTCCATAGTAACCTCTTGCTACATCCACATACTTAACTAATATGGGTAATTTTACTTCTGGGTTATAAACATTTTTAGTAGTTGGAACTGAAAATATTCTTTTTTTAGTTAATGGATTTGTTAGATTAATATCTTTCTTTTTCAACATTTGTGCAAAATAATTTCTATAATATGCACCTTCACTCCTCCTTCCAACTACAGATATAATATCATCAGGTGCAGCATGATGTGATAAAGGTGGAATTAACATAGCAACTATCTTAGTTTCATTATCTACAAATTCATTTGCAAATGTATCATAAACAAAAAACTTTTTTGTTGTAGCACCAAAGAAAGTAAAGTCAGGGAGTGTAGTTAACATCTTCTTTTCATTATCACTCAATCCATTTTGTTTTGCAAATACTTTAATATCATCTCCAGACTTCATTCTAAATCCAAATGAATAAGTCATGTTTCCACTTAATGATGGATTTACATCAGATATATTTTGTTCATTAATTATAGAACCAACATTCATTGGACCACCAGTTTTTACTATTTCAGTTATCAAATTTTCAGTCTTACCTTTTATCATTAAGGATAACTCATCTACAAATATATGTAATCTTGAATCATATTTTTTTCTTGTTCTATGGTAGTCTAATAAATCTTCCATCATCATTCCAATATAACCAGAAAAGAAATCTTTATGATTAATGTCTTTTGTTATTAATGAGGGTACTGCTTTATGTTTTAATAACATAGCCATTATTGATTCTTCCTCTTCATCATCTTGTAGTCTAGTTATCCTATCATCTTCTAAACTAATCACACCTTCATTTAGATGTTGATTAAGAACACTGAATATTTTATCCCTCACACTTTTCATAGCATCTGTCTTTGGAAGATTTTCTGTCAATGTATTTATCATATCATCTCTTGTATTTACTTCAGACCAATCTATATTTCTAAAATATTTTAATGAGTTTCCTAAATCAACATAGTCTTGAATGTTATCTGTAAAATCATTAAAGTCTAAATTTAATTCAATGTTCATTGCATTATGTGCCATTGACCTAATCTTTCTATAGTTTTGAACTTTAGGACTTAGATAAACTATTGGAAGTGCCACAGATTTTTCATAAAGATAAGGAAGTTTCCTTTCAAAAATACTTTCAACCATTGGATAATTCCAATGTACTGTTTCACCAGTATAGTCATTTAAGATAACAATGTCTTCTCTTTCTTTTTGATAGTTGTAAAATCTATCTATCATTGCATGAGCTAATAATGTTTTACCTGTTCTTTTTAATCCAAAGATTCCAGTTGAAGGAGCATCTCTTTCTCTTGGGATACAAACAATGTTTCCTATTTCAGTTATTCCAATTGGATAACCTTTTATCAAAACAGATTCTGGTAGAATAGAATCAATGTAAGAAAATCTTTCTTGAATCTCTTTATCATTATAACCAAAAGTTTGAATGTATTTGGCATAAGGACTATTATTATTCTCAAAATATTTTTTCACCCTGAATGAATCAATGGGATTAAATTCCTCAAATATTTTCTTCTTCATTCTTTATCTTTTTTCCCACTACCAATATTAGCAAGATATTTACTTATTTCAGTAACAACCATCCTAGAAACAACTTCACCAATTATTTTCATTCCATCCATCTTAGCCATCTTCTTATAATCCTCTTGGCTTTTAATTAGGAGTCTTTTGTAACTCACAACACTTGAATTTATATCTTTGATGATTCTATCCATCTCTTTAACTTTATTTTCCATAATGTCAAATGATTTGTCCCATGACTTAAATGAGTAAATGGAGGGAGAGACCACATCTAAATTTCTTCTTACTGCATACTCTTCAGTTTCGAAATAAACATGACGGTCCATCCTTTCTTCTTCTGTCAACTGTTTGTTATATATTGTTAAAAACTGTGGACTATAAACAAATACAATTATAAGATAGTTTACCTCACCTTTAGTTATTGGAATTATTCTTTTTACTTCACCCCAAAAACAATCTGGTCCAGATACTGTAGTTATCTCTCTTGGAACTAAATCTGGAACACCTACTTGTTGATTCATTTTTTCTCTTCTTTACCACTTAAAAATTTATCAGCTATATCTTTTAATCTATCTGGTACTTTTTCTTGTGTTGGAACTTCTGGAGTTCTTAGATGTCCCTCCCTTCCTGATTGTGGTGCATCTTTTTTATGATACCACCAAACTGCCCCTCCTGTAAGTAGCCCAACTATTATCATTGAATTAGTTTTACTTTTTTCTAAATCATCTTTTTCTTTTCTTGTGTCTGTTGTTCTTTTATTTGCTATACTTATTTCTAATTCTAATTCAGCTATTCTTTTATCTTTAGTTGCCAAACCTTCATTTTCAGTTCTACAAGTTGATAGTTTCTCATCTGCAGTTTTTTTACCTTCAACTACAATCTCCCATCTTCTTTTGAAATCAATGAATCCAGTTATACAATCAACTTCTGTTCCATGTTCATTTGTACAAACAGTTTCAAAAAATCCAATAGCTGTTTCAGCTAATTTTTCATCTTTACATTGTACTGATTCTTCTATAACAATATTAAATCCTTCTTCATTAAGTGATTGTATTCTATTTCTTTTATAATCTTTAGGATTATTTGTACTATCTGATTTTATAGATATGTTTGTAAAACAAGTTCCATTTCCACCTTCTACCCAACAATCTAATGTTGTGTTAATGGGAACAAAAAAGAATTGGTCTTCAGATTCTGCTGAAGCGTAAGACAAGCTAACCAAAAAAATAAAGAAAAAAGATAATATTAATTTATTCATTTATAACATCTCTACTATAACTATAACTCCTTCCTTTAAATTCATAGGTGCATATCCTTTCAGATGGTTCACCATCCCTTACACAACTACATCTCTCAACTTTTGCATTTTCTTTAGTATCTATTTCTTCACAACTATTATCTTGCATCCCATTAGCATCACAAGTAAATGGAATGTTCTCCTCATATCTATCCCATCTTGAACAGATATTATCATTTACCCAACCTATACCTTCATAAAAATCTAATCCTATAAACAATCCTACTATAACTATAATTATCAATCCTATGACTGTTGTCCAACTAATAAAAATTTCTTCACCCATTATCAACCTCCGTTTTTTCTATTGTGATTCTAACTATCTCTCCTTTTTTTAATAACATTAATTTATCAACTTGTTCAGATATAGTTAGATATTTAGTAATGTAATTATCTTTATTTTTAGAATTATTTTTCTTTTGTCCTTTTCTTACCCTAATTGTACCAAGAAAAGACTCTTTCTTACTCAATTGTTCACCATTTTTTCTATTTTTGTTGCATATAATGTCTAACAATCTTCACACCTTTATATATAAAAAGGTTCTCATTGTTGTGCTATTTTTGTTCATATATAAATATCATTTGTTATACAATTGTATGAACAAGAGAGTAATCTTTATATATGATTTGTGTTTAATATATAGCATGGGCTTCTTAAGTCTAATGACTTCTGCGAGTTCCATGAATGCGTTTGCAATCCGATGAGTCGCATTTTTGTATTTTGTTTTGGGTTTTGTTCTTTGTTCTGTGTAATGTGTTTTGGCTTTGATTCGGCAAGTTGTAGTTGAGCATTAGAACGTTTAAGAGATAAAACAACCAATGAAAATAAAAAAAATAAGGAGTGAGAAAATGACAATGTCTAGTAAAGGACAAGCTCAAAATCTTGCTGTCTGGATTGTTGTAGGGATTCTAGCTTTGTTTGCATTTAATCAAGGGTTATTTGATAACTTTACAGGTGTAGCAGGAGCTGGAACAGGAGATGGAGCAGCAGACACAGGAGATGGAGTTTTTTGTCCAGATATAACTGAACCTATTACTGTAGGTCCACAATCAGCAAGATGGAATCCAAGTACATCTGTATCGGCAGTTAACGCACAACTGTATGTAAATGATGGAATAGGAACAAGTCAATCTGATTCAGCAACAAAAACAGTAACAGAAGGAGACACAATTGAGTTAATCTATGGTTTAGATGCAACTTCATATTATGGAGCATTTGTTGAGTTCACAGCACCTTGTGGAGCAGTTGATACTAAGAAGTTTTCAACAGCTAACAAAGAGCATGAATTAATAGCAAACGGTTCTATATCTGTAACTGTAAGAAATCAAGATACAGGAACAAACAATGATGGAACAAGTGCAGGAGCTAATGAAACTATCCTAGAAGCAGGAGATGGAACATTCACTTTTGAGGAATTTTCAACAGCAGATAAAACTGGATTCAGTCCATACGGTAAGATATTTATTACTGTTGAAATGAATGGTTCTGCGTATGATGAAGAAAAAACAACATTCATCAAAGATGGAGTAGCATTAACTTCAGGTTCAACACCAAGTTTCCACACTCTATTAAACTTAGATTCTAAGACTAGAACTTTTACAGTAGATGGATGTCCAAATCCTTCAACTGATACTAGAAAGTGTAGTATAGAATTAGGGGTGTTAAACGTACAAGCAGCTAGTGGAGTTAACCCAGCAGGAGCTGGAACACAAAATGCAGGTGCTGTAGGTGCAGGAGACATAAGAGTTTGTTTCAATGATGAAGATTGGGATGTACATACAATTAGTGACAGACCAAGATTTGATGTTGAAGATGACACAGGAACTGCAAGTGGATTTGGAGAACAATGTGTTTTCCTAACTGTAGATTAGAGGTTTCAATGAAACCTTTTTTTTCTTTTTTTTCTTTTGTAAACAATTCTCATATTCATATCTATCATAATTCACTATTAAAAAAAAAGATGAGTTGATGTTTAATAGAAACTTCAATGAGGTAGGCAAATGGTTTTCAAATTAACCGAAAGAAGAGTGTTTGGATTTTCAGTATTAATCTTAATATTTATGAGATTAGTATTTGACCCTGACTTAGCTATAACTTATTTAGCAATTGCTTTTGGAGCTTTTGCAATAGCACAGTCAGATAAATTCTTAACATTGAAGATTGAAAGTGTAGTTAATAGAGCTAAATCAGTTATGTTAGGTATAGCTGGTTATGGTGTATTTCTATTAGTCTCAACATTTATTTTACCTTTACTTCCTTTATTAGGAATAAGTGTAGGAGAAACTTCTTTTTCAATAAATTCTGTTATAGAACTTTATGCTCAAACTCAACCATTGTTAGCAGGAAACTTAACTTTAATTTTTCTTGCTTTTGGTTTATTAATTCCAATATTAGAAACATGGGGTATTGGATTAATCTTAGAAGGATTAAAAGATTTCTTCAAGATACCTTTAGATATTAAGAATCCAAGAACTTATGTGGCAGCAGGAATCATTGCTGCTTTAACAGTATTTTTTCATATTCAAGTAAGAGGAATAGACATTAATGCTACAACAGCATTGGCAACAGTCTTTATCTTCTTTTTCATAAATGTTTTAATCATAGTTATAGAAAAACAAATATTAGGTGCAATCATAATGCACATCATCGCAAACACTGTAGCAGTATCAGTCAATAAAGGATTCCCAGTATTATCCTTAACAAGTCCAACATCAATCATATTAATAGGAAGCTTAGTTGTCTTCCTCACATTAAATAGGTTACCAAAAATCACGAGGAGTTAAAAAATGGCAGGATTAAAAGATGCAACAAAACAAAAGAATCCAGCAGCAATTGGAGTTATATTATTTGGATTGCTATTGATTGGAGTTTATTTATCTAGCTTTTTAATAGATGGATTTCCAAATATAAAGATAACACCTTTAATATTTATAGCAGGGATAGGTATAATATTATTTGTGATATTAAGATTATTAGGGGTATCGGACCCACAGAAAACATTACAGTTTGAAGACTTTTTTATTTTATTTATGGTAGGTGGAGCAGTAATTGCATTCTTTGTATTCTTCCCTCAATTCGTACCAACAAATCTTAGTTTAGTTACACAATCAATAGGACAAACATTAGCATTAGTTCCATAAAAAATGGTTAAAAGAATAACAATAGCAGCAACAGTATTTGCATTAGGCACAATAATTGTGTTTAAAGCTACAACCTTTTTACCTACTGTGGAAAGTTTCATTCAAAGGTCAGCACCAATTGCTTTTGTTGTAGGCTTAGTGTTGATGATATTTCATACTCAAATAGGGGAAGCATTAGGGAGAGATTAATGGTAGTTGAAATATTAAATCAGTTAGTAACTTTCATCAAGATATTTACAGACCCAATAAAAACATTCATAGCTTCAATAGTTCCTAACTTTCAAGGATTAGTTTTTCTTGGATTGGGAATACTTTTAGGTTGGTATGTGATTAATAGGGTAATCAATAGAAACATAGCAATCATAATTATAGGAGGTATAACAACAATAGCATTATTGTTAATTTAAATGGTAACATATAAACAATTATTTAATGGATTAATGAATAACTTTTTTAGTTTGAAAAATAAACCTCTTGGTTTATTAGCTTTTGTAGCTGGTATCTCTTTATTGTTTAATCTAACTTTTCCAGGAGCTAGTCTTTTAAATATATTATTGGGACTTATTCCATTTTATATTTTAATCTCATTGATAGTTTCAACAGGTGAGAGATTCACACCAAAACAATCAATTATGTATATAGTTATAGCGAATGTTGTTAATATTATCTTACTTACTGGATTTGCTTTAATTAGTACATTAACAACTTTGTTAGATAGTCTTGGTTTAGCTGGAATGATAAGTGCAGGATTAATAGTAGGTTCAATAACTGATGTTATTGCTATAAAAATTCTATTTAAGAGACTATCATTAATAGATTCATTAAAAATAGTTTCTATTAGTACAGTTTCAACAACTTTAGTTTTATTGATTAATAGTGCTACATTAATTGCAGATACATTTAGTATAATCGGAGGTTTAGTATAATGGTAAACGGAATCCCAAACAATTTTTTGTACCCATTCGACCCTTTAACGAGGAGAAGAATAATATGGGTAACAGCAGGAGCAGTAGCTCTTGAATTAAGGTTTAAATTATTTTCAGAGTTTTTGAAGATAAATATAAACACACCATTAATACAATGGTTAGTATTTATAATTTTAGCCTATACTGTAATTTGGGTAAGAAATCCAAGTAGAGGTATATAGTTAAAAAAAATATGGAGGAGAGAGACAATGGTAAGAATGAATTTAGGAAGAATAGCGATTGTAGCTGCAACAGCAATACTTTCACAAAGTTTGTTAGGTGGAGCAATCGGTGGATTTGTACCAGCAACTTTAGCAGTTGGAGCTGTTAGTCTAGCAGGAGTGATTTCAACTGGTATAGGTGTAGTAGTTGGAGAGATGATTGCTGACAACATAAAACAAACTAAAAGATAACTTTTTATCTTTTTTAGTATGAATAATGAAAGAATTTCAGAGAGTAATAATCGTAGTATTGATATCAATAGCTTTTTTAGCATTGATGGATATACAAGGCTTTAGATTTTTTGAAGCAGCAGGTATCGATTTCCTCGATGAAGAGTTCATCAGCAAAGCACAACCAGAGTATATGAAGTTGTTTTGGTTTTTTGCTCTTGCAATCGGTGTAGTAATATCTTACACTTATTTCATATTTAGAAAGGATAAATCAGAAGCCATCGCAATATTTGCAGTTTATGCAATATTAATATGGTCTGGATGGGAAGACATATTTTTTTATATATTTCAAGGAAAACCTATTCCAGAAATGTTGGGTTGGTTAATGAATAATGAGTTTATCTCAAGGGTCGCAATGGTAATGGGAAAAGAATCAGTTACAAGAGAAGTACTTTGGAATAGTGCTATTTTAGGAGGGATAGCTTCCTTTTTTGTAGTAAGGAAACTCAAAAAAATATGATAAAAAAATTATTTATCTTTAGTTTATTTATTGTTTTGTTAGTTAGTTCTGTTTCTGCTTTAGAAACTGGAGATGTTATAATAAATCCAGATGAAGTTCAAGTTCAGAGAACGTTTTTTGATAATCTCTTTTCAGTATTTAGTGCTACAACTTTTACGATAATAGATACTGATGAAGGGGCTTTTCAATGTGATTCTTCTGCTTTTGAGTGGGGGAGAGTAATACAAAGTATTCCAACATTAAATGGAAATAATCCTCCATGTGATGGAGATGATTGTAAACAAACTTTTAGTAATGATTATTTATATAATTGTAAAGATAATGCTTGTGCAGTTTTAATTTATCCTTATGATAATAATTTAGGGAAATATGTTTGGAATAAACAAATTAATAAAGTTCAAGGTGGAGAAACACTTCCAGCATCTGGTACTTTTTATTGGGAATCTTATTTATGTAATAATCCAACAGAAACTTGTGAATGTACTAATTATGTAAGTTCAGGTTGTGGTTCATCAAGTTGTTCTGATACTGAAATGTTAAGAACAAGAACCTGTACAGAAAAAGTTCCAGGGGGATGTGATGGTTCTCAATGGACTGAAGATTTTTGTAGTTCTAAGTTCGATGAATGTAATGAAGGAGAGGTAACACCACCTCCAGAAGAACCACCAATTGATTTATGTGGAGATGATATTTGTAACAATGATGAAACTGAATTGACTTGTGCTGAAGATTGTAAAGTAAATCTACCACCAACATCTATAAGATTAAAAATATCTGAAGTAACTGTAGAACCATTTGCTGGAACTAAATTTAGAGAAGGTGGAAATGTAGTTATTAGTGCAAATATAAAGAATATAGGTGAAAAGACTTTAGAAAAATCAAGAGTTGAAGTTGCAGTCTATCCAACTAAGAAAGGAAAAGAATTGGATTTATTTGGGTTATCAGATATATTCACTGGTCCTAAATTTACTGAATTTGCAGCTACTTGTGAATCTGGAGAAGAATTTGTTGCAGCAGGAGGCATTACTAATTTAGAAACATTAGAAGATAAAAGTTTCAATCTAAATGTAAAAGTTCCTAGTAGTGATTCAACATTTTCAAATAGAAAATCAGCAGTAGCAACAGATGGAAAATATAGTGTTGTAGTGACTGTAACAAATGGATGTAGAAATGAATTAGGAGAAGATATTATTGTTTATGCTCAAGATTCAAGTACTAAAATATCAATAGAAGCAGGAGGGATTTCTCCTGGTGGGGAATGTAAAGTTCCAATAGGTGGAGCATGTACTCCTGTTAATATTCCAGGAGTATTAGATGATTCTGGTCCAACTGCTGAATGTGGGAGTGGTTGGTGTCAAGATATAAGAAGTTTAGGTTTAATTGATGCAGGGATATGTTCTAAAGTGGGGGTATTAGCTCAAGGACAAAAATTAGCTGGAGCAGAACCACATCCAACTTGTGTGGCTTTAGGAACAGCAAGTAAACCTTTTGATTTAAGTTCATTTACAAAAGTAATTACAGATAATCCAGGAATAAGTTTATTAGTATTAGCTGGAATAGTTATATTTATTTTTGTAGGAAGGAGATAATGGTAACAATACAAAAAATATTAAATGAAAATAAGGAAGGAATAATTATAGGGGCAATAGCTGGTTATGTTATAGGTTCATTTTTCCTTCCAGAATCTGTTCAATTAAATGTAGTTGCAGATAGTTTTGGTATTATAGACAATTTAAAACAAGCTTCAACAACAGCATTAGAATTTGCTAAAACTAAAGTTGTAGTAGCAACAACAATCATTGGTGCAACATTAGGATTTGTTATTGATAATCAAATGAAAGAGGGATTTTTGAGGGGGTTAATTAAATAAGATGGTCGCAATAACAGCAGCAATCACACTTGCAATAATTGGAGCGCCAATAATTTTATCTTTATTATTAGGTGGAGCAGGAGCATTTGCGATTATTGCAAATTCTAAATTATTAATTATAATCATAGGAGTTGTAGTAGGGGCTTTAATATTCAGAAAAATATTTTAATATTCATTGAAACAAAAGGTTTCATAATTTATAAAAGGAGATAGGAGGAAAATAGGAAAATGAAAATAAATAAATTCGTGTTATCCATCTTAATGTTAGTGGTGTTGAGTACAAGTATGACATTAGCTGCTGTAAGTTGGAAATCACCAATAAGTAGGGAGGGAGTAAGTGGAAGTACTTATTTGTTAAGTGCAACCATAACAGATACAGGTAGTGGATATGACAACGCATCGTTCTATTACAGTAGAGATAATGGAGCTACATGGAATTTGATAGAATCTTTAGTGAATAACACAGCAGCAGAAAGTGAGTTTAATACTACTTGGGATTCAACAGCATTAGCAGATGCTGCAACATTGTTTAATGTAACAGTAAGTAATGATTCTGTTGGAGCTACAATTCAGTTTGAGAATGTAACCTCTAGTACAGATGTAGATAATTCAGTACCAAGTGCAACTTATGGAACAGGAACACCAAGTAATGGTGCAATTGTAGATATAGATAATTTTACAATAACCTCTACTTCAGATGCTTCTGTTGTAAACTGTACCACATCTATAAAACCAACACCATCATCAGCAAACATATCTCAATTTGCAACACCAGTTAGTAATGTTTGTATGATAAACTTAGTTCGGTTATCTGATGATATTTACAGATATAATCTATCATTGACTGATGGATTGAATACAACTGTATTGTCAACAAGGACTGTTCAAATAGATACAAAGAATGCTGGAATCTCACCAGGAAAGTTAGCAGCAGTAACGGGAGAATTAAGTCCAAATGCTATATTAGTAATCTTAGCTATTGGTGCTTATTTTGTATTGACACAAACTGGTAAGAAAAAAAGGAGATAGCTGTGAAAGGATATGGCAGAAAGTAAGAATGGGTTATTAATAGGTATAATAGTATTAATCGGCATTTTACTATTCCTATCTCCA
>CEPX01161611.1_pt1 | contig 14988 bp, 25 predicted proteins | sample 361361 | NCBI WGS metagenome assembly CEPX01 (sample SAMEA2619974, study PRJEB7988) | marine metagenome | biome: marine biome (ENVO:00000447); feature: mesopelagic zone (ENVO:00000213) & marine oxygen minimum zone (ENVO:01000065); material: "saline water (ENVO:00002010), including plankton... | reverse complement strand
AAAGGAACCATTCCCATGATAAAAAAAAGAACTAAAATAATGGATGTCCATTTCAGCTTTTCTTTAAAAGAAAGCCTCTTTTGGGTTGGTCCTGCCACTTCAGGCAGATTCATCAAAATTGAATTCCAAATTGACATTGTTATTCTTGTTTTTCAATAGATGCTTTAGGTTCTGCAGGTTTTGTAGGTTTTTCAGGCTCTTTAGACTTTGGAAGAATAATTTCTCCTCCAGCTGCTTTTACTTTTTCTAAAGCCTTTTTTGAAGCACTATTGATAATAATCTTATATTTTTTAGTAACTTTTCCACGTGAGAGTAGTTTATCATATCCTAATTTAGTAAGATCAATCTCAGTATTTCCTGCCTTTAATAATCTTAGTTCAATATCTACAAGATTAATAGTATTTGCTGGTTTAGAGGGAGTAGCAAAACCTTTTTTCCCAAAATAATTTTTATTCCAAATACTTGGTTTTTTTTGATCTCCATGTTTACCAGTTCCAGCTTTTCCTGAGCCGCCTTTATTTCCTTTTCCTCTACGTTTTTTCATAGAGCCGCAGCCATGGGTTTTAGAACCTCGATAACGTGTTAGTTTTTTTCTTTTTAAAACAACCATTTAAACCATCCTTTTAATTAAATCATTAATTTTTACTCCTCTATTTCCTAAGACTCCACCTACATTAAAGGATTTCTTTATTCCTTTTCTTTCAAAACCACCAATAGGAGGATGTAAACTAAAAAATTTCTTTGCAACTTTTTTACCTTCTTTATTAGTTGCTGTTTTTTCTCTTTTTTCTTTAAGTAGCTTTTCTGTTTCTTCATCAATATCTCCAAAAGTAACAAAATGTTCAACTTTTTTTACCATTCCCATAAAAGTTGGAGTTTTAGGGACAATAACACAAGCGTGTTTTTTCTTAAGGTGGAGCATGTTTAGAGTATCAACTACTTCTTTTCGTACTCCAATAGTTCCTCTAATCTGAATAATAGCGAGTTTACTCATCTTTTTCCTCCGCTAAAGAGCCAGAGACTATTCCTAGATCCTTGACTTTATCATCTGATAATTTAGTTTTTGTTAATTTTTGCAAAGCCATGATAGTTGCTTTAATAAAATTTTGTTTTGTTCCTGTTTGACCATGTGATTTTGTCCAACAATCTTTAATTCCTGCTAATCCTAAAATTTTTCTAATTTCTTTCTCAGCAACTATTCCTTTTCCTTTTGGAGCAGGCATGATCATTATTTTTACAGATCCAGATTTACCTGAAACTGCAAAAGGAATTGAATGAGGTTCATTAGAGTTAGATTCCCAACTTCCAGATCCTCTTAAAATTTTAAAAATATTCATCTTTGCATTTCTTATTGCTTTTTCACGAGCAGGAACTGTTTCTTTACCTTTACCATATCCTATTCCAATATAGCCGTTTTTATTACCTACAACTGCATATGTTCCAAATTGAGGCTTATTTCCTTCACGAGTTTTCTTTTGTGTTTGTTTAAATACACGTCTTTGACCGCCACCAAATTTTCCCTTAGCTTGACCCACTAAAAGTAACTCAGTTTCTATATTAGGCAATAGTATATCAATAATCTCTCCTTCTTGGATCTTCATACCTTTATCTAAAATTTCATCAATATCTTTGATTTCTTTGTTTTTAACCATGAGACCTAGTTTGGTTTTTGGTTTCCATTCCTCAATATTGAAACTATCTTTAGATATATTGATTCTTTTTGCAGTTTCCTCATTTTGAGGGATGTTTTTTATAACATCTTTCTCTGTTTTAATTTCTTCAGTTTTTTCGCTCATTTTCCAATTATTTTTATTTTTAACTCCTCAACTTTTTTTGCGATTTGATCAATAGCAATATTATTTTTGGCATATTCTGAAAATTTTTTTTCGTATAATTGATTAGTTTTTAATTTTTCAGCATATGTAATAATGTGTTTTCCTAAAACCCTATCATTATTTGGAAGCATTTTTTCATCAACCAAAATATTGATTCCGGAATCTTTTAATCCTTTCATAACTGCAAACATCTTATTTCCTTTTGAAACTCTCTTTAAACCTAAGTCTGCTATACATTCAGTGAGTTCTTTTTCTTTAGCTTTTTTTCCTGCTAATAATCCTGTTAAGTATGCTGCACAAATATTTGAAGGAGAGTATTCCCATCCTAATTTTTTTAATGCAAATGAAGAGGTAGCTGTAACGATCTTGTCTCCTTTAGGGTTAAAATTTACGATTTGCACATAAATGTTTTTATTTGAGGTTCTGATTACAATCCTGGTTTTTTTAGAGATAAGAAGTTTTAACCTCTTACGATAGTTTGTTCTACCTGTTCTCCTTCTTTTAAATGCAATTACTTGCGGGTTTTTTCTTTTCATTTTAGTAATCCTTTCTCATGAATATATAATTTAATGTGCCTTACTGATCTAAAAAATCCTCCTTTGGATTTTTTATATAAATCTGAATACGTATTAGGAGTTATCTTCTTTCTTTCCTTTAAAATTTTTAATAAAGCTCTTTGCTTTCTAATTTTGTTAATCCAAATAGTTTTAGTGTTTAACCTTGCATTTTTTGTTCCTTTTCTTGAACCATGACCTCTTCTTCTTCCTTTTCCTTGCTGTTGTTGTCTTTTTCTAGCACGAGCTTTAGAAGGTCCTGGTTTCTTTATTTTGATAATAGTTTTTCTACTAATTAATCCACGAACATCTAATTTAGTGATTGATTCTTTAACATCTTCCTCACTATCAAGATTAAACTTTATCTTTTTAGGGGAAACCTTCAATATTCTTGATGCCAAACGTTTTTGTAAATTCATTTTACATACCTTTCTTTGTTAACAGTTTATCTTTTTCCTTTTTTTGAAGAGCAGCACGTTCTTCATCCTCAACTTTTTCAGCTAAACTATCTTTTTCTTTATCTTTATCTTTTGATTTTTTCTCGAGATCTTTTTTCTTTTCTTCTTTTTCTTTAGTTTTTTTAGCTTTTTCTTCCTTTTTCTTAGCTCTTAACTCATCATTATTTTTAATAAATGCTTGAGGATCTTTAATATTAAGGATTGTTATATTTTTTTCAATTGCCTTTTTGATAATTTCTATACGTTTTTTCATCCCAAAATTTGAGGAAATGATAATTGCTTCTTCTTTAATAGCATTAAGATCCTGAACAGATCTTATCATAATAATATTTTTCCCATCTTGAGTCATGTGTTTTACTGCTTGAGGAGATCTATATCCAGAGGATACTTTTTTGGAATGTCCTTTTTTCCCTAAACGTAATTTTGAATGTAAACCTTTAGGTCTTCTCCATGAACTTGCAAGTTTTTTCTTTTGATTAAACTTCTGTCTAAGAAAAGTAGGTTTAATTGATTTTTTACTTTTCCTTAACGCTAATAATTCTTTCATTTTATTGGTTTACCTGCCTTTTCTATGATGTAAATACCATCCTGGAATATTCTATTGTCTTTATTCCTAATTCTAGTTAACTGTTCAATATCCGCAGCTATCTGCCCTGCTAAATTTTTATCAACACTTTCAATAGAGATAAGGTCTCCTTCAAGTTTTACTTCCGCTCCGGGTTTTATTTTTACTTTTCTAGGGACTTTTTCTCCTAAAAAATTTTTAATTTCTATTTCATCTTTAGCTAGAGAAACATTCATTGGAAAATGACCTGAGCAGATTTTTAATTTATATATAAAAGGTTCTAGGATGCCCTTAAATCTATTTAAAATATGTGCCTTGAAGGTTTTTATCTTTCTTTTTTCTGTTCTTGAAACAACTTTTGAAGAGATAATAAGTTTTTTATCCTCTTGTTTTATTTCAATCATAGGATCAAAGCAATTCTCAGATGATTCTCCTTTTTTCCCTTTGAACGAAATGAGACCTTTATCTAATGTAATTGTGACTCCTTCAGGAATTTCTATATTTTCTACAATTGATTTTTTTGCTTTTTTCATGTTTAATAACAAAATGCTATAAGTTTTCCCCCAACATTTTTCTTTTTTGCTTCATGATGAGTCATAATTCCTAATGAGGTAGATACAATAATTACCCCAATGTTTCTTGCAGGAAGATATCGTTTTTCGTGCATTTCAAATTTATTTTTTGCAACTGCATACCTTGGCTTAATTACTCCAATATTATTGGTGTTCCCAATTAGATTTAATTTAATCCAATTGCCTTTGGAATCACTTACTTCTTTAATACTTCCAACATATTTTTCCTTTTCTAAAACTTCTAAAATAGTTTTTAATATCTTGGAAGAGGGTTTTAAAGAGCATGTGTCTTTTCCTAACTTCTCATGATTATTAATGATTGATAATGCGTTTGCTAATGGATCATTTAATGTCATTTTGTAACCTCAACTGTATTTTTTAAACCCGATATTAAGAGCAATTTCTCTAAAACATTGCCTACACGTGTTTAAACTATATTTTCTGATAATTCCTCTTCTTCTTCCACACCTTACACAGATAATAAGATTTCTACCTGTTTTCCTTTCCTTAGGTGCATTATGCTTTTTGAATTTATTCAACTTAGCTGGTTTTACCTTCAATTGTTTGAAAACTTTTTTATGTGAAGATGCTGTCATTCTTCTACCTCCACCTTAAACTCATTTTTTAAAAAAGCAATTCCTTCTTCCTTTTTAATTGCGTGTTTTTTTGGTATTTTTCTTTTCATTATATTTCTTCTTTTAATTCTAAATCCTGGTTTTTCTAAAGTAACAGATACTTCTAAACCCATCACTCCAATCTCAGGATCATATTCCACTTCTGGAATATCAATATACTCTTTAATTCCAAAACTGATTGTGCTATCATTAATTTGTGATTTTTTTAATTTGTTTTCTTTAGCTGCTAATAATCTTTTAAGTAATTCTTTCACTTTTCCTTTACGGATAGTTAATTTACATCCAATCGGTAAACCTGGTCTAACGCCCCATGTAGGGATTCTTTTATTAGTTATGGTGGTGACACCTTTAATTCCAGTTATATTTTTAATTAGCTTAATGCCTTTCTCTAAGACCTTTTGGTCTTTTCCAGCTCCGATATTCAGAGTGAGTTTCTCTATCCTAATTGTTTGCATTGGATTCATTTTCTAAAGTAATTGCGGATTTTTCTTTACCTATTATGAAAGCAAATTTTTTGAGTGTTTCAATACGTTCATTGTTAATTTTACAAATAATTTTATCCTCTTTAATATCATCGATGATGGCGGTTTTTCCTACATATTTTCCATTTACAAAGAAGACAAATGAGTTTTTATCAAATGAAAAATGTTCTTTAATCTCTTGTTTAGGAAGAGATATTAAAACAGAATCTTGGACTTTATATGTATCTTTATCAATTGTAATGTTTCTTCCATCACTGCAATGTAATTGAATTTTTCCTTTCTTAAGATTGGTTTTTCCAGTTAATTGGCAGGGTTTAATTGTAGATTCTTTTTCAGTGATCTCAATAGCATCTAATTGACCTTTTTCATTTAAAATTATTCTATAATATTTTTTTGCTTCAACCAAAGAAACAGTGTCCATTAACCCTAATAAAAATTTGACTTCTTTAACACGTGTTCCATCAACTAATATATTACTATTATACAAAATTTTCTTAACTTCTTTAGTAGTTTTAGCCTTCTTTATCATAACTTTCATGAATGTGTTTATTGATATACTATTCTTAAAAGGATGACCTCCAGGGAATGGTCTAGTGATATACTTAATTCCTTTTCTTTTTATGTTCCAACTTTTTGGACTAGGTAAACGTTTTAAATGTGATTTCATTTTTTAGGTTCCTCTTTGGGTTTATTCCTCTCTAATTTTTTTCTTCTCATTTTATCTGATACATCAAGCTCTTGAATTTGCAAACTTGCAGGTTTTAGAGGGTATAGTATTTTACTCCCATCTTTTTTTACCATTTCAATATTTTGAACATACACTTTAGTATTTTTTAAGTCAATTCTTTCCACTTTTCCTGTTTTTTTCTTAAACTGACCTCGTGTGATAAGGACTTTATCATTTGTTCTTACTCTTACATTTCTAATTTGATATTTTTTCCTTAACTCTTTTGAAAGTGGAACATGTAAAAATTTTTGTTTAATGTGTAAGGGAGCGTTAAACCTATATTTACGCTGTTTTCTAGGTTGTTTACTACTATTCCAACTTGGTTTCCATAGTGCTTTCATTTTATACTATAATACTGGCAATTTTAGCAATTCCAGGATACCTCTCAGTTACTTCTTTTGCAATTGGTCCTTTCAAAAGTGTTCCTTTTGGAGTTCCTTTTTCATCTTTAAGGACTACTGCTGCATTATCTTCAAATTTTATCCTAATTCCATCTGGACGTCTATATTCTTTCTTTTGTCTAACGATAACAGCGAACACAACTTGTTTTCTCATATCTGGTCTTCCACGTTTTACAGATGCTAATACCATATCAGCTATTCCTGCAGCAGGTTTTCTGCCTTTAACTGTTTTTGAACCTTTTACTGAAAAGATTCTAATAATTTTAGCACCGGAATTATCACAAGTAGCAATCTCTGAACCTACTGGTAAACCTTTAACAATGTGTGCTTTTACTGGAATCATTCTTTCTTATCCTCACTTTTTTCCTTCTCTTCTTTCTCTTTCTTCTCTTCTTCCTTAGTAGCAGATTCAGGTTCCTCTTTTGGTTTGTCTTTTACTTTTGATTCAGCTAATGCTTCTTCTCTAGCTGAAAATAAATAATCTTTACCCAAAGATTCTACTACTACAAAATTTTTAGTTTTAGATAAAGGTCTACATTCCATAATTTTTACTTTTGAACCTTTAGTTGCGTTGATACACTCAGGATTGTAAGCTTTAATTCTTGATCTTCTTTTTTCAAATCTTTGATATTTTCCAATTTTACGTGATCTCAGGAATTCAATAGTCGCATCTTTATGAAAAGCATTTTTGATAACTATTCCAGTAAAAGTTTTCCCACGAACTTTCAAACTACCATGAAAAGGACATTTCACATCAGTGCATGTTTCCTTAGGTTGGTTTATATTGAAACCTATAGTTTTCTTACTTTCATTGTTGTTTTTCATTTTGGTTTACTTTACCTCAATTGTTTCAGGAGCAAAACCCATTTCTATAAGCTTATTTCTCACGTTTTGCTTGTGGTCGCCTTGTAATTCAATTTTACCATCTTTTACTGTTCCACCACATGCAAAAAAGCTTTTAAGTTTCTTACCTACATCTTTAAGGTTCACTTCTTTCGAATCGATACCTTCGATGATGGTATATTTTTTGCCAAATTTTTTACTAACAGTAGAGATTACTATTTTTTGGCTTTCTTTGGTGATGTTTTCCCAAACACCAAGCTCCTTTGGCAATCCAGTTATTGGATCGATTTCCGGCATTCTTTTAAGTATGCCTCCGCTTTACGCCTTTATTTTTTAAAATTGTAAGTATGCGTGCAATTGTTTTTTTCATTTCACGAACTTGCCCTGGACTTTTAGGAGTTGTTCCTGCTGCAATTTGAGTATTATTTTTAATCAGCTCTTTTCGTAATTCCACTATTTTTTTCTCAAGTTCTTCTTTTGAAATTGAGGATAATTCTTTAGTCTTCATTTCTCAGCCTCTTCTTTTTTTGAGGGTTCCTTTTTAGATTCTACTTTAGATTCTACTTTTGGTTTTTCTTTAGACTTTTGAGTAGATTTTTCTTCTTTTTTAGTATCAGGTTTTTTTGTTTCCTCATCATCTACAACATCATCCTTAACTTCTTCTTCAATAATTTCTTCTTTAATTTTTAATTTAATATCATCTGGAAGCTTTACTGTTGCTGGCATGATTTTAACTACAACTCCTATTGTGCCAGATTTTATTTGAGCATAGGTTTTAGCCTCTTTAACACCTTCAATAGCAATGTCTCCACATTTTTTGAGATATCCTTTATAAAATCTCCAACGCTTAGCACGTGCACCAGGAATTTTACCTGAGATTAAAATTTCAATACCTAATGCTCCAGCACCAATAACATCTGCTATTGTTTTATGACCTATTGCTTTAAACTTTTGAGAACCAAATCTTTCAAGAGTAGAAGCAATTCTTTCAGCAACTACTTGAGCATCTAAATTAATATTTTCAACTTCTGATATTTCTACTTGAGGATTTTCAAGTTTAAAACGGGTTTTTAATGTTTGAGTAAGTTTTTTAATATTTTCTCCTTTTCTTCCTACAATTAAACCAGGTCGTGAAGCAAAGATAATAATTTTTTCACCCATTGGAGTTCTTTGTAACCTTGTAAAGGAATGACCTACATTTTTCATGCTTTCTTTAATATATTCTTCTACTTGATATTCTTTCATCCGTTCCTTTACAAATTTTCTCTCAATCATTTTTTATCTCCTTTAGGTTGTTCTTTATTAGTAGTTGGATTAACTGGTTTTTTAGCAACAGGTTTAGATTCAACAGCTTTTGGAGATGGTTTTACAGGTTTTGCATCTTTTTTTGCATCTGTTTTAGGTGCTGGTTTAGGAGTTTTTTCTTTAGGTTTTGATTTCTTTTCTTCTAAAACAATCTCTAGATTTACTCTTTTCATTTTTCTTCTAAAAAATCTTCCATAATGCCATTGTTTAGCTCCTTTATGAGTTGCAATATGTTTGATGATTAAATCAGATGTGTTAAGTCCTTTTAGTTGGGCATTTGCTTCAGCAGCTTCAACTAATTTTAGTATTTCGGTGCATGCTTTCATAGGATATTTTCCAGTTCCCATTGGCCCTGGTTTATGACCTATATTTTGAAATCTCTTAAATGGAATTGCTTGTTCTTGAGTCATTGCTCTTACCAAAATAGCTTTAGCTTTATCAATGGGTTTTTTTCTAATTGCATTGCAAATTTCTATGCTCTGTTTTCCAGATATACCTACTGAACGAGCAGATGCCTTTGCACTTGTTGCAATGTTTCCTTGATAGCTATATTTCATGTTTACCTCACCGAAAGTGCAGCACTAGATCTAGTTGCACCTACACCTGGAGCACTATGTTTAACTCCTCTTCTTGTTAAAGAAAACTCACCAAGATAATGTCCTAACATATCTTCTGATATAACATTAGCAATGAATTCTTTTCCATTATACACTTTGATAATTTTACCCAACATTTCTGGTATGATAATCATATCTCTACAATGAGTCTCAATGTCTTTATCTCTTTTTGATATTTTTTTCAATAATGCTTTTTGCATAGGAGAGAAGCCTCTCTTCAAAGATCTTCTTTTTCGGGAGGGTAATAGGTCTGCAAACTCATTAATACTCATTTTTTTAATCTCTTCAAGATTTTTACCTCTGAAAATGAATTCTTTTGCCATTTTATTCTTTAACCTCGGTTTTGACTCTTTGAACTCTTCTTCCTGTACGCTTAGCAGCGATCATACCAACTTTTCTACCAGGCGGTGCATTTCTTGGAGTAGGTCTTGCTTTTGATTTTCTAGATGTTCTTTTATTACCAAATGGATGATCTACTGCATTCATTGCTGAACCTGAAACAATTGGATATAATTTATTCTTAGCTTTTTTACGATAAAAATTAATTCCTGCCTTTAAAATTGGTTTATCTCTTCTTCCAGATCCTGCAACGTTCCCTATATTGGCTCTACATTGAGGATGTAAGATTTTTTGTTTTTTAGAAGGAAATTGTACGATTACTTTACCTTTCATATGAGAAACTAATTTTGCAGAGGTTCCAGATGATCTACAATATTTTCCGCCATCTCCTGGAGTAGATTCCACATTAAATATTTGAGAACCTTCAGGTAAATCTTTTAACATAACAGTATTACCTTTTGCTATTTCATTTGTTCCTTCTTTAAGGATAGTGCCAATTTTTAATCCTTCAGGTGCGATAATTAAACGTGTTTTACCTTCATCATCCTTAACTTTTGCTAATGGAGCTGAATGACCTTGACAATTAATAATCTCTACAACAGTGCCAGAAACTTGTTGCTTAGTTAAAGGACTATGCTTTACTTTCCCCTTATATCTAAAGGAAGGAGCCCTATATTTAGATGAACCTTTTCCTCTTGCTTGTTGTATTAATCGTTTTCCCATTTTACATCAATCCAAAGTTAGTTGCTATATCAATAGCAGGTGTTTCTGGTGAAAATTTCACATAAGCTCGTTTTTCCCCATCAGCATTAACAAACGTGTTTACTTTCAGTACTTTTGTTTTGAATATTTCCTCAATAGCTTTCTTTACTTCTGGTTTTTTTGCATTTATATCTATAACAAAGATTAATTTATTCTCTGATTCCATTAATCGTAATGATTTTTCAGTTGATAATGGATATTTGATTACTTTGTAAGGATCTTTCATTTGAATAGTTTTTTCTCCTCCATTACTTCGAGTGATTTATCAGTGAATAATGTTAATCTTCCAGGGATAGCGCCTGGTGCGAGTAAAGATGCGTTAATATCTTTTACTTGAGCAATTTCACAACCAGGAATATTATTAGCTGCTTTCAGCAATTTACATGATTTTGAAACAACTAATAGAGGACCTACTTTTTTTCTATATTTTCTGCCTCTAGATGTGCCTTTTCCAGCTCTGATTTTTTTAATCCTACAACGAGTAAGTTCATTTTTTAAGCCTAAAGATTCTAGAGCTTTTAAAACATCTTTTGTTTTTTCTAAAGACTCTATTTTTGATTCAATTAAAAAGGGATATTGATCAGGAAGGGAATGTTTTTTCTCAACATATGTTTTATCAAAAGTAGCAGCTAAAGCAGATCTAATTGCTTTTCTTCTCTCTTTTTTGTTTAAATCTTGTTTCCAAATTTTTTCTGCTTTTGGTGGATGAGCTCTTCGTCCTCCTACAGTTTGAGGAGCAACAGCACCAACCCAATTAAATCTTTTTCCTCGTACACTCATTACTTTTCGAGGAGTTCTAGATTGACCTATACCATAGGTTGTTCGATATTTATTTCTTCTCTTAGAAACAAATGCACTATGTCTCTTTCCAGCTTCAGGAGAAGAACCATACGGTTGTCTGGTATTAGCATTAATAGTTAACACTGCACGTTTAATTAAATCAGGTCTTACTGACTCATTAAATTGAGAGGGTATGTCCTTCTCAGCAACTTTTTTATTATCAATACTCATTATTTGTAGTTTCATTTTATCGTTGTTGTGAGACTAAGCTCGTATAGTTTATTTGTGGTGCTTCTGGTTTTGCTTTTCCAGGTCGTAATGGTAATGAGAATCTAATAAGCCGTTTTTTTGGACCTAAAACAGATCCTCTGACTAAGAGAAATGAATTTTTGACAAGGCCATATTTTACAAAGCCCCCTTTAGGATTAATTTTTTTAGGATCTTCATCAATTTTAAGAATTTGTTTATTATATTCAGTTCTTTGGTGATAACCGTGCTGACCAGCTTTAGCAACTCTATATTGGATATGGGCATGACCTACCCAAGGACCTAATGAACCTGGACCTCGTTTAGTTTTTTCAGATTTTGCTGGACGGATTCCAATACCAAATCTTTTTACAGGGCCTTGGAATCCTTTTGCTTTAGTTACAGCATGAGTATCAACAAACATTCCTTCATTTACAACATCACTAATTTTAATTTCTTTACCTAAATTTTCTTGAGCATATTTTAATTGTTCTTCCTTAGAACCCCCAATAGCTAATTCAAAAACTTCTGGTTTCTTTTTACCAATTCCAGTAAGTTTTGGTTGAGTATAAACTAATAACCTAATTTCATCATATTCTTTAACATCTTCAATTTTTTTTGTTGCTTTTTTAGGTAATTTGAGTTTTCTTGCTAACTCTTTATCGAGATTTTGAGCAAAGGTTTGAGAAACCATATTTGAGCCAGATGAAGAATTTTTGTAGAAAAGGAGAGAAGCAGATTTTAATGGAGGACATTCAATCACTGTCACGGGAATGGTAATGTCCTCGCCTTTTGTTAATGCGTTAGAATTATCAGTCGCAATCACGTGAGTCATGCCAGCTTTGTATCCTGCAAATCCTAGTGCTTTAGCGTCTTTGATTTGTGGATAGGTTCTCACTCTAGCATAAGCTCGTTTTGCTCTGGATCTTGGCCAGAACTGCATACTTCCGTGTCGTGGATTTTTTGTGCTTGGCATATTAGAGTCCTACCTCTATGTTTACTAGTTACCTAGGTAAAATAGCCTTTTCATAAGACTTCTCTTAGAAGTTCCAGTTGTGTACTGAAAAGAGTCCCTTTTCAGGCTTATGTATGATGTATTTAATACTTATTTAAACACCTAGGAAGGGATTAAGTAGGGTGTTTATAAAGGTTTCTCTTGTGGAGTATACATAATTTAGGTTAGGATTTTGAGGTTTTTTTAGGTTTTTTACTAGCATTATGAGCAAAAATCTTTCTCGTTACATATGCAACTGGATTTTTAATTTTTGAGCAGAGATTATCAGGTTTGCAAATACCAATATCAGGATAATAATTCTTAGAATCACAGTTAGGAGGAAGCATATTTTTCTTATTTTGCTTATGATAACGGATTTGTCCTAAAATATTTACTTCTCGTAAAGGCTCTTCATTTTTTTTGTTCCATTCTATCAAGTATTTTTCAATATCTTCATATGACCAACCTACTTTTTTTAGAAAATTCACAGTTAAAAATACAGAACGTTTTTTACCATCCTTTAATCCTTTTTGGAGTAATTGCATACATGGAGGGAAAAATTCAAAAGGGGTTTTAATTTCAATTTCTTCAAATTCTTTTTTTTCTTCAATCTCAATTTTATCTTCTACTAATTTAAAATCTAATCCTTGAACTAATAATTTAGTTGCTTCTCCAGGAATTGTTGATGATGTGTCTAGGAAAATGTTTTTTGAAATTTTTACATTCTTTGGTATTGCAGAAGCTTTATGAAAATCAAGAATTTTATCTGGGTTAATAGGTAATGAGATTAACCCTGATTTTTCATTTAATGAGTAAGGCATTCTGTATAAATGACGAGAAGCTAATAAGATTGTATCAATCTCTACAACATTAAGAGGATTAAATTCTTTACCCTCAAAACACTCAGAGACTTTTTTATTTGTTAAAGTTGCAATTTCATCAATTGAATATTTTTTTAATAATGCTTCACGCAAAGGATCTTTAATCATATGCATTAAGTAAATAGCAATTTTCTTAGGGCCTTCTGGAAAAATATTCTTAGTTTCTTGCCCATTTACAAGTTTAGGAAATGCTTCAAAAGGAATTCCAATATGAAATCCATGGTTTCCTGAAAATTTTACTGATAATGATTTAACACCATGATGTTTTATTGCTTTTATTAAGATATCTGCAGCAATTGTTGAAAATGATAATTCTTTACAATCAATATCCAAAACAAGATCCCAACCTGCACGTAATTCATTTAACTCTCCAGGTTTCATTCCAGTTTCAATAGTTAATGGGTTTATCCAACGCTCTTCAGAGCAGTGAAATGATGTTGCTCCTTGTTGAACTAACTCTAAGACTTCTGCAGGATACTTTAAAACGTCTGGACGTTTACCATAACCCTCTCCTTTATAGGATATAGCTACTTCTTTTTGTTTTGCATAAGAAACTATTGCGTTTTGAATGTCTTCTCTTTTATAATACAATAAAAGGGTAGATAATGTAGATGAACTATTCATAAAAAAAGGTAAAGGTTTATTCTTTATAACTATTTTCCTTAATGCACAAGTTATTTAAACAATTTTACTCTTCCTTATTATATGAGTTTCCTCAATCAAATTAAAACAGTATTACTTTTAGGATTATTAACAGGGTTACTTTTATGGATTGGCTCATTTTTTGGGCAAGGGGGTTTACTTATTGCATTATTTATCTCAATTCTCGTAAATATAGGGAGTTTCTTTTGGGGGCATAAGGTTATTCTAAGAATGTATAAAGCTCAGCAAGTTACTGATAAAGATAATAGAATGTATAAGATTGTGAAGGAAGTTGCTCAAGCAAGTGGGATTCCTATGCCTAGAGTATATATTGTTCCAAGTCAACAAATGAATGCCTTTGCAACAGGGCCAAGCTATAAAAAAGCTTCAATAGCGTGTAACCAAGGCCTCTTAGATGGATTAGATGATGAGGAATTAAAAGGTGTGGTTGCGCATGAAGCTGCACATATTAAGAATAGAGATACTCTTATTGCGACAGTAGCTGCTACCATAGCAGGAATTATCTCCTACATTGCTTTTATGGCAAGATGGGGTGCTTTATTTGGAGGTTTTGGAAGAGATAGAGATAGTGGGAATATGATAGAATTGCTTGTTTTAGGATTACTCACTCCTCTTATTGCTACACTTATTCAATTAGCTATTTCAAGATCTCGAGAATTTGTTGCAGATGCTACTGCTGCTAAAAATTTAGGTAATGGGAAAGGATTATCTAGTGCTTTAAAGAAAATTAGTAGTGATATTAATGTGCATCCACTTAGGTCAGGAGCTGCAACTGAGACAACAGCGCATTTAATGATAGCGAATCCTTTTAGAGGAAGAGGTTTAGTAAAATTGTTTTCTACTCATCCTCCAACTTCAGAAAGAGTAAGAAGGTTGGAAAAGGTTTAATTCTTTGATTTGTTTAAGAGAATTAATTATTATGTTTTGATGAGGAAACGACCCGCCAGCCTAAAAACAGTTTAAGGCTTCGCTCTAACTACCCCCGACTGCCCACCCCAGGACTCCTGAGCCAGTTGTAAACGGGTAAAGCTCATAGAGTTACTTGTCTTTAAGAAATCTTAATAAAACTGCTGCAGATATATCTTCTTTAATTTCTTTTTTATAACACATTTCTTTAACTTCATCATATGATTTCCAAACAGGTTTGATTTGTTCACCAGGTTCAAGTTTTTGAACTGTTTTGTTACAATCAGAAGTTGTAAAAAAGTATAATTCAAAATGAATACTTGCACCACCTTGACTAATATGGTGAAACTTAAGATTCTTGACATGATGACCTGTTTCTTCTTCAATTTCTCTGATTCCAGCGATTTCTGCTGCTTTTTTTAG
>CEPX01186875.1_pt1 | contig 14989 bp, 19 predicted proteins | sample 361361 | NCBI WGS metagenome assembly CEPX01 (sample SAMEA2619974, study PRJEB7988) | marine metagenome | biome: marine biome (ENVO:00000447); feature: mesopelagic zone (ENVO:00000213) & marine oxygen minimum zone (ENVO:01000065); material: "saline water (ENVO:00002010), including plankton... | reverse complement strand
GAAATGTGGTCGTCTCTCTGTCCGAGAAGAGAGGAGGCTCTTTTTTTCCTCATCTTTTTCTTATGTAATTTGTAAAGGATATCTATCTCACACCCGAACATATCATCCGCCTCTTTTGCTATTGACATCAATTCTTCCATTGTTAGAAAAATAACATCCAGGATATTCTTCCTAGGAACAAGCGTCTGAATAGTTTTTTCTCCACCAGGTAGTATAGGAACATACCTGTGCTCATAGATTGATTTTGCATCCATTGGCTCAGGGCCGTAAGCCCGTTCTCTTTTTATTTCATTATCCAATAAGACAAAGCCCGGTTGATAAAGTATGCCAGCGCCGTCCTCCCTGTCACAACGAGCTTTTCCTCTAGCAAATAAATCGGCCTTTTTACTAACAAATCCCCTCGTTAGGCCATTTCTTGTTGGTTTAATCCTGTGAAAGTGTACTCCCAGCTCTCTTCTTATAACTTTATGTTTTGAAGGAAACGCCTTCAGCCCCATTCTCATCAAATCTTCTGCCCAAGAAAGATTGGTATCATGAATTGCAATGGGCCTAACTTGTGAATGTAAATATCTGTCAATGAATTCTTCTCTAAAGTCTTCAACTTCTCCCATGTAAAGAATTCCCTATATGAATTAATAAGTATTGTTGTGGTCGAATCGCTATTCTCCCAAACCTTTTTATATCCTTTAATTTTTAAGCTGTTATGAAAAAGATGAGTGCTTTAGCTGCTATATGCGGTGCTTTGGGTGCGATGTTTGGAACATTGGCCGGAAGTTCACAAGTGTGGATTAATGTGCTTGTCGGTGGCGCGATGTCGTTGATTATATTTTATATTTTTGTTGGGTATTTTAAAGATTAGTTAAATTTTTATAGTCGTTTTTTACTTGAAATATATGGCGTGTTTAAACTATAGCCCAAGGACCGAGAAGTCTGATCGCACTTGTAATCTTGTGCCCGGGTATGTTGTAACTGATTGTCATGCAAATTGTTTTTGCTCAAGGGATGAGGCCGAGCATTCTTCTTGTGCTGTTCTTCATGGGGAAGAAAACAGGATTTTAGCAATTGGTGTGTCTTTCAAGCAACTATAAATCTATATTTTTCTTCAAACTATCCATCAATTCATTTCCAGAAACTTGTCCTTTGTATTTTCCCATAATTAATCCCATATAGGCCCCTATCGAAAGTCCTGGCTTTTCAGAGATTAAGTCTTTTACAATCTTATCTAAATCTATATTTTCTCTCTTTAATGCGTCCTTGATGTTTTCTCCTTGAACAATCTTTTCAAGAACACCTTTAAGATCATTTGGAGTAATATCATTTCCAACTTTTTCAAGTACGGCAGCTAGAACATCTAAGTTGAGGATTTCACCAATTTCTTTCTTGGATTGATTTTGTTTCCTGGCTAATTCTATTGGGAATAGAGTTAATGATTTGGCTATTGAGTCATAATGGTCTGTTACATTTGTTAATTCTTTGAATTCTTGTAATTTGTTTTGTTTTAGAACTACTTTGACCAACTCGTCATTAAGTCCATATTCTTGAAGGTATCTTTTGTTTTCGCTAGCTAGTTTTGGAAGGTTTTTCTTTGTCTCGTCCATTAGTTGTTTTTTAATCCTAAGTAATTCACAATCTGTCTCAGGATACATTCTTGCTGCTCCGGGCATTGGTCTAAGGAAGGTCGTTGTGGAATCTGGATTTGATCTTCTAACTTCTTTCGGAACTCCCTTCCCCAAAAGATTAAGTCTTTGCTTTATTGCCGAATGTGCTTTCTCTGCATATTCTTTTGATGTGGTTATTATGATAAAGGCATCTTGCTTTCCAACTCCAAGAGTTTTAATTACATTTTTTATTTCGTTTGTTTTTAGTTCATATTTGTCTAAATTCTCGTCGCTGTGTATAATTCCCCCAATTCCTGAAACTGGTTTTGCATATTCACTGAGATCTGTTCCGATTCTTTTGTCTGGCTGTAATTCTTTTCCAATAATTCCTTTTGCATTTGTTAATTTAAATCCGAATACTGGTTTTTCTTTCAAAAGATTACAGTCTGTTTCTTCAAAATGTTCTTTTAAGTTTGTTAATTCGTCAACTTTTATCTTTTTTAAATCTGACTTAATTTCTAAGATTTTCTTTTGTCTTTCTACTTCGTTTAGAACAGTGGAGACCATTATCTTTGGATCTTGGAATCCCTTGATTTCAACCCTTTGTCCTTTTGGAATCGAAATATTCACATCTTGCCTGATCGTTCCGAGTCCTCTTTTTACTTGACAAGCTCTTAGAATTTCCCCTATTTTTAAAGCGGCTTCTTTGATTTGTTCAGGATTTTTTAAATCTGGTTTTGTTGTTATTTCAACTAGCGGTATACCCAATCTGTCTAATGAGTAAACTCTTTTCCCATGCGAATCCTCTTTCTTTCTCGCTGCGTCTTCTTCTAGAGCGATTGTTTCTATTCTTACTTTTCCCTGTGACGTTTCAATATGTCCGTCATGAGCTATTAATACAGTTCTTTGGAATCCAGAAGTATTTGACCCATCTATAACAGTTTTTCTCATGATTTGTGAGACAGGGAATATTTTGGCGTTTAACAAATGTGCTATTTGTAATGCGATTCTTAATGCTTCTTGGTTTATCCCATGTGGAGGTTCTTCATCTATTTCTACTAAACAGTTTGTATCAAAAAATTGATAATGGAAAGTTTTGTCTTTTAGTTTTTCAAAAGCGGCCGCGGTGTCAATTTTGCCCGTTTCACCAACAACAGGATTTAATTCTCTTTCGATAAGAAGTTTTGGCTCATCATTTCTTAGGAGACTTGGGCATTTGCAAAAAAGCTTATGTGTGTCTAATTGCTGGTGTATTTCAAGTCCTGCTTTGAGTTCCTCTTTCATGGAAAGATAAGCCCTGAGAGGTTTATATTGTTTTTGCTCGTTTTCAGTAACTTATTTAAAGTCTAATTACATTGATTTTACATGGTTAGTAAAAAGGTGGTTGTTATTGCTCTTGGGATCTTGTTAATTATAGTGTTCGCAGTTATCTTATCGACAGGAGTGTTCAATCCAACTGGTGGTGTTATTATGACTGGAGGTGCTGTCGGCGGAGAAGGATATGGAGATTATTGTGTTGAAACTTGCGTTGCTGAAATATGTCCGGAGGGTGGCGAAGATTGTTTTGATGAGTTCTGGGATAGCTGTAAGGAGGAATGTGGAATCTAATGGCAGCAAAAAAGAAGGTTGATAATAAGAGTGCTTGTAAAATGGATTGTTCTGGTGGTTGTCCGGGTGCATTATATGGCTTAGGATTTATCGGATCAGCAGTTTATTATATTGCAAACGCTTCTGGTTTCTGAGTAGGTGTTTTGGGAGTTCTAAAGGCACTTGTTTGGCCAGCGTTTTTAGTGTTTGAGTTACTGAAGTTTTTAGGAGCTTAGTTCTCAAAAATATTTTTCATTATTTTGTTTCTGTTTTCTTGAGCCAGGCATTTCTGGCAAACTTTACTTCCGTCCATTGATTCTCCGAAATGTTTCTCTTCTGCTAAGCCATGACATCTCAAGCAGGCTCGAAGGCACATAGTACATCTGTCTTCTCCACTTACGCAATCTTTTCTAAGATGTGTTGGGCATGCGTATTTACCGCAAGCGAAACAAACTTTTGAACATTTTTTACAAAGAGGCTTCCCGCAGGCATGGCATGATTTGTTAAGGCATTTCCCGCAATAGACTTTCCCACATTCAGAACAATGGTCAAGACAATTGCTGCATGTTAAGTGGCCGGCTTCGTCTATTTGAACCTCCTCAATTTGGGTTCCACAACATTCGCATTTCAATTTGTCCATTTCTTTCGTTAATGGATCATAGGACAATTCTAAGAATCTTTTTGAGTTGTCTCCCTTGATATATAGATTAAATTGGAATATGGGATAATAAATTACTGTTGTGTTGATTAATTTGTTTGATATGTTTAGGGAGTTCTTTTGTTTAGCGTTATTGACAGAGAATTCCCTCTCTTTCAAGACTCTTGATTTTGCTTCATCATCTGCAATTTTCAATAGTCCTTTTTTTAAGCGATCTATTTTTGTTTTTAGTTCTTCCTTTTCTGTTTCACCTTCAGCTACTCTTAGTTGGAGCTCCAATTCATTTATCTTCACTAGCTGTTTTGTTAAATCCCCACCAAGCTCACCCAGAAGATTGTCATAATGCTTCTTTATTCCTTCAGTTTCCTTATCAAGATGTTTTTCTAGCGTTTTACTTATTTCTTCAGTTTTGCTTATTGTTAGTTCTTTTAGTTTTTCTTTCGCCAAATCATAATCTTTCATTAGGAAGTCTTTGTTTTCTATTTTATTTTCTCCTTCAACTATCTTGTATCCGTCTAGGCTCCCTTCCACAACTTTTCCTTCATGTACATAAATTTCATTTAGAATTTGCTCCTTTTTGTTTATGTATTGAAAAGTTGTTAGAAATGAAAATCTTGAGAAAAAATGGTTTTTATGTTGCTTAGTTATGTTTTCTATTTCACAGTTTTTCAGCTTTATCCTTTTCTTCAGTTTTTCTGAGAGGTCTTCTTCAAAGTCTATTCTCAGTAACGTTGTTTTCCCTGCATTTTCTAAGTATTTGTTTATTGCCCTGAAGATTATACTTGTATGAGATAAATACTCTGCCCCCTTCGTTTCTTTGTCAAAGGTTATTGGGTACGGTGATGCTTGGCCCACGATATCTTCAAAGCTTTTGATTATGTTCGATACGACATAGACTTCCCCTTTCTTTGTTATGTTGGCACCGAGTTTGTTGAAAAAGTTCAAGGTGAATTCTTTTAGTTTTTCCATGGAAAATTAAGTTACGAAGAGGTTTTAAGGATTATTGTGATTCAGTCTAATAGTTCACTACTAGCTTTTTTACTCTCTTGGTAATCTTTCATGCCCTTAGAGATTGTTTCTGCGATTTCTCCGACTTCTTGGCTAAAAATATCTAGGTTTCCTTTTGAATCTATAAAAGAATTCATCAACCTCTCTTCTATCTTGTTCTTTCCTGCTTTCCCGTCGCTGTCGAGTCCTAAATTAAATAGTATTATTGGCAATTCTCCAATCACTAAACCAACACAACACATCTTATTGATGATCAGGTCGACAACGTTTTCTTCCATTGTCCCCTTTGTTGCAAATGAATAGAGGTACATTTCTCTTTTCTGTCCTATCCTATCCAATCTCCCAATTCTTTGTTCTACACTCATTGGATTCCATGGTAAATCATAATTGACTAAGTTTCTACAAAACTGAAAGTTTAATCCTTCCGCTCCAGTATCTGTTGAAATTAAAATATCTGCTTCTCCATTTTTGAAGGCATTTATTCTTTCAGCCTTTTCTTCTCTGCTTAGTCCACCTTGGAATTCTATTATCTTCAGATTGAAGGGCTCTAATTTTTCTACAATATACCTCAATGTTGTTGGATGTCTTGTATAGATTAATGTTTTTTCATCATCACTTCTTGCTTGGATTTCTTTAATTACTTCCAGTAGTTTTTCTATTTTAGAATCCTTCTCCAGCTTAGAATAATCATCTAAGATTCCTTGAGCAAACTCTTTTGTTATGTTATGATATTTTTCATTTTCAACAATTTTTGTCAATGTTTCAATTGCAGACTTAGATGAACTCGTTACTTTTGGTAAAATTGCATAGATCACGAGTCTCCCGTTGATTTCGTTTCCGTCTGTTCTGAAATAGTTCTCTTTTAATAGCCTTACAGTATTTTCATAGATCATTTTCTCTTGAGGAGTTTGTTCAATTGTTATTATCCTTGGTATACGTTCTTTGTAGTCAATATTTGTCTCGTCTCTCCTTCTTCTAATCATAACTTCATCAAGTCTTTTCTTTAACTCCAAAGGATTTAGCGGATGTCTTTTGTTCCCTTTGTGAAGAAATTTTCTTCTAAACTCCTTGATCGTTCCAAGATGTCCTTTTTTTAATAGGTGGAGTAGGTTATATAGTTCTAACAAGTCGTTCTGAAATGGTGTTGCTGTAAGTAGCAGGAATCTTTTCTTCTGTAGTCTGTCTACAAATCTCCATCTCACAGTGTTTTTTTCCTTTAGCTTGTGTGCTTCATCAACAATAACCAAATCCCAGCTAATTTTATGAGCTTCGGAATGTTTGAACTTAAGAATGTTTTTGTCAAAGATTTTTACTTTATCTATTGAGGCTATTAGAAAGCTATGTTTATTCCAATCTTCATTCTTTTCAAGTATTGTAAAATCCAATTCGAACTTTTCTTTTAGCTCTTCTTGCCATTGAGTTACTAACGAAGGGGGGGTTAAGATTACACATTTTTTTATAAATCCCCTTACAATTCCTTCTTTCAAAACGAATCCGGTGGTTATTGTTTTTCCTAGCCCAACTTCGTCAGCCAATAATGCCGTTGCATTTAGTTCTTTTAGTAGCCTGATGGCTCCTTCTCTTTGATGTGGAAGATCATAGGCCAGATTCTTTTTTATTTGGTTGTATGTTAATAGATCATCTACTTCTTCGTCTGATTTCATAGATTGGGCTTCTTTTTTCAGTTCTAAAATTTCTGAAGAATCAAACTCCATATCTTTTCCTTCTTCAAATAATGAGAAGTCTTCTTCGAAATCTTGATTAATTATTATTTCACCCATTTTACATAAGTAAGAAAAGTTTTTGTGGGTTTAAGAAGATTGTTGTTTGCCCAAGTGTATTGTGTAATGTATAGGTTAAGATATAGTATAATGTAATATATATGTTGTAGTATATAGCTTTAATCGCGGCAAACTTTAAATAAACTCTTTGTTGAATCATTTTATGTTAGTTGAGCCACCTGAGCATTACAATGATCGCATTATAAGAGGAAGATATGTGAGAAATATGGCCATTGGAACTGTTGCCGCCGGACTACTCGGGGTTGGGCTTGATGCTCTAATTGCTTCGGAGTTTCCCTCTTTTTATCAGGGAAGTCGTCCTGTTTTAAAGCATGCTTCATTTCCGATATTGTTTAGCGCGATTGGCCTTTTCGGCAGTGCCGCATTTACTATTCTGAAAGATGGGTGTGGCATGTATGATGGCTTAAAGAAGATAGGAAGAAGAGATTAATGGGCTGATTAATTTTACATACCTTCAATATCAATTATGTACTTTCCTTCTTGAATCTTAAACACAATCGGCTTTCTATTCATTAAAGAAACAATATCTAATTCAAATTTACCTGGACCCTTTACCCTTACGGATTCTAGGTCTAGTATGACCGGCTTGTCTTCATCTTCAATCTTTAAGATGGTTCGCACTTCTTCTTCTACTTCTTTTTTGTCGAGAGTATCGAATTCTGGGATTGCTTCTTCTTTTTGTTCCTGTATTCTTTTCGCTTGTTCATCTCTTATGTAAAAAAAGAATTTGCCGCCGCATTTCTCACATCCCTCAAGGATTTCTCTACTCCCAGCATCTATTATTTTTGAGCAGTGTACGCATTGGTGTGGCATGGATTTATGAAGGATATAGGATTAATAAATGTTCTTGTTTTTCTTGCTATAGTTGAAAACATTTATAAACGAGGTAATCATTAACCTTGTATGGTGAAAAAGAAGGTGACTAGAAAGAAAACTACGCGAGCAAAAAGTTCTGGTACAGTAACCGAGGAAAAACTAATTAAGAGTTTGATTAAGCGTGATGAAATTCTAGTGGATAATTTTGTTGGATTGCAAAAAGCAATGGTTAATGTTTCTGTTAAATTCAATGAACTAACAGATAGAATTGATAAATTATTAGACATATATCAGAAAGCTGCTGATGTTTTTGTTCAGAAACAAATCAGAGAAGGGGATAGAAGGGTAGAATTGGATAGAAAAGTTACTAACGTTATGCAACAAAACAAAACACTGGCCAGAAGACAAGTTATGATGCAAGGCCAGAGAGCTCCTCTCCCTCCGACTTCGAATTCTCCTCCAGCACAACAAGCAATGCCAACTGGAACCCCTTCTATAGCTAGCCAGGCTCCATCTCCGGTCCAAAGTCCACCTGTAGAAGATTCTTCAATAAAACCAAGGCCGTTACCTAAATTTTAAGATGAGATCAATAAATGTCCTGGGAATTTCTAAGTCCCCATTGATCCAAGAGTTCACAAAGGAGGTATTTGAGAGTTATTACGATATAGGATTTGCTGTTCCTAAAAAATATGTTATAGACACAAATATTGTGCCAGCCGTTAGTCCCAATGCCTTTAAGAGGTCCTTGATGGAGAATGCGGTTTCTACTACAGAACCTGTAGCTGGGGAAAAGATCTATTATGTTGAGGGAAAGCCTAGGGCAGTTAATGGCATGTTGAAAATAAAGAACTTATTGAATGACCCTTCTGTTTCAAGGATAGAGTGCCAAGGCCCAAATACACCACTTATTTTACTTAGAAGAGGGATGAAGCAGTTCGCAAGAATCAGTTTAACGAAAGAAGAGATCTTTGATATTTTAGATGATTTCACAGAGAAATCTCACATCCCACTTGTTGAAGGTGTTGTTCATGTCGTTGTAGACAACTTTGAGATTAGTGGAATTTATTCAGAATTGATTAGATCAAGCTTTAGTGTTAGTAGGATTTAGAGTTTTGTAATCTAAAACTTTAAAAACTCATAGATTATATATTTTTAAGGGGTGTTCGTTAGCAGAACACGATAGTTCTGGAGGATATTAAATGATCCAAGACGTATTTATTATAGGCGCAACTGGAGGAGTGGGGAAAACTCTAGTGAAACAGATATTTGAGAAGGGAGATACGGATCCAAATTTACACAAGAATCCTACAAGGGTTATCGGTTTAGCGTCTAGTTCTTCTTTCGCGCATGATCCATATGGCCTTTCCGAAAGAAAACGTGATGAATTTTATTCTCGCAGTTGTGGTAGCAATTATTCGTTAAATGACTTGTTGAAAGCTGTCAGTAAAGAAGGAAGAGATAGTAATTTGTCTTTTGTCGATGTAACTTCAGTCGGTCAAGAGATGGTAGATTTCCATAGAAGTGTTATCAATGAAACACCCTATGGTATTGTAACTGCCAATAAGAACCCATTAACAATGGTGAATTATGATGATTTTGTAGAGTTGGCAAGACACCATAAGAGATATGGGTTTAGATGTTCTGTTATGGCAGGGGCGAATGCCATCGATGAGATAAAGGATCTTGTAGACCTTGGTGATCCAGTTAGGAGCATAAGAGGCTGTTTCTCTGGAACCTTGGGGTATATTTGTTCTCAGCTTCAGACACAAATGCCATTTTCAGAAATTGTTAGAGAAGCAAGGGAGCTGGGGTACACAGAGCCCCATCCCGCAGAAGACTTAAGTGGGAGAGATGTGGCAAAGAAACTACTTATACTTGCACGTACCGCAGGTGTTCAAGTAGATATGGACCAGATACCCCTGATTCCATTAATTCCCCAAGAGTTCTTAGAAGAGGAAGATGTTGATGTTTTTATGGATGGGCTAAAGCCTTTGGATAGGGAATTTTTATCTAGAAAAGAAGAGCTAGAAGCCAATGGAAAAGTTATTAGATATCCAGCTGAGCTATCTCTTTGTGGTGCGACACCTTATATGAGAGTTGGCCCAACCATTGAGTCTAAAGATAGTCCATTGGGGATGTTGGCAGGGAGAGCTAATAAAATTGTTATACAAACAGATACGCATGATTCGGATACTCCTTGTATAATTGAGGCTCCTGGCGCTGGGCTGGAAGTGACTGCACAGAATGTGAGAAGGGATCTTATGAGGCAGATTAGAGAAAGGACAGTTTCTTATAGGAATGGCAATGGATCGGCTTGATCTTTATCTAGCGACAGTCTTTTAGATCTTCCCATAACTCTTCATCGGAGCCATATCTTTTGGGATCTATCCCTTCTTCTTTTGCCGCTGCTGCAATTAGGTCCCCTATGGCTCCCAGCGTAATTCCTATGTTCCCTGATGCCCATGCGGAGAAACTTTTCCTCATCTGTCTTATCACAGGAAATGGTATTTTTGATGATTGGTCGTAGATAAGGCCGTCATAATTACTATCGAACCAGGATCTGATTTTTACACCCTGTTCTGCCAAGGCTTCCGTTATTCTTGAGCTCAATTCTTCTCTTACCTCTTGATCTTTTATGGTTTTAAGCCCCATGGCAGATTGCTTTCTGAGAAAATCTACTGTTCTGTCGAAAGCAGAGTCCACTCCTTGGAATGTTACACAGTACTTTTTTGACGTTGTTAATTCTCTGTATTTCTGATTTTCTTTAAGCAAATTCGTGACAAGCGTATTTCTGGTTGTTTCATGTACTCCCAGAGTTCCTATTCGGTTCTTTATTCTGTGAAGAGAAAAGAGCTCTAAATCTCCTACTGTCTCGTATGGTAACGTTAACGCTTGTCTCTGGGATTGGTATGGTGCTTGGCGCTGTGTTGGCGAACACGAAAGAGAGAGTATCATAATTCTACTCCTGCTGTTTTAACGCTAATAATATATTTCATAGAAGCTTCAACAGATAATTCCTTATAAACCTTTCTACTTGTAACTATTCTTAAGATACAACATATCGGAAGAGCTATAAACAAAGATCTCTGGCGTGTCTGTAAAATTCGTTTAATGGACCCATTTTTTTATCGTTTTTAGGCATAGGTATAAACTTTCCGTCAATAACTGCGTGATGAAACTGTTCGCCAGAATCATCCGTTGGATAATAAAAGCTTACTTTTCTTCCAAGAACATCATAGGCTGTAATCTCCTTCATTGGGTTTGGCTCACCATTTCCTTCTTTGTGTCTTAAAACTACCTTTTTGCTATCGTCAAGTGCGTATACTTTTGTTTTGGCAACAAAGTTCTCTTCGAATCCGCATGGTCCTCCTGAAAATCCGCTAAGACAACCACTGAGCGCTAAAGTGCTGGAGAATAAAGCTATTTCTGTAAGAGTTCTTACTTTCATACTATTTCGGCTTTTTTGATATTTATATAGCTTCTGGGCACATAAAACCTTAAAAACCCAAAATCAATAAGACTTCTAAGGGGTGTTTGTTACTAGAACACGACAGTTCTAAATAAAAACAATGAAAGAAAAAAGAAAGGCATTGTATAAGGAGATTACTCGTGGCACTCTTTATGCTGCGATTCCGCTTTTTGCAATGTCATTGTCATTTTTGGCCCCTTCTTATATTGGAGAACAAAGTGCCCTGGAGGCCATTCCAGTTCCTAAAAAATCCTCGGTTGTATTAGAAATGGACAGGGCAGAATGCTATAGAAGACGAGTGTGTTCAAACGAATTGGGGACCAATGATCTTGGCTGGGTCTCCCATGGTCCTGATAATTCTGGCCAGATAAGATTAAAGGAGTGTAGCCCCGACGGTAGACGCTCTGCAGACTTAAAATCTCTAAAAGATGCACTAGATTTCCATCTTGCCGCTATGTCAATTACCCCCGAGGCAAAATTATATACTAAACAGGTAGCAGCCTTTGATTCTGAGAAAGAATATATTAGGTCTCATTATCGGATGTATGATAGTGTTGCCGGAAGCTGTCTTGCTATTTCGGTTAGCTCTTTACTTGCTGCTGGTATCGGTCTTTTGGGTATGGGGTGTCATGATTTCTTTAATGATGGACTATAAAGATATACTTGATACTAAGTGTTTAATTTCCCATAATTTCTTCTTCAATTCTATGGGCATCCTCTATTACAGATCTAAATAATTTTTCAACCAAATCTGGGTTTAATCCGGTTTTTCCAGCAAGAGTTCTTTTGTTGTTAATGATTTCTAATTCTCTTTCTGGCTGGTGTCTTTGTATGTTGTTCCTAAGTTTTGCTTCAGCGACTTTCGGTATGAAGGACATCCTTTCTGCAAGAAGACTAACCAATGCAGCATCAATCCGGTCTAGATGTTCCCTAATTTCTTTTAGCTCCATTAGGAAATTTAGTGTAAGTGGTTTTTATATTTAACCATGGCCATCATTAACCTTTTAATGACTAATTCTTTCTGTTTTTTATGGATAATGAGATAACTATTGAGAAAGTAGAGAAATATTTTGACTTAACTGAAAGTGCTTTGGGTGTTGTTAGGAAAAATATTATTTCAGGGAAGGAAAAAGAATCTAAAGAGATTATAGAGATGGTTACAAATTATGTCTCAGATGCACATCATTTTTTCGATAAAGAGGATTTGGTAAATGCTTTTGCTGCTCTGAATTATGCCCACGGATGGCTAGATAGTGGTGTTAGATTAAAAGTTTTCAATGTAGATGACGATAGATTATTTACGGTGTGTTAGTGTTTAGCGCGATTCGGGGTTTTCTAATGATCTTAATGCAGAAACCGGCTCTAGCTTATCCATCATAAAAAAAATGTCTTCTTCCGGCATGCATGGTGCTTCTTCTCCAGATATTGGACATGTAGTATTTTGGACCACATGCACTCCTTCTCCGTCATCAAGACTATATGATCCGTGTTTGTGTGATCTCTTGTGGTAGCATCTATCTATTCGGCAGTTGACCCCGAGTGTGCAATATTTGTCTCCCTTCATAAATAAGCAGTGTTTTTTCTATTTTTAAGAATTATTGTGCTCTAGTTTAACTTCATTTCAGCCTTAACGCCCATTTCACCTTGCTGTTTCTTTGTTTTGTTGAAGATTTCTTTGATTGATGTGTCTTCCATTGCCCAAATTGATCCTTTTCTTTCGAAGACCTCTTTTCTGGCTTTTCTGAAATTAATGACCTGGTCTTTCATCGCAAGCGTGGGTCCTTTAATCTCAATTCTCTTAACTTCTTTTACAGCTAGGTAGCCAGTAGCCTTCTTTCCTTTTCCAGAATATTCAAATTCTTTGATTAAAACTTCTTGGTTTTTCTTTTCTAGTTGTTGAATAAAGAAATTGAAGAACTTTTTCATCTTGGTCCCTGCAATGTCTCCTTCCTGTTTCTTTGTTGTGAATTTTAGTTCTAAGTATTCAAGTCCTGCTTTTTTGGCATATTGTTTGATCTCTTCTTGGTTTATGATTTTCTTCTTGAAGTATTCTGATTTTATTTCTTTTAAGAAGTTTGTTTTATACTTAAGGAATTTATCTAGGGTTTCTTGACTTAGTGCCGCAGTTACGTTTCTGTATTTGTATGTTGGATCTACTAAAATAATTGGGCTGATTAATTTGGACGCATTTAATTCCCTCATTACTTCTTTCTTTGTTTTGAATTGTTTTTCTGGATCGATTATTTTCTCGGCCCCTATTTTTTTTAAGAATTTGATGAAGCTTCCATAATGGCAGGTTAGAACCTCTAAAGCGTATCCCGAGAATCCTTGGATGTAGCTTTCAGCTCCATAACAATCAGCCGCTTCACAGAATACTTTTGCTAGTTTTATTTCATTTGCTAGTTTTGGATTTCTTTTTATTTTCTTTTTTATGTAAGTTACATGGAACATTGATATGTCTGTTATGTTTTTAGCGTCTTCTGGTTTCTTACATTTTACAGTTGGAATGATTTCTAATGCGAATTTTGGATGACTAATTCTGAAATAGTCTCTTGATCCGTGGATCGTTGATAGCTTTCCTTTTGTTTTTAGTTTCTTTAGAATTTTCCCTAGCGTTTTGGTTTCTTTTTCATAATCGAATTGTATGAAGAGGTCTACGTCTTGGTTTTTCTTTTTTATTAATGTATTTTTGGCCAAGCTTCCGCCGATGTTTGCTTTAAGCTTTTTCTTTTCTAATTGCTTTATTAGGTTGTTCGTGGCTTCTTTTATTTCTTTTAGTTCAGATTCAGGAACGCTTATCTCTTTTAGTTGAGTTTTTAGTAGCTTTTTGTATTGGGAGTTGAACATATTAGAGAAAGGGTTGAGTGGTTTATTAAGGTTGTTGTTTTGTTAGATTGTTGAATCGGTACTACTGCCAGTAAGTCTTTATGTGTAGAAGTAATGGCTGTTTATATGGATTGAAATTTAAGTCTGACTTGAAACTTATTCAAAACGAAAACAATTAAATAGCCTCTTTTCTAGTAGTTTGGATGGTTAGAAGAAGAGTTTTCGGACTGTCCCTCCTGCTGTTGGGAGTAATCGTATTTTTCATGGGATCCGTAACATCTATTACAGGATTTTCTATTTCTGAACATACAATGCAAGTTGGGAAATTAATATTTCAAATAATTGGGAGTTCTTTGATTGTATTAGGTGCTTTAATTTTTATTTCTGAGGGCAGGGCCTATGCCGAAAGAGAGTCTAAGCTAAGAGAGGTTTTGGGGAGTGCCTGGGAGAGAGTGTCAGATAAAGATAGGCTAATATACAACAAGTCTCTTAGGAGGCATCTAACGAAAGAAGGGAGAAGGGTGGGCGAAAGACAAGCTAATAATACAGTAAATGAACCAGAGATTATTAGGACAAAATATTTTGATAAAGCGATTAAGGGACATGAGGCTGAGATAGAAAAGGCAATAGAGAAGTTAAGATCTGGGAGGGGTAAAAAAGAGAAATTAGCCCACAGAGATAGTTTTTCACTAAGAACTACAAAGGGCGGCAGAATAATATATGACCAAGGGGAAAAGGGCAAAATTGTATTAAGAGATTATACATCTGACCACCACTATAATACTAAATAGCTTCTAAAATATCAATTTGTTGATCACAGGTTGCACAATTTGCTGTAATGAGTGGAGCCTTTCCCCTCAGGAGTCTTTTTGCAGTCCTATAGGAAACTAAATTCTTTTTATTATGGCCAGTATAGCGAAAAAGGTCCACCACCCCTTCTCTCGCATCCCTATCAAGGCATTCATGATATCTTTGTGCTGCATCTTTTAAATTGTCTAATTGTCTTTTTTGAGATCCTAAAAATTCTAGATCACTTTCAGATAACTGCTCTAGATCAGATTCGTCTCTTGTGGCATCACATTGTTTTTTTGCCTGTTCTGCATGGTCTCTTGAGGCATACAGGTCCTGAAGTTCTGGACAAGCACAGGTCCCATTTTGAGATTCTAATTGTCTCAGATATTCTTCGTTCTTCATTTTATTAATTCTCCCATGACGTCTTGAAAAA
>CEPX01189392.1_pt1 | contig 15005 bp, 16 predicted proteins | sample 361361 | NCBI WGS metagenome assembly CEPX01 (sample SAMEA2619974, study PRJEB7988) | marine metagenome | biome: marine biome (ENVO:00000447); feature: mesopelagic zone (ENVO:00000213) & marine oxygen minimum zone (ENVO:01000065); material: "saline water (ENVO:00002010), including plankton... | reverse complement strand
TCTTAAATATGTAAGACCGGAACAACTCATTCTCGGCCCAGACTGCGGTATGCTGCTGTTAAGCGAGCAAGCAGCAAAAGCAAAACTTACAAATTTAGAAAAAGCTGCTGAGACGCTAAATGAAATGGGCCCTTTGTGATTCGAACACAAGACCTCTGCCTTATCAGAGCAGCGCTCTAACCAAGCTGAGCTAAGGGCCCTTAGAAGAAAATGCACTTGAAACTAACTTATAAAAGTTTTGGAAAAAGCGCCCCCGGGCAGACTCGAACTGCCGATCTTGCGGTTACTTGCCAAACTGCGTTTGGGAAGTCCCGAACGACAGTGAGGATAACAGCCGCACGCTTTACCTACTAAGCTACGAGGGCATATCTATTTTGAGCTAAAAGTTCGTATATATACTTTTCTGTAAAAATTGGCAATCAAAAAACATTATAAAATATAATGCTTTCCTGAATCTATATGACCTTAAGCCATTCTCCAGATACTGAACTGCTTGAACAAGTCCCAACGAAAAGTACGGCTTTTCTAAGAAGTCAAAGAGTTAATCCAAGTAGAGCAGCAGAGTACATGGTAACTGCGGCTTACGTCGGTCCTTTCTATGACTCATGGTTTATTAGAGCTAGCTATCCGCCTAGCGTTTCTGGAATCATAAGCGCTAGAGGAGAAAGAGAGCTGTTCCTTGATGTTTGGCAAACATCTATTGAGGCAGTTGTAAGTGTAGTGCAGTTAGCTGACATAAACAATATCACAGCATTTTTATTAAATGCAGTTGCAAAACATTATAATCCTAACGACGATTTTCAGAGATCAACTCCTTCATATCTTACTAATGATAAAGGCGTTCCATATGCTCGGTTTACTGCTCATTTTGCTTCTGACGTAATGGAAGATGAACAGGAAGCACGTCAAAAATCACATGAGCTTAGAGTAGCAGTGTTTGAACAGTTAGATAGCTTGGAAGGCTTTTTAACTCTGTTAACTCAGCATCGTTGAGTGATATACATGGAATCAGAAAACTTCAAAATGCAGATAGGAGCAGACGCTATTCCTTTCAATTTGCCAGGTGTTGATGGCAAAACTTATTCGCTAGATTCTTTTGGCAAAGATTTGTTGGTTGTTGTTTTTACCTGCAATCACTGCCCTTACGCTATAGCGTATGAGAAAAGATTGATTGAACTGGCAAAAATCTTTGCAAACGCAGCTTTTGTTGCTATAAACGCAAATGATTCTGTTAATTATCCTGACGACAGCTTTGAAAAAATGAAAGAACGCGCTGCTGAGAAAGGATTTCCTTATCCTTATTTGCATGATGAAAGCCAGGAAATTGCTGCTGCGTATGGTGCTTTAGTAACTCCCCACATCTTTATGTTTGGTAAAGACAGAAAACTGATTTATCAAGGCGGCATAGATAATAACTGGGAAAACGAAAGCGCTGCAACAGAGCATTATTTGAAAGATGCATTGCATGAAGCAACTGAAGGAAAAGAGATTTCTAAGAAAACAAGTCCTGTGATTGGATGTTCTGTGAAGTGGAAGTAACCATTAAATTTATAAGCCAACAATAGTTCCAAGTTAACATGGATGTTGCAATAATGTATTCTGGAGGGAAAGACAGCAATTACGCTGTTAAACATGCTCTGGATAAAGGATGGAACATAAAATATTTGCTTTCTGTAAAGCCAACTCGCACAGACTGCTATCTTTTCCACTACGCTACTGTTGAGCACACTAAATTGCAGGCAGAGACACTTGGAATGAAGCATTATTTGCTTGGTTGCAGTGTTGCAGACCCTAAGCAAGAAGCAGAAATCGTCAGGCAATTCGTAGCATCTAACGAAAAGGTTGATGCTGTTGTGCTTGGCGGAACTGGATTGCAAGCAACACAAATAAGAAGCATACAGGAAGCACTAAGATCGCATGGTGTGGAAGTATTTGCTGCTCATAGTGGACAAGACCATTTCGAAGTGCTTAAACAAATGATAAATGATGGATTCGAAATCATGATAACACAAGTAGCATCTGAAGGATTGCCACAATGGTTAGGGAAAACTATTACTAAAGACAACATCACTCAACTTGAAGAAGACGCTAACAAATTTGGTTTCCATGTTGGAGGAGAAGGAGGTTACTATGACTCTTTTGTTGTCAATGCCCCTACCTTCAACAAAAAAATAGTTGTTGAAACTGAACAAGTAATGGAAGACCAATATTCAGGACACGTTTTGATAAAGAAAGCCAAACTTGTTGAGAAAGCAGAGCAAACAGTTAAAGCTGATTCTTAGTGTTTTTAGTTATGGTATTACGCCACCGAAACATATTTATATGAGTTTAGCGTATGAAGTATGACATCGTGGTAATAGATACAGCCGAACGGTTGAGTGACGCACGAGTTCTAGAACAGGCTGCTATGAAATTGCCTAAGTTGGAAGATATGCTTGTTATGAATGGCTTGCCTAATGCTTTTGTGCCTGCAAGTGATAAAAAATTCAAAGAGGATCTTATCTATTGGGATGAATTTTTCATTATGCAAGGAATGAGAAAAATGGGTTCTGAAGCATATCATGCAATGAAAGGAATTGTCGATGATTTTTTTGTTCTTAGAGAGAAACATCGTCATGTTCCTAATGGTTCAACAACTTATACTGGGAGATCACAACCGCCGTTTCTGGGTCCTATGGTTGTGTTGGTTCACGAGTTACTTCAGGATAAAGAATGGCTTTCTAAAGGCTATGAAAATGTTAAACGAGAACATCTCGATGTATGGCTGGGAGAAGACAGACTTACTGCGAATGGATTAAGTAGGTACTATCATGATAATGAACCTTTAAATGTTGTGCATGGACTGCAATACGGCGCTGTTCAAGAGTCAGGATGGGATGATAGTATGAGATGGGAAGAAAAAGCGCACCATGTCAATCCTATAGACTTGAACGCATTTCTTTACATGACAGGGTTACATTTAGCTGATATGGCTGATACACTTGGCATTCAAGAAAGAGACTGGAGAAAAGCTGCTGCTTCTAGGATGGAAACAATAAATGAATTAATGTGGGATGGCGAACAAGGCATGTTTTTTGATTATGATTATGAAGCAGGAGAGCGTTTGAGTTCATGGACTTTAGCAGGGTATGCTCCTATGTGGGCAGGCCTAGCTGACCAAGCTCAAGCAGAAAAATTAGTTCAAAACCTCTATGTTTTTGAGAGAGAAAACGGCTTAGCTGCTACAGAAAAACGCTTATCAGCTCCAGGATATCAATGGGGCTATCCTAATGGCTGGGCTCCATTGCATTTTCTGGTTATAAAAGGATTGAGAAATTATGGATTTGATGAAGATGCAGACAGAATACAGCTTAAATGGCTGAGAGCAACTGCTGAAGAGGTTGTTAACGGTAACGGATGGAGTGAGAAAATTTCTGTAGTGCCAACATTAGATAGGATAGATGATAAAAGATACGACCATCAAACTCAAACTTATTGGACAAGTGAAGTGTTCAGGGAATTATATGCTGATGCTGTAGATAGAGAACTGATTCCTGCGCCTTCACTTGAATATCATGTTGTTGCTTAAGTCCTCAAATTCTTCCCTTTCAAGCCCAGAAACCCTTATTTTTAAACGAAAGATATATAAAGTTAAAGCACTTCTTTTACATTAAGATTTTCCGACGAGAAAACATGTTCTGTTGATGTTTTTCAGTGGAAGGAAAAATGGAAGAAAAAGAAAAAAAGCAAGATTATGGAGCAGAAAGCATCAAAGTACTTGGTGGACTCAAAGCAGTAAGGTCCCGCCCAAGTATGTATATTGGAGATACTGGAATTGTTGGCTTGCATCACCTTGTTTTTGAAATAGTCGATAACAGCGTTGATGAAGCATTAGCAGGATCTTGTACTCTTGTTAAGGTAACTATTCATGCTGACGGTTCTGTTACTGTTGAAGATAATGGGAGAGGAATTCCTGTTGATGTAATGCCGCAATTTGGAAAACCTGCATTGGAGATTGTAATGACAAAGCTTCACGCTGGCGGTAAATTCGACCACAAAACTTACAAGGTTTCAGGAGGTTTGCACGGAGTAGGAATTTCTGTAGTGAATGCGCTTGCAGAAAAACTTACTGTTTACGTTAGCAGAGCCGGAAAAATATACAGTCAGAATTATAGCAGAGGAAAGAATCTTGATGAAGTTAAGATTGTTGGAGATGCTACAACCACAGGGACTAAGATAACGTTTACCCCTGATAACCAAATATTTGAAGTAACAGAATTTAATTTTGAAACACTTTCCAGCAGACTAAGAGAGCTAGCTTTTCTTAATTCTGGGCTTGAGATACAAGTAAAAGATGAGCGCGAGAACAAAGAGCATGTGTTTAAGTACGACGGCGGCATTAAATCTTTTGTAGAATACATCAACCAGAACAAAATATCTTTGAATCCGGTAATACATTTGAAAAAAGAAAAAAATGGAACTGCTCTTGAAATGGCTATGCAGTACAATGATGGTTATTTAGAAAACATTTTCAGTTTTGCAAATACAATAAACACCACAGAAGGCGGAACACACTTATCAGGATTTAAAACTGCCCTTACAAGAACCTTAAACAGCTATGCAGAAGAAAAAGGCTTGTTAAAAAAAGAGCTTAAGATTTCAAGCAATGATACGCTTGAAGGAATTGCCGCAGTAATATCTGTTAAGCTCGCAGATCCGCAATTTGAAGGGCAGACCAAGCGCAAGCTTGGAAATTCTGAAATTAAAGGTCTTGTTGATTCAATGATGAGCTCAGGATTAAGCTCTTATCTAGAAGAAAATCCAAAGATTGCCAGGATGATAGTTGGGAAATGCCTAAGCGCTGCAGAAGCAAGACTGGCAGCCAGGCGTGCACGAGACTTGACAAGAAGAAAAACAGCTTTAAGCTCAGGAAGCCTTCCTGGAAAGCTAGCTGACTGCTCTAATACTAACCCTGCGGAATGTGAGATTTACGTTGTTGAAGGAGACAGCGCAGGAGGCTCAAGCAAACAAGGACGAAACAAAGAATTCCAGGCAATACTTCCTTTAAGAGGCAAGATTTTGAATGTTGAGAAAGCAAGACTCCACAAAATATTCAACAGCAGAGAAATAGTCACGTTAGCAACAGCGATAGGAACAGGGCTTGGAAACGAATTTGACATCAAGAAAACCAGATACCATAAAATTATAATCACCTGCGATGCAGATGTTGACGGAGCGCACATACGAACACTATTGCTAACATTCTTCTTTAGGTACATGAAACCGTTGATAGAAGCAGGCTATGTATATGTAGCACAGCCTCCTCTTTACAGAGTTGTAAAAAACAAAAAAGAACATTACGTTTACAACGAAGAAAAACTCAAAGAATTGCTTAAAGAAATAGGAGAAGAAGGAATTTCACTGCAGCGCTACAAAGGACTTGGAGAAATGAATCCTAAACAATTATGGGAAACCACAATGGACCCTGAAACCAGGATTTTAGTAAAAGTCAATGTAGAAGACGCTGTAGAAGCAGATAAAATCTTCACCCTTCTAATGGGCGAAGAAGTAGAACCACGACGCGAATTCATAGAAAAACACGCACTTGAAGTCAAGAATTTGGATGTTTGAAGTTAAATTTCCCTGTGCGCTAAGCTAAGATATGTCCAGATTGGTTTTATTTGCTCAAATTGGTCGGAATAGAGTCCCTGTTGGTTATTTCTAGGAAGGCCTCTTTCTAACAGCATAACATCAAGCATCCCTTCTGCTGTTTGAGTTCCTTGTTCCAGCAAGTGCAGTTCTTCCTGAGAAGCTTTTGTCATTACACTTCGAATGTACCCAACCAATTCATTAACTTTTCTGATTGAAGGGTAATCTAAATCGCTAAGCTCATTTATTCTTTCAGCAATAGTTGGCTGATCTACCTGATCCACTGTTTTTTCCAGAACCATAGTTATACGCTGTTTTCATTTGATTTATAAATATTTGTTATATACTGTATAGTAAAAGCACATTCATTACAGCAACCTATCAAAAGCTTTGCTTTTGGAGGTTAGAAACTGCTACGCAGTTTCGTAACCTTTTTAAACCACTCTAAAATTCTCTGTTGTGATGGTAAAAACACAGCCAGTTAAAGGCAAACTTTTGAAAAAGTCGTGGCACAATATTTTAGCTACAAAATCCTTTGATTCTGCCTTGTTGGGAGAAACTTACCTTGCAGACCCACAATCTATGGTGAACAGTCGCCTTACAGTTAACCTTGCAAACCTTACCGGAGATATAAGACAGCAAGGAATCAGCCTGAAATTTAAGATTTCTGAAATAACTGACGGCAAAGGAGTTGCTAATGTCATTGGCTACGAAGCTAGCTCTTCACAATTGAGAAGGCTTGTCAGGAGAGGTGTTAAAAGACTTGACGATTCAATTGAATGCAAAACATCTGATGGGAAACTTTTGAAAGTTAAGCCTTTTGCTGTTACAAGAGCAGCTGCAAGCAAAGTAAAAATGAGCTTAATGAGGAAAAAATTAAGAGAAGCAATCGCTATTGAAGTGGCTAAGCTAACATTTGACGAGCTTGTGAAAAGCGTAATTTCACATAACCTTCAAAATGCTCTAAAAAGCAGTATTAGAAAGATATTCCCGCTAAGAGCTATTGAAATAAGAAAACTTCAATTGTCATTATCCGAACCAACTGCTGAAGCAAAAATCAGTATCAAAAAGACAGAAAAAGCTACTCCTGCGGTAACCGAGAAAACTGAAGAAAAAGCAGTAGAAAAGAAGACAGAACCTAAAGAAGCAGATAAAAAGCAATAATAGCCATTTCTTATTCTAAAGTAGTTAACAACTTTATTAAAGTATGTTGACAAATTAACTTGTATTAGATTTTAGATTATGTATTGAAAATGCCTCCAAAACCTAAACGCATTACAACAGCTGCAGATAAACTTTATGATCTTGTTAAAGATAAGCATGAAATATCTTTCAAAGATGCAGCTCAAGAGCTAAAAGTTCCTATACAAACGATTGAGGCATGGGCAACTTTTCTTGAAGAAGATGAACTTCTCTCTATAAAATATAAGCTCACAACACCGTATCTAATCTTGCCAACTTTTGATAAAAAGAAGGCAAAAGGCAAAGAAATCAAACCTTTATTCCAGGAAAAAATTGCAGATATGGAAATAAAAAAAGAAATGGACGGTGCTTTAGAGCTTCTTGACACTGCAGATGAAAGCAGATCAAGAGGAGAGTTCGTAGCTCTTGACCGTATTAGCGGAGATTTGCTAGGCAAACTGCAAAAAGTAGTCGATTTTTTGACTTCAAGAATGGAGCTTTCTCCACAAAGCAAAACATCAATAATGGATGAAATAGCAGCTATTAAAAAATCTATAGGCTCTGCTACTGAACTTCTGAAAAACAACAAGTTTGACGAGGCTAATACAACATATTCTGAACTGCATACCCGCATGCGAAAATTGCTTGAAAAAACAAAAGGCCAATATTCAGAAGTCCAGGAAGAGTCAACTGCAGACGAAACAACTATGGACAAGCTCCTTGAAAAAACATATGGTATGCTGGAAAAAGGAGAGTTAGAAGCTGGCGAAAGCAACTACACAAAACTTAAGAGAATGTTTATTCTTTTTTCACGAAAATCCCTGTCAGAAAAGTCAGACATGCAAAATAACATATTGAAATTAAACAGAGATTTAGCTGTTTACTCTAACAAAATAAATAATCAAAGAATGAAGGCTGGAAGCAAAGAAATAAACAAGTTACTGAAACTAGCGAATCAGGACCTGAATAAAAATCAATTTGCATCAGCTACAACCCGCTATTTGCAAATTAAGAAACTTTTTGAGCAACTTCCGCAAGGTTTTCTGAAAACAAAACGTCAACTCAAAGAAGATGTGCTTAAAATATTCGAAAAAATAGCAAAAGAAAGAGAAAAAAGATTAAGATCGAGATTTAATATAAATTCAAAACAAATAGAAGAACTGCTTAAAGAACTTCACAAATCTCTTGATGAAGGCAGACTGCAACCAGCTTTTGAAACTTATAAAAATATTGGAAGGCTTTACTCTGAATTGCCTCACGGCTTTATGAAAGAAAAATTCATCATCCAAAACAAATTAATCTCAGTGTATAATGTTCTTTCCCAACATTTGGAATCTACCACAGAAAAGCAAATGAACAGCAAAGTGGAAAAACTGTTAAGCCTTCTTGCAGATATGAAAACCCAAATTGAACACGATGATCTTGGTGCAGCAAATAATACTTATCAAAATATAAATGTTGTTTTCAAAGAATTTCCTGCAGGATTCATAAAGAAAAAGACAGCTCTTCAAGAAAGAATTATTGAACAATACTCGAAGCTTCTTTCTAAACAAGACAATACAAGAACAGTCTTGTTTAAGAATTCCATAGAAGACCTTGAAAAAATGATAGTCCAGGCTTACAATATCACTCAAAAAGGAGATTATGATGCGGCTAACGCGCTTTACAGAAAGATAAAAGCTGCCTACGTAAAAATGCAACCAGCTGACCTTAGGCAAAGAGAAATGATAAGAAACAAGATACTAACACTTTACAGGCGCATATTAATGAAACCAAATCAAGCTGCAGAGATTTTCCCGCTTGCTGGCGATAACGTTGGAATTCATAAAAAAATCAAGGAATTAAAATTACGCTCAAAGGCACATGTTAAAATGCCTTTATGATGAAGGTGTTAATAATTGGCTGACAAAGAAAATGTAAAAACACTTGGTTCATATAAACTGAAACTAGAAGGAATGATTATTGATGTTACCATCTACTCTGAAGAAAATGAGCCTGTTCCTATCTATAACATTTCGATACTTAACATAAGCAAAACAACTCAGCGAATTCTCGACAAGTTAAGAGACGAATTCATCTCGAGAGTCAACATAGGTGCTATAAGCGCAGAACAAACAGGCGATATAAAAGATAAGTTTAAGCAAGAAATAAGAGTGTTGATTAAAAAATACTTTCCTGGCATAGATACTGAAACATCAGAGCTTTTAGTGAGCCAAGTCATACAGCAAAACGTTGGCCTTGGAAACATAGAGATTCTTCTTAAAGACGCAAATCTTGAAGAGATAGTTATAAACAGTTCTGAGGACCCTGTGTGGGTATACCATAAGCAGTTTGGATGGCTGAAAACAAATGTCATAATACAAAATGAAGCCAAGATAAGGCATTACTCCACAACTATTGGACGGGATGTGGGGAAAGAAATAACCCTGCTTAAGCCACTTATGGACGCACATCTGAAAAGCGGGGATAGAGTTAACGCAACACTAAATCCTATTTCCAGCAAAGGAAACACAATAACCATAAGAAAATTCGCTGAAAAACCATGGAGCATAACTGACTTGATAAAAAGTGGAACAATGAACTACGAGGCTGCTTCCCTCATATGGCTGGCTATCCAGAATGAGCTTTCACTTCTAATAGCCGGAGGAACAGGCTCAGGTAAAACTTCTGCATTAAACGCAATCGCAAACTTTTTTCCAGCAAATCAACGCATAATATCAATTGAAGACACCAGAGAACTTACCTTGCCTAACACTCTGCACTGGGTGCCGATGGAAACAAGGCTTCCAAATCCAGAAGGAAAAGGCCAGATAACAATGCTTGACTTAGTTATAAATTCACTCAGAATGAGACCTGACCGAATAATCATGGGAGAAGTCAGAAGAAAAGCTGAAGCAGAAGTGCTTTTTGAAGCCATGCATACAGGACACAGCGTTTATGCAACAATCCACGCTAATAACGCAGAAGAAACTGTGACAAGGCTTACAACCCCTCCAATAGACATGCCGAAAGCAGTTCTAAGCTCGCTATCTTTAGTCTTGGTTCAGAGCAGAAACAGAAGAACAGGTACAAGAAGAACACTGCAAATTGCAGAGCTTGATAAAACAGGCACTGTTAAAATTCTTCTTCAGCTTGATGTAGTAAAAGACAAGCTTTTCAAAGCTAATGAGGCAAAGCGCACCCTTGAAACATTACACCTTTACACAGGAATGACTTCTTCTGAAATGAAGCAAGACCTTGATAAAAAAACCTCAATTCTTAAATGGCTTGTGTCTGAAAACATAAATGACGTTCATAAGATAGGTCTCATAATGTCAAAATACTATGCAGGAAAACTCCAGGTTTAAGCTGAGGTAATCAATGATTGACTTCACAAATATTGTATTAAGAGCAAACCCTTCAATAAAAACAAATTTGAGAATAGCTCATAATAAGAACCCTCCTGATAAATTTGTAAAACGATCCCTTAGACTTTCATTGTATGCTGCATCGGCACTTACAATACTGACTTTTTTTTTGTTTGCAAAACAAATGGCAATAGTAAAACTTTTTTTTGTGCTGATTTTAGTGTTTCCCATTTCTTTTGTGCTGATTTTAGCTTTTATGCTTCAATCACCAAAAGCAGCGATAAGGAAAAGGCAACGCGAAATTGATAAAGAAGTTCTTTTTGCAGGGCGTTACCTGCTTGTTAAACTAGAATCAGGAACAGCGCTTGTTAACACTCTTATTGACGCTTCAAAAAGTTACGGAGTTAGCGCAAAATACTTTAAAGAAATTGTTGATGACATAGACACAGGAATTCCATTGGAAGATGCTCTTGAAAATGCCCGCACTTATAATGCTTCTGACAAATTCAAGCGAATCTTGTGGCAGATGGTCACAGTTCTGAAGACAGGAAGTGAAGTGACTAACGTGTTGAGAGGAACTCTTAAATCCATAGCAGCAGAACAAATCATAGAAATTAAAAAATATTCAAAGAAACTGAATTCACTGATGCTTTTCTATATGATTGTTGGAACAGTTGCGCCTTCATTAGGGCTTACTATGCTCCTTATAATTTCAGGATTTTTGAACATTAAATTTGAGTCGCCTGTTTTATTCTCAATACTTTTTTTCCTCGGAGTAATACAGCTGGCATTTATCATTATGGTTAGGGCTTCCAGGCCTATGGTGGACTTATAATGGCCATAAACCAACTAACTGAAGGAATTGGCAAGGCTTTTGTATTTGACAGAATAAGACCTCACCTCAGAAGCTACTTATTGAAAGCAGGAATTGTAGATGTTCCTTACTCTCTCTTTGGCTTGCTTTTTTGGCTGAGCATACTCCCTGTAGGATTCATGTTTATTTTTCGCGGTTGGAATTACATACTTTCACTTGAGCAAAATATCTTTATCCAATTTATTCTTGCGCTTGTATTATGGGCTGTAGTGCACCTTTTATTTATATTCGCGATAATCCTTCTGATATACTTTTACATTGACTTAAAAATATTTAACCGCACAAAAAAGATGGAAGCAGTTCTCCCTGACTTCCTGAGAATGGTTTCTGAAAACCTCAAAGGAGGCATGCCTTTTGAAAAGGCGTTATGGAGTTCAATAAAACCCGAGTTCGGCATATTATCCCATGAAATCATGCTGTCAGCTAAAAAAGTAATGACCGGCCAAGATGTGGAAGAAGCTTTACACGCTTTTACAGAAAAATATAACTCGCCAATGCTTAGAAGAGCATTTGACTTAATAATTGAAGGAATGAAAGGCGGAGGAAAAACAGTTGATGTAATAGACCGCGTAGTGGACACTATTGAAGAAACAAAAGACCTGAAAGCAGAAATGGCAGCAACAAACCTTTCTTACGTTATCTTTGTGGCTATAATAGTGCTTCTTGTAGCACCAGGCCTTTTTACATTATCATTCCAGTTTCTTACTGTGCTGCAAGGCATTTCAGGAAAAATAGGCGGATCTGGCGGAGCAGAAACCAATGTTCTACCGATAGACTTCGGAAACATTTCCGTAGACCCTGCAGTGTTTCAGGCGTTTTCCATTAACGCACTTCTAGTAATATCGTTCTTTTCAGCGATAATGATTTCAATCATACAAAACGGCAGCATAAAAGCAGGAGTAAAATATATTCCCATGCTGATGATAGCTTCTCACTTAGTTTACCGAGGAATGATGATAGTCGCAACAAACGTGTTTGCTGGATTTATAGTCTGACAAAAAGCACTCGGCATAACCGCAAACTATTTAAACAACTCTTAAGTTCAGATTTTGTACAGTTTCTCTAAATATACATTGAGGGCGTTTAGTATGGGTGAAGAAGCAGAAACAAAACCAGAAGAGCTTAGTGAACAAAAACGAATCGAGTTAAAAGAAAAACTCAATGAAATTGACAAGAGGCTTCTTACAATGGAATGGGATAAAAGACACAACCAGTTAAACGCAGGAATGGAAGAAAAATACACTGAACTTAAAACAGAACACGACAAACTCCTCGCGCAAATAAACGGGGATTAAAATTTATTGATTCTAAACCATCTTAAGAATTTTAGTTAAACTATCAATCTTATCTTCTTCATCAGGGCCTATTCCTAAACAAGTTATTGTGCCAGGCTGCACTGTTGTTTTGCCAGCATCTGCTATCACAACATTTTTCAGATTATTGTCATTTGCCAATTGCTTGAATTTAAACAATTCTTTTTTATCAGCAACTTTTAGAACAACTTTCATGCCGCCCTCTTTTCTCCAGGCATCAACCAATCTTCGGTTGCTCTTAAGAACACACTCTACAGAAGCATGACTGCACTGTACAGCCATCTTTCCTTTTGGAAGCTTCAAATCCTGCCTGACTAAAATCACTAGTTTATGCGACATAATATGTGTTTACTTTATTGCTGTTATAAAGTTTACTGAAAACAACAAAGAATTTAAACTTGAAATGCCGTCTTTTTTCTACTGCTCATACTATTGACAAAGATGGAAGAAAAAGAACAGGAAATCAGTGATCAGGACACTAGAGAAACAACGAATGACAGCAACGTCTTTATAGGATTAAAGCCATTCATGAATTATGTTACTGCAGTTGTAATGCAGTTTACAACCAAAGACGCAAAAGAAGTCACAATAAAAGCTCGTGGCAAATTCATAAGCAGGGCTGTTGACGTTTCAGAAGTCGCAACCAAACGCTTTCTTGACGGACAAGTTGAAATAAAAAACATTATCACCAACTCTGAAGATTTCAAAAACAGGGAAGGAAGAGACGTAAGAGTTTCTACAATAGAATTGTTGCTTGGAAAGAAATGATTTTTTTAAGTCAATAACCTGAACACTCCTGGCGCTATAAACATAAAAACCCAGACATTAAAGAGTATGTGGGTTATGAAAAACACTGAACTTCTCCAGATGCTGCTGCCTAACAAGATGTAACCTGGAAGTATTATGGCGTCGTAAAGCAATGTCATCCAAATGCCAACCCATGTAATGCTTGTGTTTTGAAAAATAGGGGCAACCATGGCAATGACAAAAACTCCTATGAAAGAAATAAAAGTGGAATAAGTGAAGCGGTCTGTAAGAACTTCAGCAAAAAATAAAGCAACTATTCCAACAACAAGAGCAGGAATTCTTCCATAAACCATTGCTGTAATAACTATGCCAAGCATAATTAGCTCAAAGCCAAAAGAAACTTTTATCCAACGGTTGTACATCATAGAAACAATACCAATCGCAATAAAAATTGCCATGACAACTAGAACTTCAATAACATTGCGAAACAAATAGAGGAGAAAAACAGCTGCAATAACTAAAACAATAGCAATCCTTTTCTCCCACAAAAAAGGAAGCTTAGACGTAGCCAAATCGCTCAGATACTTTCTGTTATACTTAAACATCATAAAAATGTAGCAAACAAGAGTTTTTAATTGTTATCACTCCTGACAAGACTAACAATAAGTATTAAAAACTACAATAAGTCTCAACAAGACAAATGGGCCCGTAGTGTAATGGATAGCACCGTAGGCTTCGGACCTGCTAGTTTGGGTTCGAACATACTCACTGGCGTTCGTAGATTTCGCCCAGTGAGGTCGAAATTCCCAACGGGCTCGTTTTTTTCTAAACAATTGCCGTCATAAGTGCGAACAGAAGTGAGCCAAACAGCTTGAAAATAAGAATGTTTAATGGTATATTCAATAAAACAAAATACAGTGATTTAAGGCGTTTCTCAACGTCAACTAATGACATGTAAAGCGGTTGCTGGACTGCGTTGAAAACAACTGAACTCCAAATACCCAGCCAGACAATGTTGGTTATTAATCCGAGAGTGTAGGCAAAGTGAGTAAACAACACGGTAGTTGTTCTTGAAGGGATGTAAGTGAGAATCATTTCATCTGGATGGCCTGAAGCTATTTCTGAAGTGATATTGACTATTATGGTGTATATTATGCCTGTAATTGGACCATAAAATATTGTTGTCAAAACTGTTGTTAGAGTAATGAATTCCAGCACTGGCGGGAGTCTTATGAAACGCTTGTAGGTTGTAGTGAATGTAGCCACTAACCCAAAAACCAGCAAGATTATTAGAGTTTTTATCTGTTCTGTGTAAAGGATAAAAAGGAAAGATAAAATCAGAACAATAAACACGTAACGCTTGTGCGACATGCTCCACTTGTATATTTTATCAAGAAAAGAATTCTTCATGCGTTTCCCAATTTTATTCATGCCAGGCTTCATCATTTTCTTGTTTGAATACTTGTATTAATTTTTTTCCTAACTAATGCCTAATAATGATATCATAATTTTGCCTAAAATTGCGAAGATTATGAAATTAAAGCCAACGTTAAGTATAAAAAAATAAATTGATTTCAAGCGTACCTCAACATCTGCCAGCAAGAGATCCAAAGGCTGTGTTATCCCGTTGTATAAGATAGTTAAAGCAAGTCCTGTGAAAACAATGTTTCCGTTAAGTAAGTCAAAAACAAATCCAGCTACAAGCCCTATGAACGCTCTGGTTGGAACGAATTTTATGATGAAAACATCCAAAGCATTGGTCAAAATTTCAGCAGTAAAACTAACTACCGCACCGTAAATTGCTCCCATTACAGGGCCGTAGGCAAGACTAACCATTACTGTTGTGAACGTGATTAGCTCAAGAGCAGGCGGCATTCTAATAAAGCGCTTATAAGACGTGGAAAACGTAGCTAT
>CEPX01000487.1_pt1 | contig 15009 bp, 14 predicted proteins | sample 361361 | NCBI WGS metagenome assembly CEPX01 (sample SAMEA2619974, study PRJEB7988) | marine metagenome | biome: marine biome (ENVO:00000447); feature: mesopelagic zone (ENVO:00000213) & marine oxygen minimum zone (ENVO:01000065); material: "saline water (ENVO:00002010), including plankton... | reverse complement strand
TGGATAATTAAATGTTTGTGAAAAACTATCTTCTTTTATTACTACATCTCCTTTCTTTAAAGTTAGAGGTAATGTTACGAGTACTGCTACATTATCATTGCCTATGTCTGTTGCTAGGCTCATTTGTCCTATTGTTAAATCAAATCCTTTTTTGAATTTGTTTACATTCAAACACTTATTCATTTCTGTTGCTAACGCTTTGGATAATTCTTCTTCCATATCTCCTCTGGTTAACATTCTTGTGTAACATCTTGCATCATCTTTTCTGTTATAACATAAATAGCTTATTCCTGTTCCTCCATAAAGTTTGAAGGTGTCTTCTGCTAAGGCTAAATGTCCTCCTTGTAACCCTATTCTTCTTATTGGTTCATCTCCTACTTCTTTGATACATCCTTTAATATGATCTGATATTGGGAGTAATCTGTCTCCTAAAGTATCAGGTGTTACTGGTCCAAAAAAGAGGTTTCCTCTTAAATAAAGCAATAATAGTGCTACTATAACTATAATTATTCCTAGAATAACAAATGTTGTTGTTTGGCCTCTTTTTTGCATGTTTTTCCCTCTCTTTTTGGTTTTTTATCTGTTATGAAGTTATTTAAACATTATGGTCACGTATAGACTGTTATTGGTTCCATGGTGTTGTCATACTCATCCCAACAAGTAATATAATATCTTGGTTTTTCTATGAATAAAGTGTGTTCTTTCACTTCTTCTCCTGTCATTAGTGTTCCTTCTGCTCTTGTATAACTCTTTTTTGTTGTTGAATAATCACAAGTGCTTTCTTCGTTTGTTAAAACATAGAGTGTTGTTTTGTCTGAATAAAGGTTTATTATTTTTGGTGGTGTTGTGTCTACATTTATGCTAAATGCTATTGTTGTTTTGTCTTCATTTCCTGCTATGTCTGTACAAACAATATCATAGGCGTAGTTTCCTAGTGTTAAGTCTTTTAGTGGTTGTGTGTGGAATTTTGTTCCTGTTGTAAAGAATGGTATTGGTTTTGCATTTTTTGCTTGGTAACTACAAGTTGCTTTTCCTTCTTCTGCTCCTAGTGTTGTTGTTATTTCTAATGTTGGTGATGTTATGTATAATTCTCCTTCTGGTGCTTTTGTTGTTATGACTAAGTTTCTTGTTCCTTTTAGAGTGAATTTGTATCCTTCTTCGTTTACGTTTCCTCCTAAGTCTTTGCACCTTATGTGGTACATATTTTCTGCTGCTGGTGTTATGTCTTTTAATATTCCAGTGCACCTATATTTTTCTGGATATAATGCGTTGTTACTTTTTCCATTGCAAACAAATAAGTTTTCTTTTGGCATAGTTTCATAAGATTCATCTAGTCCTTTTACCCATTTACAACTGTCTGTAGGCTCATTAAGATACACTTCTAATAGGGTTTCGTTAACTCCTACTGCTATTGATGCTCCGTTGGTTATACTTGTTTGTTCAATTAATGGTGGTGTTTTGTCTGTTTCTTTACTTGTTGATAATTGTATTATGTAAGGAGCTACATTTGAATTTCCATTAATGTCTTGACATCTTATGTAGTAAGTATAATCTTTTCCTCCGTGTAAAGTTAAGCTTACATTAAATGCATCTGTATAAATATTTCTTCCAAAGAATGATGCCATTTCTTCATAAGTGTCTACTATTGCTACATCAAACTTACATTGTGCTGTTTCATCTGTTTTTATACCAAAAGTTATTCTTTCATATGATGGAACTTCTGGTGTTATTTCATATCCTTTTGCTGTTGGTGTTAAAGTATATTTTTTTGGTAGTATTTCTTCCCATGGTAAAATGATTGGTGAGTTAGGATCATTAATGTTTTTTCCTACACATTTTGCATCTACTGTTCCTGGGTTTACTAGTTCACATGCTACTCCTAAACTTTTACACCTGTATTCATTACACAATACCGGGTTTTCATAATTGTTTGTTTGGTATCTTGGATCATTTCCACATTTACCACAATCATCTGCTCCTACTGGTGCAACATAAGGTAAACAACTTACTGTTACTGTTGCTTCTCTTGTTGTTCCTCCGCCTATAATCCAACTAAGCACAATTACTATGATTGCAATAACCCATCCCCAAACTGGTACTCCTACTGCTGCACCTGCTATTTCAAACAATACAGTGCCAGCACTTACAAGGACATCAAACCAAGTAAGAATTCCTAAAACTACTAAAACTGCTCCTCCTGCAAGCAGTGTAGTTTCTTCAAAAGTATCATATACTTCAGGGTCTTCTGTAAAAAGTTCTTCAACAAATTGTTTTAGTCCAATCAACCCTCCATAAACTCCATAAACACTTCTATTGGCCCAATAGTTTTTATCACTAAGTACATCGGGTCTTTCTCCTCTTGCGTCACCTACCCATTCAACTTGTAATCCGTCAGTTGTTTTTTTGTTTAAAATATTTATGTCTGCTCCACAGTCTCCTTTTGTTTTACAATATTTTGCCATTTCATCAATATGTGTTTGTTCTTGACAAAAACAATTCGTTTCACAATCCCAATCATCTAAATTTCCTTTTTTTGCCCAAATTACTGTGCATTCTGTTGTTCCTTCTGCGCATAAGTCTTCATTACTTCCTTCCCAAAAAGTTTGTCCTTTAGGTACTGAACTTACATTTTGTGTGACTTCTGATTCATAAATTTCATTATTCAAACAGTTACCAACACTAAATCCTTCTACTTCTGTTTGTAAACAAATTTCTTCTCTATAATCTCTACATCCTTGTATTAATTCTTGTCCATTGACACATACATGTCTGTAATGTCTACTTCCTACTCTATCTAAAAAGTCTCCTGCTCCACTTTCATAACTACACCAGCTTTCTCCGTGTTTTCTTGCATCCCCTGTTCCTATTTTTGGGTCATGAGGATTATTTGGTATTGCTATTGTTTGTGAACAATCTACGCTTCTACATGCTGCTTTTCCATCTTTTGTTTGACACAAGGTTCCTTTTGTGTAATCACAGTCTTCTGCTTTTTCTTCTTTGTTTCCGCAACTGTCAAACCAGTAAACATCTTCTTCTCCTGCTATGCATCTTTTTTCGTGCTGTGGTTTACATCCACATAATAAGTTTGAGTCACTACATAAAGTATCTTTGTGAAATGTTCCTTGGCATTGTTCTCTTGTTGTTCTTGTACATACATCTTCTAGTACTGCACTTGTTACACAACATCCATCGTCTTTTTTTTGTCCTTGTGCTATGCATGTACTTTCTTTTGTTATGGAATTATCAAATATTTCTTCTTTGTTTATGTTAGGATATGCTTTTGCTTTCAAATGACATCCTTTTTCTGTACTCAAAAAGTATTGGTCTCCTAAATTACAACATCCTTGTTGACATTGTGCTATTTCACAGTTTGCATTTGTTGCATCTATTTCTCCTCCCTTGTCTGCGCATTGTGCTGCTGGTACATTTTTGTAACAGACTCCTTCTTGTGTGTTCACGCAACAGATTGGTTTACAGTATTGTGTTTGTTCACAGCTTGTTGGTGCATAGTTGTAACTTTTGTCGCAATTTTTTAGTGCTGTATATTGACAACTTTCTCCTGTTAGTGTTTTTTCGCAGCAAGCATCGTCTCTTGCTTCTACTGGGTTGATTAAATAGATAGTAAAGATAGAGATAATTAGAACTGTTGACATAAATAGTGCTTTTGTACGCATATAAGACATAATTTAACCTCTTTTTTGAACTTATTTGAGTTTGTTTTGTTGTTTAAAAATATTGCTAATACTATATTTAGCTTACTGGTTCTCCTTGTATCATAAATTGGAAAGTATAATCTTTGTTTCTTGTTTTTAAGATATAAAGTTTGTCAGGATAGGGTTGTTTTTTTCTTATGTGTACTTCTCCTTTGTGTGTAGCCATATAGGTTAGTATATCAAATTCTCCTGTTGTTGATTCTGCTGTTATTATGTCTTTGCTTACATCATAAAGTTTGCCTAGTGGATGATTGATTGTTTGAGTAAAATTATTTTTTTGGAGTATTACTTTATTTTTTTTGAGTGTTATGGGTAAGTATAATGTTACTAGTATTGCTTGGTCTCCTAGTGTTGTTACAACTTGTTGGTTGCCTATGGTTAGTTGTAGTCCTTTTTTGAATTGTTTGATATCTAAGCAGGTTGGTAATTTTTGTTCGATTGTTTTTGATAATGTTTCTTCTATTTCTTTTTTCATTAACATTCTATTATTACATCTTTGATCTTCTTTTCTATTATAACATAAATAGCTAATTTTTGTTTCTTTGTATGTTGCATAACTGTCTTCTGTTAATACTAAATATCCTCCTTGTTTTCCTATTTCTTGGATTAATGGTTTTCCAATTTTGGTTAAGCATGTTGTTATATGGTCTTCTAATGGAGCTAACTGATCATCTATGCTTACTGTTGTTTGTATGCCAAATATTTGTGCTCTTAAAAAAAAGATGAGTAGTACTAATACTACTAAGAAAATACCAAAAATTACAAACATTGTTGATTGTCCTTTTTTCTTCACTTTAAGTTCCTTTCAATGTATAGGGTTCTGCTTGTTGTTGTTCATTTCCTACTAAGTCTTTACAAATAATATAATATTGGTTTGTTTTAGCTTTTTCTATTCCTTGTAATGTTCCTATGCATTCATAATTGTTGTAATATCTTGTTGGTTCAGTGTCACAACTAAAGGAGTTTTCTGTTGGCATTAATGCATATATTTGGTTTTGTTTGCTCCACTTACATTCACTTGGCTCATTGAGGTAGAGTCTTACTACATATTTTTTTAATCCTGTTGGTACTGTGAATCCACTTAGTGGGTCTATTACTATGATTCTTGGTGGTTCTAAGTCTGGTTTATTTGTTGTTCTAAATTGTATGGTATATGCTGCATCATTTGAGTTTTCGTTTGTATCTTGACATCTAACATAATAAGTGTAATCTTTTCCTGGTGCTGGACTTAGAGTTATTTCGTGTTCTTTTGTTTTTTCTTCTCCTCCAAAGTTGACTGTCATTTCTTCATAAGTGTTGGTTATTTCATCTGAAATTTTACAAGAAGTATATTCGTTTGTTTTAATTCCAAATGTTATTGAAGAATAAACTCCTACGTCTGGGTCTATGTAGTAGCCTGTTGGTGTTGCACTTAGTTTGTATCCTTCTGTTAATATTTCTTTCCATGGTGTTATTGTTGCTGGTGTTGCATCTCTTATATCTCCTTTTATACAAACTTGTTCTTTTTCTAAGAATTTACAGTCTTTTCCTAAACTATGACATTTATATGCACTGCATGGCCTATCTATATCGTCACTACAACGTTCACATTTATCTCCACCAGGTATTGGTCTCCATGGTTTACAAGTAAATATGTGAGTCCGAACTTTACTAGCAATTAATCCTAGAAAAAACTTACGACTTCTTGCTCTTACTGTTAAAGCTGAGTAATATTGATCAAAAACATCTAAAGTTAAAATTTTTCCTGGATTAGTATATGCATCTAAGTATGTAGAGAATTGTTGTGTTAAGGTTTTATCAAATGAGGGCATACTATCTCCAGTTATATCTAGTCCTTTCAGTGTATAGTCTCCTAGAACATTATAGCTTGCACCGCAGTCTCCTAGGCTTTTGCAAAAATTATTCATGTTTTGAAGGTAGTCTTGTGTGGTACAATGACAATTTTTTTTACAACTATAACTTCTGAATATGGGTTTTTTCCATTCACTTCTACATACTACTGTCGCTGTTGAACAAAATTCTTTGTTTTCTTCTGCAATTTTTTCATCTTCTTCGCTTTCTATTTTTAAGTGTAGTCCTGGTGGTGTATTTGGTAAGCAAAGCCCGAATGGTTTGATGTTTAAGTGATAATTTTTTATAAATGTATCAAGTTCTTCTTTTTTGTCTTTATAATCTTCTTCTTCTAATTCTAGAAGTGTAAAGACTAAAAATCTTAAATCTAAATAAGTGTAAGTTTCTTTAGGTTTTCCTAGTATTGATCCTATCATTTCGTCTGTTTCTTCTGGTGTGAGTTCTACGTTTGTAAGCATTCTATTAATTTCATAAGTAATGTATTGAAGTTCGCTTAATAGATATTCTTCTTTTTGTAAATAAGGTAGTGTTCCTATATTGAAGCTATTTATTTCTTCTCTAGTGTAATAAAAGATTGAATCATCACATTGATTGTAAGAACAAAGTTTAAACGCGATGTTAATAATTTTTGAGAAATCTTCCAAAAGGTCTTCTTGTATTTTTTCTTTATTACTTATCCATGAACAACTGTTGTGTTCTGCACAACATGCTTTGTTTTCTAAATAACCTTCTAAAGCATTTTCAGCAGTATTGCATTCTTTAACACAACTCTTCCCTTCATTCACTTCACATTCTGCTTGTGCTAGATTTTTTGGTGCTTCTGGTGGTTGATTAAGACAAATTTCTTCTCTCAGATCTTTGCATGCTTCTAAGGTTTCGTTTCCTTCTATACAACTTGCTATATAATGTCTGCTTCCTACTAGGTCTTTCCCATTGTCTACTGCACTTTCATAGACACACCAACTTTCTCCATTTTTTCTTGCTCCGCCTATTTTTGGGTCTTGGTAATTGTGAGAGTATGTTTTTGTTGTTGAACAATCTAAGTTTTTGCAAAAGACTTGTTCATTTTCTTCTATACAAGTTGTTCCTTGATCATAATCACAGTCTTGTGCTATGCTTTCTTTGTTGCCACAACTGTCAAACCAATAAACATCATCTTCTCCAACTATGCATCCTTTTTTTACTTGTGTTATGCAATTACAAGGTAGTTTGTCATCACTACAATAAATTCCTTCATAAAATGTTCCTGTTTGGCATTTACTTCCTTTTGTGTATGTACAAGCGTTACTTCTTGCACAACATCCTTCTTTTTCTAACTTACATTGTAATGAACATTTTGCTGCGTTTGTTATACTTGGATTAAAAATTTTATTTTTGTCTATGTTTGGAAAGGGTTGTGCTTTAATTTCACATTGTTTTTTTGTGATTGAGGGAATACATTGGTCTCCTATGGTACAACATGCTGTGCTACATTGTGCAATGTTACAATTAGGATTTGTTGCGTCTATTGTTCCTCCTTTTGCTGTGCACGTTGCTGCTCCAACTTGTGGATAACATACTCCTTTGTTTTCGTCTACACAACATACTGGTTGACAATATTGTGTTTGTTCACAAGATTTTGGTGATGTTTGATAGTTTTGGTCGCAATTTCTTAATGCTGTAAATTGGCATGTTTGTCCTGTTGTTGTTTTTTCACAACATGCGTCTTCTCTTGCTTCTAGTGTTTGTGGTAAAAGAAGGAGTAGTGATAGTAATAGAATGGTTTTCCCTAAAGAAATGTAAAATACTCGCCTCATTTTTTATGTTTTTTAGTGGCGTAGGGTGCTTAAAAATGTGCCGATTAAGAAAAAGCAAAGTTATTAAGTAAGAATCATCTCCTTCTTTACATGGCTCATCAAAAGTCTGAAACTAAAAAAATTGTACTCTTTTTTGTAATTGCTGTATTGATTGCTTTAGGTTCTAATCTTTATTTATTGCAGCAAATTAAAGGATTAAACACGCATATGGACATTCTTCAGCAAGAGAGTGAAAGCGAACTTGTTATTGTTAAAAACATGTTAACCAATGTTCAAGAAGATTACAAAAAGAAAATTGAGAGTTTAACTAGTGCTTTAAAGACTATTGAAAAAAAGAGTGATGTAAAAATTACTGAATTAGAAAAAGAATTAAAAAATGTAAATATTAAGTCTGGAGATTTTTCTGCTGTTTTGGATGAAGTTTTAAAGGGTGTTGTAAGCGTTGTGACAGATAAAGGCCAAGGTTCTGGTGCTTTAATCACTAAAGATGGTTTTGTTATTACTAACTTCCATGTTATTGATGGTGCTAAAGCTATTCGTGTTGTTGATTACAAAAATAATGTGTATGCTGCTTTAGTTAACGGTTCTGATAAAAAGTTAGATATTGCTATTTTAAAAATTGCTCCTAAGAGTGGTTTGAAACGTTTGACTTTTACTAATTCTGATAGCTTAAAGGTTGGTGAAAAAGTTGTTGCTGTTGGTAATCCTGCTGGTTTAGGCTTCACTGCTACTGAAGGTATTATAAGTCAAGTTGGTCGTTTTGCAGATAGAAATAGTCCTGGTTTGCTACAAATTGATGTGCCTATTAATCCTGGTAATTCTGGCGGACCTATTATTAACATTAATGGAAATATGATTGGTATTGCTAAGTCTAAAATTGCTGGTTTTGAAAGTTTAGGGTTTGCTATTCCTGCTAATACTGCCAAAGTTAGTGCTCAAGAAATTACTGGTACTGATTTTTAAAGATCTGTAACAATTGAAACATTCTTTTCTAAAACTTCTGCTCCTTTGTTTCCAAAAACAAAATTTGCTTTTATTTTCTTTCCTTCAAAGGCTAGTGGCAACCAGTGCGGATCATCTATCCACATATTATTAATTGGCACTTCATTTATTCTAAACCATTGTGGTTTCATTTCTTCTGTTTCCTTTGGTTCTCCTTCCCAATTTCTTACAAAAAATACATACACTACTTGATCCCAATTTTTTTCTTTAGAAACATCAGCAAAAGAAAAATCTATTTCTGCCATTTTTTCAAGATGTTGTAATTGTATAAGAATTCCGGCTTCTTCTTCTAATTCTCTTATAGCAGCCTCTTCAATTGATTCTCCAGGTTCAGGTTTACCACCATAACCGTTCCACTTTCCTTCACCAAAGCCTCTTTTTTTCATTCCTAGAAGCACTTGGTCATCTTTCAAAAGATAACAGAGTGTTGCGTGCTGCATGAATATTAATCGTTTGATACTCTTGGTGCTAACACTACACTAAAGCTTAGTTTGTCTTTTACTATGTAATCTGCTCTTAGTGGATAGTCTTTGTTGAATTGTAAGGTTACTTTGTGTGAGAGTTTGCTTGCTTTGATTATTTTTTTCAAGTATTCTATGCTGTATTTTGCTTTTATTTGTTCTGTTCCTGTTGCTGTTATTTTTGTTTCTTCATCTCCAAAGATTTCTGTTTTTGCATCATTCAAATTGCTTGTTGCTTCTATAGTAAAGTTATCTTTGTCTGCTACTAGTGCTACTGAGTCTGCTATTATATCCATGTCTTGTATTGCTTCGTCAAACTTATAACTTGTTGTTTCTACTTTTAGTGGAAATTGTAAGTCTGGTATTTTTTGTTCTTTTTCTTCTACATCTATTAATGCTAAATTAAATGTTCTTGTACTATCGCTTTTTAATTGAATTTGTAGTTTATTTTTTTCTTCGTCTAGTGTTATGGTTAACACATCTGATGGCTTCGTTCTTCTTAGTATTGCTTTGAGTGAGTCTAAGTTTATTGCTATATTTACTGGTTTATCTACTTGGTATTCTGTGAAAGAACTGCTTAATAAATTAAAGATGATCATTGCCACATTTGCTGGATCCATTGCTATGAGGGATATTTTGTCTTCATCTACACTAAATCTTACGTCGTTTACTAATTCTGAGATTACTCCTACTGAATCTACGAGTATTTTTGGTTCTTCTAGAGTTAGTTTCATGTGGTTACTCCCCCGTTAGTGAATACAGAAAGAATGGTTTATAATGTTTATTGTTGTCAAACAGATAGTTTAGTATTTTCGCCAGGTGTGGTTACATTTCACGCATTTGAAGAATCTTGTTTCTGCTTCATCTCCTGCTCTTGTTTGGACTAGCCAGTAGAATGCTGTGTGGTGTTGGCATTTCGAACAAGTTTCTTTTGTTTTTGGCAATGTTTCTATTACTTTGTCTATTAATTCTATATCGTCTTTTTTGTCGAGTTGTGCTTTTTCTTTCAACACTATTTTTTCTTTTTTATTTGTTGCATAATTACAACTTGCACAGGATAGTCTGATGTTTCCTGTTGTTTTTGTTTTTTTTGGTATGATTACTGTTCCACATTTTGGGCAAAACATCATTGGTGCATCACATTCCTAGTAGGTTTACAAATCCTATTTTTATCCATCCGAGCCATGGTATTCTTAAGATCGCTTTTCCTGTTCTTTGTATTTGTTCTGGTTTAATTTTTTGCTTATCAGGTGCGTTGTTATTATCACCTTTTGTTGTGAAAGTATATCCTTCTTCTTTTTGTATTGCTACAACTCTGTGTATTATTGGGTTACTATGATAGGGACTTTCATAAACCAAGATGTCGCCTGTTTTAATATCTTTCGGTTTAACTCCTTTTAATACCATTATGTCTCCTTTGTTAAATCCGTTTTTAAATTTGTATGTCATGAATATTTCTTTGTTTATGTTGTTTTCTTCGTACCAACTGTTCTGTTCTATCCATGTATCAAAGTCAACTCCATTATGTTCCATAGATCCTGATACTACTGCTACTATTGGATATACTGTTGATAAAAAGAGTCCTATTACTGGATAGATTACCCATTTAACTATGACAAATGCTAGTATGAGATTTACAAACCAAGATAAGAGTGAGTCTTCATGCCAAATAAAGTGCCAGGTTTTTTTGAGGACTGTTCGTACACCCATTTTTTTGTGTGTTGTTCTATAAAGAGGTTCTAAAGTTTTTTGAAGTTAGTTATGAATTCTTTGTTCTTTTTCTGTAATCTTGTTGTTGCTTCTAGTAATAGTTTTTTTGGATCTTCTTTGTCTGTTTCTATAACAAATACTGGTTCTGTTACTAAAGAGTGTTCTATAGAATATCCTGCTATTTCCACATTTTTTCCTTGCCAGAGTTCTTTTCTGAGTGCATTACAAAAAGTGTGTCCTTCGCCTTTAATTTCGAATTTTAGGCGTGTTTTTGTGCTTTCTAGTATGTTGAGTTCCATTCTAGTTTTGTCTTATAGGCTGTTTTTAAACCTTTCTATTTGCCATATGCCTACTTGTACTGTATAGGTCTTTTTCTTATGGTATGCTTGAGTTTTCTTCAAAGGGAATCTTATTTCTGTCATTTTTATTACTTTAAATCCATGGTCTTTTGTTAGTGCTTTTATGAATTGTTTGCTTTCTATTTTGTGGAAGCTGTAAATGAGTGGTGCTATTTGCATTGCTGCTAATAAAAAGTGTCTATCTGCATTTGCTGTTTGTACTCCAAATGGTGGATTTTGTACAACTACATCTACTGTTTTTTTGAAAGTTCTCACATCTTTTTGTGTAAATGTTGCATTTAATTTTATTCCCATGTTCTTTTCTATGAATTGTTTATTTTTCTTTGCTGTTTGTATTGCTTTTTTATCTGAGTCTACAAAATGTACTTTTTTTGCTCCTAATAATAATGCACCTATTCCTAAGATCCCATTGCCACATCCTAGGTCTGCTACTTCTTTTTCTTCTATATTTCCTTGCATGTAAACATCCCACAAAAAGTTAGCTGCAATATCTCCTTCTGTTTGGTATTGCTCTAACTGTGCTTCTTGGTTAGATAGTGGTTCTAGTTGTGAGAGAAGTAATGCTAATTCTTTTTTCTTCATAAGTCATCATTTATCTTTTTTTACTTTTATTAAGTCGCCTATGGTTAGTTTTTTGTTGTGTAGATTTACGTGTGTTGTTTGTTTCTTTTCTAAGTAGGGTTCTACTAGTTTTATGGTTAATTGTTTTTCTATTTTTCTAGCTAAGGTTAATGATGGTACTAAGGTTCCTGTTTCTAGTCTTTGAAGTATGGAGGTTTTTTCTTGTAGGTGTGCTGCTAGTTCTTCTTGTTTCATATTTCTTTTTTCTCTTGCTTCTTTGATTAGTGTTGCACAGTTTTCTACTACTATCTCTTTTAGTTCTTCAGTTGGATGTTTTCTTAGTTTGGAAAAAACTGCTTTTGCTGTTGGTTTTTCTAATTGGACTACTTTTCCAAAAGTACTACATTTTTCACAGACGCTTAGTAAACTTCCTTCTACTATTGCTTCATTAATAAGGCCTTCATGACCACACATATCACATTGGGACATAGAATTTTCCTCCTTTTAGTGGGATATATATTAGAAGTATCTTTTGGTATAAATAAGTTACGTTAAAGAAATTCATTACAGTAAGAGGGTGTGCTTGCAAGGTTGGAGCATACTTTTTCTAAGAGTTTTTCTTTCTTAGTAAGCCCTTCGTAGAGCTCTGTGTTGATTATTATACTTGGGCTTGAAGTTACATTAAAGGAGTTTTTCAATAAGTTAACCATTGGATCTTCGCTTGCTGCATCTAAGGAAAAGATCAATACTTTTTGTTTTAATTTATCTTTTACATATGTTAAGATATGCCCTTGAGTACTACAAAGTTCACAATCTTCATTTTTTAAATAGAAGAAGAGTATTGGTACAAAGTCTGCTTCACAAAAGGTTTTTGCGTCTCTGGCTAACATCCAATAACGAATTTCTGTTAAGAGGTATTCTTTTTTAATGAGATTATAGTCTTCATCGTTACTACTTGAGATGTATTGTTCTAATCTCAAGCGTTGTTGTTCTAAGTCATGCAAATTCCTATCTAGTGTTAAAAATAATAAGTCACAATTTTCTTTGTTTTCTGAAAGATAAAGTAATTGTAATTGTAAACTTTCATATTCTAATCTTTGTTGTGTTGCAACATCTTCTGTGTAGGCTATTCTTTTGTCACTTAATTCAACTCCTATTAAGATTCCTACTATGAAGATGATAAGTGTTATACAAAGCGTTAGTAAATGCTTTTTCCAGTTTACTTGTCTATTTACCATTTTTGTATTTTAAACAAAATTAAGTCTTTAACTATGCCTAGCCAAACTATACTCAAAAAGATTGGGTATACTAAAACATATAAAAGTGTGTTAACTAAGCTAGTTTTTGAATACTTATATTTTGCATATTTATGTGCTAGTCCTATCCAACAAAATGCGAAGGATATTACTAAAATAAGGAAGTAAAGGAGCATAGTGTTCACATCTATAAAACTAAAGCGTTCAAACCAGAGTTTTGCCATAAGTGGATAATCAAAATTAATATAACTTAAATCATAAATTTCGTTAAAGAGAGGGACTAATACTTTTTTCCATAAAACAAATATTGCAAAGAAGATAGAGAGGAGTGCTGATATGAAAGTCATGGGTATTTGGAAAAAGCCAAATTCTCCATATTTTGTGTTGAAAAAGAATTTTCTGTAATTGAAGAGATTTATCAATGTCCCTTTATACCACCTATTTCTTTGACTATACCATCCTGTAAATTTTTCTGGTGCTATAGTGTAAACATGGGTATCTATTAATTGTACAATACCATAATTGTGTTTTTGTAGTCTTAATGCCATTTCTAAATCTTCAGTTAGATTATCTTCAGCAAAATAGCCTACATCTTTAAGGATTTGTGTTCTATATAATGCAAAAGGTCCTGGTGTTACATGGATGCAGTCTAATTTTCCTAAGAGTTTTTTCAAAAAGAAGTTGACTAAGTATTCTATGTATTGTAATCTAAATACTAGTCCTTTAAAGGATTTTAATTTAATGAAAGGTAAAATACTTGCAACTTCTTTGTTATGAACTATGTGTGGAAGCATTGTTTTCAATGCATATGGTTCAATAAAACTATCTGCATCTAAACAAATAAAGTAGTCGGTTTTTGTTTGTTTTATTGCTGTATTAAGTGCTGCGCCTTTTCCTTTATTTTTAGCATGATTAATCAAATGTACTGAGATTGCCCCTTTGTAATTAGTTAGAAAGGTTTGTACTAATTTTTTTGTGTTGTCTGTACTTGCATCATTAACTATGAGTACTTTGAGTTTGTTTTTAGGGTAGTCTAATGCAAGGACAGTCTTGAGCGTTTCAAGTATGCTTTTTTCTTCATTCCATGCTGGTATGGTAACTGTTACTGTTGGATATTTACTTAATGGCTTCGTTTTAGGGTCTTTAGCACCATAGTTAAGGAATGTTAGGAACATAAATGTAGCAAAGTAAATTGTTATAAAGTACATAAACCATATGACAAATTCTAAAGTTAACATGTTCAAATAAGAGTCCTTTTCTGTCTTTTAAAGCTTACTGTACCTCTTTTTCTTCTAATGGTGGTAATATTGTAAAATTTTCTGGAATTCCTTCTTCAATTTTTTGGTGTTCTTTTTCTTCTAACATTTTTTTCTTTTCTTCTAGTTCATGTACTGTCATGCCTGCTTTTGCTGCTTCTTTTTCTTTAACTTTCCCTTCTAAATCTTTAAATATTTCTTTTACTGATGCTGCTGCTGTATCAAAGTATTCGTAGAACTTCTGTGTTAATTTCAAATTTCTTGTTCTTCCATGTCTTTCGCTTGTGATGAGTGCTTCTTCTTTTAATTGACTTATATGATCGTAGGCTTTATTTCCTCTTATTTTTATGATATCTGATTGTAGTGCTGGTTTTCTGTGTGCTATTACTGCTAATGTTTTTGTTGTTGGTGCGTCAAATTCTCCACTGCTTACTAATTTGTTTGCTAATAATCCATATTCATTTTTAATATTTAATCTATATTTTGTTCCTTCTTGTAAGATATGTAATGCTGTTGCTTTTTCTTCGTATTCTTTTTGTAGTGCTGCTAGTACTTGCTTCACATAACCTATACTTCCTATTTCGCAAACTCTTGCTATTTCTTCTATTTCTGTAAACTTCCCTGTTGTGAAGAGTATTGCTTCTATTTTTCTTTTGTCTTCTTCGTTCATTTGTTTATTGCATACCTTAAGATTGCTGCTATGCCTCCTAGTTCTTTGAGTTGTTCTCCTTCTCTTGTGTGTACTGAAATTATTTGTATTTCTGCTCCTACTTGTTTTGCTAATTCTTCAAAGTGTTCTGCGTCTTTGTCTTCTAACTCTTCTGATAGTAATAAAAGTTGTACTGCTCCCATATTTAATGCTTCCTCTACTGCTACTTTTCCGTATGCTGTTTTTTCTATTTCTTTTGCTAAGAGAGTAAAGAACTTTTCCATTACTTTTTTTTCTTGTGCTATTACTTCTTTTTCTAATACATCTTTGCTCTTTTCTACTAAATGGTGTAATCCTGATTCGTCTGTGTATGTTATGTCTTGTACTGCTAATAA
>CEPX01019765.1_pt1 | contig 15013 bp, 14 predicted proteins | sample 361361 | NCBI WGS metagenome assembly CEPX01 (sample SAMEA2619974, study PRJEB7988) | marine metagenome | biome: marine biome (ENVO:00000447); feature: mesopelagic zone (ENVO:00000213) & marine oxygen minimum zone (ENVO:01000065); material: "saline water (ENVO:00002010), including plankton... | reverse complement strand
ATCTTGAAATTTTGCTTCCATTTCAATCTGTTTATGTTCATTTCTACTGAAGATCCTAATTGTTTCAACACCCATACCAAGAAGACGTTCAGTCAAAGCTTGGCCTAGGGAACCTGTTCCACCTGTTATCAAGATTTTTTTGCCTTCAAACATCAAATCAAATATTTTTCATCATTACAATAACCTTTCTCTTAATTCATATGAAAAAATTATACTCCATACAATCATTACAAATACATCATAAGATTTATTGAGTTATGAAAAATCAATTTAAAATAATATGGTAGATGATTCAAAAAACCTAAAAGATAAAATTTCTGCCTATAAGGGCTTAGGAGTAATTGGGTCTGCTGATATTATTGGCACCGCTATAACTGGAATTTTCTGGTTGTTTATTGCCTCATTTATTGAAGTTGAAGAGTATGGACAAATTCACTATTTTCTTGGGATTGCTGGTATAGCATACATTATCACATTGTTTGGAACGCAACAAACCATAACAGTTTATTCAGCAAAAAAAGTAAATGTTGTATCTACCTTATTCTTCCTTTCTTTAATCGCAGTATCTGTAACAGCACTGGTTGTATTTTTCATCTATACTAAACCAGATCTAAGTCTACTTGTAATTGGGTATGTTGTTAATGATTTAGCAATAGGTTATTTACTTGGGAAAAAACTATTTGGTAATTATTCAAAATATATTTTAACACAAAGAATGTTAGTATTCATTTTAGGATTTGGGTTTTATTTTATTTTTGGTGTAGAAGGAATATTATATGCATTAGCATTATCTTACGTCCATTTTTTGTTGTTAATTTACAAGGGATTAAAAGACTCACGGATAAATTTTTCATCTTTGAGTACACGCTCAGGATTTATAATAAATAATTATGCACTTTCCGTGGTTGGTGGTTTTAGGGGAAATATTGACAAGATAATTATTGCGCCACTTCTAGGATTCATATTACTAGGCAATCTTGCATTGGCATTACAATTCTATGTAGTTCTTATGGTAATACCACAAATTGTTTTTAAATACACTCTTTCACATGATGCTAGTGGGATTACAACTACAAAGGTAAAATTCTGGACATTTATGTTTGCCATAGCAACTTGTGTTACAACCATTCTGGTTTCTCCACATATAATTCCGTTATTCTTCGAGAAGTTTGTAGATGTTGTGGAAGCTATTCAGATCTTGAGTATTGGCGTAATACCCGCAACAGCCTCTCTATTTTATATGTCAAAATTTTTAGGGCAAGAAAAGAGTAAGAATCCACTAATAGGACTCTCAATTCAGGTTACAATTACTGTTATTGGAATAATTATTTTAGGTCAAATATATGGAATTGTTGGAATTGCTATTTCGTATGTTTTAGCATCATCAGGAAATTTCACATACTTATTTTTCACAAGTCGTTCATTGGCGGTTTCTCAAAATTGAATTAAATTAATGTAAATTGAATTGAACGACGTACATTATCTTGAGTCATGTATCTAGATCCATGAAATGATCTTGGTGTTTCTGCGAATATCACACAGGTATTATCCAAATTATATGGTTCAAAAATAATGGATGATTCATCTTCCTCTGATGCTAAATATGTACCACCTGGATCTCCTTGTTTCCAATCCTTGGCAAAGTAAGCTAAGAATGTTAAATTATATGCATAATTCTCCTTCTTTTCATTTGGATGATGTGTATGTGGCATGTTAAAACTTCCTTTCTCATTTAGCATAAATGAAAAATGTTTGAAACCAGTTAATTTTATTCCCGAATATATGCTCATATTTTCTAAGAATTCTTTTGAGTGAAGATAATGGAACAAATTATTCCATGCGATACTTAGAGTAGAGTCTTCTTGATCAATTGATGCTTGTTCTGTATGAGGACTTGCATTACCAAACCATCTTCGCTTAGCATGACGCCCAAAATCTGAGTCCACAACAATCCATTTTTCATCATCTAATTTTGGATAGGTATTATACAATTCTTCATAGAAGTCATGCGCAAAAAAATTTTCGATAAATCCAAAAGTAAATGGTTTATTATTTTGGAACACCTCTGAATTTTTAAAAACAGTATCCCAGTTAATTATATTTTTAGATGTCAATATGATAAAGAAATTTGCAGTAATAAAAAATGTTTGCTATAAATCAGGATTCTGTTGCAATATTATTTATTTTGTAAATCAATGATGAAAGTATAGCTTTATACTTAGATTTTATCACTGGAGATAAAATCTTGTATTTAATACCAATCTTCAGGTTTACAGTGCATACAACCTTTGTTCCCTCATCCAATTCTTTGAATAATATATGAACAATGCTATGATTAAACGGTCCTTCTACAATATGACTTGTTATTTCTGGATATTGAATTTTATGAATGGTTTTTTGATGTATCTCCATATTCTTAAAATATGTATTAAACGTTAATGTATCCTCTGTCATAACCTCATGCTCACTTTTACTAATTATTTTAATATTTTTTAATTGAGATGGGAAAACTTTCTTAAACTCTTCAAAGTTAATTGCCAAGTCAAATAATTTTTTAGGATCTGCGGACACAATAACTTCTAATCCAAATTCTGTCATATGTCTTAAACCTCGAATTACACTATAAACATATTTACAAGTAACAGTTCAATTCATATTTTTTAATATATAATCAAATGTTTCTATTTTTTGAATTTATTATGAGTGATATTTAATTATTCATCTTAAAATTAATACATTAGCAATGACTAAAAATTCTAAATTATTGTTCTGGACTGATGCATTTTTACTACATTATTGTTTAGCACATTCACTACAAAAAAAATCTGGATTTGAAATATATGGAATTTTTGATGTTCCAAATAGATTAAAATCATTTTTTGAAACTCAAAAGCTTGTTGATTACAAGAAAAAATGGTTTTTTCATGATCACATTTCTTCAAAAAAAAATCCGGATCTAAAATACCTTCAAAAGTTTGAGAATAATTATGATTTGAAATTATGGACTTTGGCAATTAATGAAAGAATATTCTTAAAATACAATCCATTTTACAAATTTAGTAAAAACGATATACTATCTATTTTGGAATCTGAGTGCAAATTATTTGAAGAAATTCTAGACAGCATAAATCCTGATTATCTTCTAACTCTCGATCCAGGATTGCATCATGGTCACCTTCTTACTCAAATGTGTAGAAAAAAATCAATCCCTGTACTAATGTTAAATATATCAAAATTTCCAGATAGATGTTACATTTCTCAATCAATTCATACTCTTGATGAAGAACCTGATCCAAAAGACGATCAAAAGTTTTCATTTGAGGCTCTACAAAAATTAATAACAAAAAGTAATTTATCACAAAAACTAGAAGAGACATACTCAAAAACCCGTAAATCTAAAATCACAAGGATTCAAGCCGGTTTGAATGTATTTCTTAACGAAAATTCTAATATTAATACACATTTCACTTATTACGGTCGAACAAAACACAAACTACTATTTTCTGAAATAAAAACATCTGCGGAGACAAAGAAAAGAAAAAAATTCCTTAATAATAATTCATACAACATAATTTCAGACGAAAAATTTATTTATTTACCGCTAAATCAAGAACCAGAACGTTCTCTTCTAATTGATGCTCCATATTATACGAATCAAATTGAAACAATTCATCACGTTGCTAAATCAATTCCCATAGATTACATATTGTATGTTAAGGAACATCCTACACAGGGACAGGCTAGGGGTTGGAGACCTATCTCTGATTACAAGAAAATTATTCAATTACCAAATGTTAAATTAATACACCCCGATGTGTCTTCGATAGATCTAATCAGAAAATCTTCACTAGTCATAACTATTGGTGGTACCGCCTCGTTTGAAGCTCAAATTTACAATAAGCCTTCAATAATGTTTGCAAATTTAGGATATCAAAAAATGGGAACTGTTGAAAAAATAAATTCACTCGAAGAATTACCTAAAAAAATTAAATTCTCTTTAAATTCTAAAGTCGACATTAAAAAATTAAGTGTTTATATCAGTTCTCTCTTGAAAAATTCTTTTAATTTTGATTTTTTTGGCTTTCAAATCCGTTCAGGGGAAGCATTTTTTTATAATGAAAATCTTGTTGATGTTGAAATTAAAGAGAGCGATATGTTAAATTTCCTAAAAACCGAAAAATCAAATATCGATATACTCTCCAATGAACATATTAAAAAAATTGAATCTTATGAATGAAAAGATTTCTTATAATTCAGGCTGTGGGTTATTATGAATAGAATTCTTGTTATAGGTTATGGTTCCATAGGAAAAAGACATGTGAAAAATCTTCTACAACACACAAATTCACAAATTATCATTTATACAAAACGTCAAGATTTAGGTTTTAAAACAAAACGTGTGATTGTTACTAATTCTATTGGATATTGTCTTTCACAAAATCCAGAAATTGGATTTATTTGTAATGAAACATCATATCATATTTCTATTGCAATTAAATTAGCTAAAGCAGGTTTAGATCTGTTTATAGAGAAACCACTTTCTAACTCAATGAAGGGAGTACATACACTGAATAGAATTGTAAAACAAAAAAGATTAGTGACACAGATGGGTTGTCATCTGAGATTCCACCAATGTATTATTAAAATTCATAAATTAATAAAACAAAAAAAAATTGGCAGAATAATTTCAATTCAAGCAGAAAATGGTTCATATTTACCAGATTGGCATCCATATGAAGATTATAGAAGAGGTTATGCTGGAAAGAAGAAATTAGGTGGTGGGATTGTTCTAACACAAATTCATGATATTGATTATCTATCTTGGTTTTTTGGAAATCCAAAATCCATTTTTTCTGTTATAGGAAAGTTTAGTGATTTGGATATTTCCGTTGAAGATTATTCTGCTAGTATTATTCAATTTAAAAATAAGATTACCGCTGAACTTCATTTAGATTTTTTTCAAGGACCTGAATATAGAAAATGTAAAATCAAAGGAACAAATGGTGTGATTTCCTGGAACTCGATTGATAACCAAATTAAATTGTATAATAATAAAACAAAGAAATGGAAAATTATTTTAAAATTAAAAAAGTTTGAAAGAAATCAAATGTATATCGATGAAGTTAATCACTTCTTAAAATGTGTAAAAAATAGGAAAAAGACTATCAATAACTTAGATAATGGAATTAAAACTATGAATATAGCTTTAAAAATGAAAAAATCAGCAAAGGATAAAAAAATCATTGAATTATTATGATCTCAAAAAAAATATCACAAAAATGTAAAAAAATTAAATTAGTTGTAACTGATGTTGACGGGGTATTAACTGATGGTGGTATGTATTATTCTGAAAAGGGAGAAGTCATGAAAAAATTTAATGCAAGAGATGGAATGGCTGTTGAATTATTGTTACAAAATAACATTAAAACTGTGTTGTTAACTCGTGAAAATTCTACAATTATAAAAAAACGTGGAATGAAGATAAAAACAGCTTCTACTATCACTGGAATTCAAAACAAGGAATCATATCTTGGAAAAATTTGTAAAAAATTTAGAGTTTCACCAAAAGAAATTGCCTATATTGGAGATGATGTAAATGATATAGCAATCATTAAATTGGTTGGATTTTCTGCTACACCAATAGATGGTATATATTCATTACAAAAAATTGTAAACTATGTTTGTAAAAATAAAGGTGGAAATGGGGCATTTCGTGAATTTGCGGATTTAATTATTATATCTAGAAGCTGATAAATTATCAAACATACTTATAAAAATAAATTATTTTGAGATAATATGACATTTGTTATTGCAGAATTGGGCACAAATCATATAGGTGACATAGATATTGCAAAAAAAATTATTGATGTAGCAGCAACTGCAGGCTGTGATGCAGTAAAACTCCAGAAGAAAAATGTAGAAAAAGTGTATACAGAAGAATTTTTAGATTCTTTCTTAGATAGTCCTTGGGGTACTACCCAACGAGAAATGAGACTGCATAGAGAATTCTCTGATAAAGAATTTAAACAAATTGATGTATTTTGCAAAAAGAAAAAAATCCCTTGGTTTGTTTCTTGTTGGGATATTGAGAGCCAAAAACAAATGAGAAAATTTAAAACTAAATATAACAAAATTGCATCTGCAATGCTTATTCATCATGACTTGCTTGAAACAGTTGCACGAGAAAAAAAACATACATTCATTGCTACAGGTATGAGCACATTAAATGATATTGCAAAGGCTGTAAAAATTTTTAGAAAACACAAGTGTTCATTTGAATTAATGCATTGTCATAGTGCATATCCAATGCCTCCTGAAGAAGCAAATCTAAAACTTATTCCATTACTGGCAAAAAAATTTCATTGTAAGGTTGGGTATAGTGGTCATGAAGCCGCAGCTACAAACATTAGCATTCCTGCGATATTTTTAGGTGCAACATCAATAGAGAGACACGTTACAATTGACAGAACTGCATATGGCCATGATCAGGCTGCATCATTAGAACCTAAAGGTTTGATTCAGCTAGTCAGGGATATTCGGATTATTGATAAAATCTTGGGTGATGGAAAAAAGAAAGTATGGAAATCAGAAATCTATAATCAAAAGAAATTGAGACAAAAATTTGTTTAGATGGAGAAAAAAACAACAATGAAAAAAATCATTATAACAGGTTCAAAAGGTCTAATAGGTGCAGAGCTATGTAAATTTTTTAAAAATAAATATAGATTATTGGAACTAGATTTAAAACTTGGACATGATTTAACTGATGAAAAATTTGTAAAAAGATGGTTTAAAGAAAACCATGCTGATTATCTAATTAATTGTTTTGCGATGAACGATCATGTTGATCAAAAAAGAAAAAAATCCACATTATATGATTTTTCGTTAGAATCTTTTAATGATTATTTACAAGTGAATCTAACTTCATTGTTCTCTGTTTGTAGAGAATTTTCTAAAAATAATAAGAAATGTTCAATTGTTAATTTCTCTTCTACATATGGTTTGGTTTCTCCTAGACCTAATCTTTATCATGGTTCCCATAAACATATTGCATATGGTATTTCTAAAGCGGGAGTGATCAATTTAACAAAATATCTTGCAGCACATCTTGCTCCAAATATACGAGTAAATTGTGTTGTTCCAGGTGGTGTATTATTTAAACAGAGTAAACAATTCCGTGATTCATATTCTAAATTAACACCTATGAAAAGAATGATGCATAAAAATGAACTAAATGAAATAATAGAATTTTTGTGTAGTGATAGCTCAAGTTATACTACTGGTTCCGTTTTTGTTATCGATGGCGGATATACTATATGGTAAACTTTTATTCCATAAAAAAATTCGTTGATGCTTTAAATCCTTTCTTATCATCAACTTCAAATGACTTCAAAATCCCTTCATAGGGTTTAATTTTTGAATTAATATTAAAAATAGAAGGGTTTTCTTCTAAGAATTTTATTATATCCTCCAAAGTAAAATGCTGATTTTCATAATACAAATTTTCAAAAATTTCTTTTATCAACTCATAGTCCAATTCATAATCTAGATTAAATCTGTAATGAGAAATATTTTTCAAATAATCTACTCTGTGTATTTTATATTTTTCATGCTGCATCACCACATATAGTGATACGTGTTCTCTCTCTGATGGTTTTTTTGCATTGTAATACATTTCATCCAGAATTTTTTTAGAAAAAACTTCTACATTCATACCGTCTGGATATGTTCTAGGTAACGGAAAACAATTACTTACATAATCATATTTGTTTTTAATATAGGCTTTAACCACTTTATCAAGAATTATATGATCTAGTAATGGTGTATCTGATGTTAATCTAACAATAATATCAGCATGAGTCATATCAGCTACCATTTTGTATCTAGACAAAACATCATTTTCTGAACCACGGAAACATAAAATTTTATTCTCTTTACAAAAATCTTCTAATATATCATCATTTTTGTTTGTGCTAGTGGCAACAACAATCTTTTCTACTGTATCAGTTAATTGTATTCTATCTATCATATGCTTTAAAAGCGGTTTTTTACATGCCTGTAACATTATCTTTCCAGGTAATCGTGATGAACCCATTCTAGCTTGTATTATCGCAACTATCATCATATATCATTTAATTTACCTATGATAGCTGATATAATTTGTATCTATAGTATTTTTTCTACACAAACCATATTAGCAAACGTATTCTGAAAAATTATGGGTTCTACTCTAAATGAATGAAAAGATTGATAGTTTTAGTATAAAAAACAAAGTGATTATTATTACAGGTGCAGGTAGAGGAATTGGCCGTACGTTTGCTGTGAATATGGCTAAGTTATCTGCTTATGTTTACTGTTTTGATATTAATTTCCCAACAAAAATACCAAACATTCTTTCAAATAATTTGTTTTATGTTAAGTGTGATCTGACAGATACAAAAAAATTTGGTGTGGAATGTAAAAAAATATTTTCAAACCATAAAAAAATTGATGTTCTTATAAATAACTTAGGAATAACTTTACCTGGAAAGTCTGGTGGAGCTTATTGTGGCAAGGATTGGGATAGTACAGTAAAAATTAATCTAACTGCGGCATTTAATTGCAGTGAAACAATAATTAAATTTATGAAAAAACAAAAAAATGGTTCCATTATTAATATTACAAGTATAAACGCTGAACTTGGTTTTCCTAATAATCCTGCTTATGTTGCATCTAAAGGTGGATTAAAAATGCTGGGAAAATCTTTAGCAAGAGATTGGGGGAAATATGGTATTCGAGTTAATAATTTAGGACCTGGATATTTCAAAACTTTAATGAATAAAAAAAGCTGGGAAAATTCTAAAACGAGGAAAGCAAGAACGATTAGAACCATGCTAGGTCGATGGGGTGAAATTGACGAACTCGTTGGTCCCTGCATATTCCTAGCCTCTAATGCTTCTCAGTATATTACTGGTCAAGATATCTATGTTGATGGGGGATGGACAGCTAATGGTTTATCTTAAAAAAAATAGTAATTTCTTTTTTTACATACATAAATAATTACTATGCAACCAAATATTTTTCTAATTTTATTAGATTCGTTAAGGGCAGACCATGTATATGGGAATAAAAAATCTTCTATTACCCCAAATCTGGATTTGTTAGTTTCTCAAGGAACAAACTTTACTAATGCTTTTAGTGCAGCTGATCACACTGGCGTAAGCTGGTTATCGATAATTAGCGCACTTTTTCCAATAAATTCAAAAACCAATCCCTACAAATTTAATTCAAACATAAAAACATTTGTTGAGATTTTCAAGGCAAATAACTATCAAACATTTTGTTTCTTTCCAGATATTTCTTTTTTTAAAATTCTTAGTAAAAAATTTGATGATTCGATAATCTATGAATATTCTGATCGTGATCAATATTCAAAAAATAAGGAAAAACATTTACAACATCTGAAACAAATAATTAATTCACAAAATCCATCTAGGCCATGTTTAAACTGCATTCATTTAATGGATCTTAAATATCCGTTTACTATACCTGATGATTTCAATAATAATAATTTTGGAAAAGATAGACAAGACAGAATGCTTTCTTATTTGGATAAGGCATTGGGTGATCTTTTTCAGAGTATTGATATTGAAAATTCAATGGTGATATTATCCTCTGATCATGGTGATTATCTTCCAGTAACAGATCATGATTTAGGTGAAATTCCTCGAATTCAAAATATTATGAGAAAAGGGAAAAAATTTTTTCCACGTTTAGAACCGACCGGGGTAAAGATGTTTGAGATTATGAAAAAAACTACAGGAGACATAAGAAAAAAAAATCTTGAAAAAAAACTATCTGTATCAGAACTTCGTGGTTTTAATGATAGAAATCAGGATGTTTTATTTGATGAAGTTATTCATGTACCCCTAGTGTTCATTGGTAAAGATATTCCAAAAATGAAAACTTCAAGTCTTGTAAGACATGTAGATATTTTACCAACTGTTTTCTCTTTGCTTGGTTTATCTTATAATGAATCTGATTTTGATGGTCAAAATTTAGTTCCTATTATGAATGGATCTCAAACAAATGATCTTATTGCTTATATTGAAAGTGGACCGGCAAATGAAAATTTAGAAGGTAAAGTGATAGGACTTAGAAGTTCTCATTACAAGTATTTTCGGGCAAGATCAAATCCAAATGATATGATTCATCTTTATGATTTGACAGAAGATCCCTCAGAATTACATAATATAGCAAATGTAAATACTAAAATTATTGAAAATATGGAAACACAATTACAAAATTTCTTAAAAAATGGTAACGATAAAAAAGTGGATGACATTACTGATGAAGACAGAAAGAAAATTGAAGATGAATTGAAGAAATTAGGTTACATCTAAGATTAATCATTATTATGATGACAACAGTTTAGCAAGTAATATTTAATCTGATTTCGTAATTTAAAAACAATGAAAAATTTTAAAGTGATGCCGGGAATATGAATCAAATTTTTACATCAAAGGCAAATACCCTAATGTTATTACAAAAAAAGGCTAAAAGTTCTAAAATCGAAAAAATTTTTCATTTCAAAGTAAAGGAATGGTTTGAAAATGATGAAAAACTTCTAGGAAAAATATCTGCTACCTTTAAAACTGGATCAGTTGTGGTTAGGAGTTCTGCGTTAGATGAAGATTCACTTGACAGTTCTGAGGCGGGAAAATATCAAAGCATTCTGGACGTAAACCCAAATAATAAAAGAAAGCTGAAGAATGGAATTAATTCTGTTATAAAATCCTACTATCAAAAGGGAAATAGCGTTGAAGAAAATCAGATATTGATTCAAGCACAAAGTCAGCAAATAGTGATAAGCGGGGTAGTCTTTACAAAAACCCCTGAGCTTGGGAGGCCTTATTATGTAATTAATTATGAACAAGGTCAATCAACTACTGGTGTAACACAGGGCTTAGCGGGTCAAGTTGTAAAAATATTCAGAAATACGTCTCAAAAAAACATTCCAGAAAAATGGCGTTCACTAATCAAGTCTATTAAAGAAATAGAATCCATTTTTTCTTTTAATTCGTTAGATATTGAATTTGCAATAAATAAAAAACAAGAGATATTAATTTTTCAAGTAAGACCAATAACTTCAATAAAACAGAAATTTAGTATAAGAAATCTTGAAACCACTATATCCAAGTTAATATTTGAAAATAAAAAGCAATTCAGTAATCTTTCTAAAAAGAAACATCTTGTCGGGAATTTTACATTTTTTTCTGATATGAGTGATTGGAATCCATCTGAAATAATTGGAAACAATCCAAACCAACTTGATTATTCTCTTTACAAATTTTTAATAACAGATGATATATGGTACAAAAGTAGAGCAATTCTTGGTTATCATAATGTTAAATCTAATCATTTAATGCAAAAATTTGGAAATAAACCGTATATTGATGTTAGAGCAAGTTTTAACTCATTAATTCCAAAAAACTTATCCAAACAAATCAAAAAAAAATTAATATCATATTATTTCCACAAGTTAGAAAAATTTCCACATCTTCATGATAAAGTAGAATTTGATATTTTATTCACATGTTATGATTTTACAATTGATAAGAGATTTGTTGAGCTAAAAAATCATGGTTTTACTGCAAACGAAATTGATCAAATTAAATCCGCTTTGATTAGCCACACAAGAGATATTTTGAATAATTTTTCTGCAATTTCATCAGAATGCGAAAAGTCACTTCTAAAATTATTAAAAAGACGGGACCAAATTTTTTCTGAGTTACATAATTCTCAAAGTTCATACAAAGATCTACTGTTCTCGGCTGAAAAACTTCTAATTGACTGTAAAAATTTTGGTACACTTTCGTTCGCTATCATGGCAAGAATTAGCTTCATTGGTTCCATTTTATTGAGGAGTTTACAAAAGAAAGGCATATTTGGAAATAATTTTTATGGTAATTTCATTAATTCAATCAATACTCCATTAACAGACATACAAAATGATGTATCAGATCTTAAAAACAAGAAAATTTCAAAGCAAACTTTCTTCAAAAAGTATGGACACCTTAGACCTGGTACTTATGATATAACACGCGATAGATATGATAAAAACAATACATTCTTTTCAGATATTGATTTTAAGAAAAAAATAAAACCAAAGGGACCACAATTTAATAAAAAAATAGTCTCAGAATTATTATTGAAACATTTAGACATACAATCAAACATTAATTTATTTAATTTAATTCGAGATGCAATTATGAAAAGGGAAAATCTTAAATTTGAATTTACTAAAAACCTTAGTGATTCGTTAGAATTAATCGCAGAGGCTGGGACTATAATGGGTTTTACAAGAGATGAATTATCTAATCTTGACATAAATACTATCATAAAATCAAAGAATTTCTCAAAAATAAAATTACAAAAAACTTGGAATAAAAAAATAGAATTACAGAAACGGAAAAAACGATATAATAGATTCCTTACTTTACCACAAATAATTTTTTCAATAAATGATTTTAATATAATTACTAATCAAATATCTAAACCAAATTTTATTACAAATAAAAAAATTATTGGGCATTTACTTGCATTTAGAAAAAATGTTATTACAAGCTCAATCAAAAATAAGATCTTGTTAATTGAAAGTGCTGATCCTGGTTTTGATTGGATATTTACAAAAAATCCTATTGGTCTAATTACAAAATACGGTGGGGTAGCATCTCACATGTCAATAAGATGTGCAGAAATAGGACTGCCAGCTGCGATTGGATGTGGTGAAAGTCTCTTTAGTAGATTATTGTCATCGTCAAAAATAGAGTTAGATTGTAAGAACCAACAAATTTTCATTTTAGAACAGAAAAAAGAAGATCGATATATTGAAGAAAAAAAGGTTCTAAAATCATTAGGTTACATAAAATAATATGATGTACAATCAAGGATTATGATGAAAAACAAAAAATTAACAATAGGTATTTCGTTAAGAGTTGTAGAGAGTACAAATTATAATGAAAAAAGAGATGCATTAAGTCAGGATTGGTCGATATTTTTCGAAAAACTAGGAATTAATCCTCTATTAATTCCTAATACAATGAAAAATGTTTTATCATTTTTAGAAGATATGCAAGTACAAGGCTTAATTTTATCAGGCGGTGACAATATTGGTGACAGTCAAGATAGAGATGAAACAGAACAAAAAATTATAAACTATAGTCTTGAGAAAAAAATTCCTTTAATTGGAATTTGTAGAGGAATGCAGGTTATAAATACATTTTTTGGTGGAACAATAGAAACTTTGGAAAATTCTAAACATGTTGGTGACCCCCACTTTGTATCTTTAAATAAAAATCTTGCATCATTTTTACATACTGAAAAATTACAAGTAAATTCTTTTCATAATAATGTGATTAAACAAGAAAATCTAGGAAGAAATTTGAAATCTTTTGCAATAGCTAACGATAGTACTATTGAAGGATTTTGTCATACTGAATTACCTATAATTGGAGTTATGTGGCATCCTGAGAGAACTCCAAATGAGAAAAATGAACAAATAATTAGAAAAATTTTTGATGACAAAAGAAATTTTTTGTGATGTCTTGAACGCAATAATTTTAGCTGCTGGCCAAGGGAAAAGATTAACTTCCTTAACTAAAAATAAACCAAAATGCATGGTAAATTTATTTGGAAAAACCATGTTAGAATGGCAAGTTTCTGTTTTCAGAAAATGTGGAATTACTGATATATCAGTTGTTACTGGTTATCGTTCAAAACTAATTAATTTACCAGGGTTAAAATTTTTTCAAAATAAAAAGTTTGAAACAACTAATATGGTTGAAAGTCTTTTCTGTGCCTCTCAAGAATTAAGTAAACAAACCATTGTTTCTTATGGTGATATAATTTTTGAAAAAAAGGTTTTAGATAAATTAATTCAATCTAAAGCAGATTTTTCTATCATAGTTGACAAAAACTGGAGGAGATATTGGGAAATCAGATTTGATAATCCATTAAATGATGCTGAAAGCTTGAGAATTGATACTAATGATAATATTACTAGCATTGGTCAAAAAACACAAAAAATTGATGAGATTGAAGGTCAGTATATAGGGTTGATGAAGTTTCAGAATGCTGGATTAGAAAAAATCAAGAAATTCTATGAAAAAACAAAAAGTCAATCAATTAATAATTCAAACCCTCTCAACCCATTAGTTTCATTTCAACAATCGTTTATGACTGATTTTCTCCAAGGTTTGATAAATGATGGATGTAAATTAAAAGCTATTGAGATTGAAAATGGTTGGTTAGAATTGGATACTATTAGTGATTATGATAAATACACGGAACTTCATTCCAAAAATAAACTCTCAGAATTTATCGATCTAGGTAATTAATTTGGATTATTCAAAAGATTTTAACATAGTTGTAATTAATCTTGATGGTTTACGTCGAGATAAATTATCTCGTTGTCCAACATTGAAAGCTCTTTCTGAACAAAGTTATTATTTCTCACAAATGAATACTGTTACTCCTTACACATTTGCATCATTACATGCAATTTTTTCCGGATTATACCCTTCATCAAATGGTGTTAATGCATACTATAATATGTTCAAATTTAAAAAAAATTCTTTAACTACAATTCCACAATTTTTAAAAAAATTAGGCTATTACACTTGTTGTGATATAAACAGTAAATCAGTAATGCCAGAACAAGGTTATGATGAATATCTGGTCTATGATGAAAAAATTATTGATTTTTCTCAAAGACATAGTGACTTGATAAAAAAACTACACAAAAAGAAATTCTTTATATTTTTACAGAATACTGAAACTCATAATAATTTGGTAAGGGCAATTATAGAAAAAGATAAGAAGGAATCTTCAGAGGACGAATATTTTAATACGGTAGAAGAAAATGATTTAATATATAATTCTCATCTGCCAGCAACTGATTTTTATGTTGATAGATTATTAAATACATTAGATGAATTAGGAATTTCAAAAAAAACAATACTTGTTATTTTCT
>CEPX01009916.1_pt1 | contig 15014 bp, 12 predicted proteins | sample 361361 | NCBI WGS metagenome assembly CEPX01 (sample SAMEA2619974, study PRJEB7988) | marine metagenome | biome: marine biome (ENVO:00000447); feature: mesopelagic zone (ENVO:00000213) & marine oxygen minimum zone (ENVO:01000065); material: "saline water (ENVO:00002010), including plankton... | reverse complement strand
CTCACCATCAGCAGTAAGAAGATCATTATACATGGACAACACCCTTTACACAATCTCAGCAAAAAAAATCAAAATGAACAACCTAAACAACATTAAAGAAGAGCTTAATGAAATCAAACTGCCTTATGAAAACAGTAACAATAATTTTCCTATCATGGAAATTGCTGTAGAAAGAACATTTAACTAACTTTTTTCTTTCTTTCAATTCTTTCCTTCCCGCCCATATAACTCTGCAGCACCTTAGGAATCTTAACACTCCCATCCTTCTGCTGAAAATTCTCAAGAATAGCAACCATCGCCCTAGAAGTAGCAATCACTGTATTATTTAACGTGTGAACAAACCATTTCGCCTTCCCATCCGTAACCTTTATATTCAACCTTCTCGCCTGCGCAGCCTCCATATTAGTGCATGAAGTAATCTCAAAATACTCATTCTTCCGGGGAGACCATGCTTCCAAGTCAGCAGACTTCGCCTTCAAATCAGCAAGGTCACCTGAACAACATTCCCTCTCTCTAATAGGCAACCCTAACTTCTTAAAAATCGCCTTAGAATTATTAAGCATCTCATCATAAAATTTATACGAATCTTCAGGCTCGCAAATAACTATCATTTCCTGCTTATTAAACTGATGCGTCCTAAACAAACCCTTCTCGTCAATCCCATGGCTTCCAATCTCCTTCCTAAAACATGAAGAAAACCCTGTAACCTTAATAGGCAATTCATCCTTATCAATAATCTTATTAATGAACATTCCAATCAACGGATGCTCTGAAGTAGCAATCAAAAACAAATCTTCATCCTCAATTTTATAAGCCATCTCCTCAATCTCTTCATGCGAATACACACCTCTAAGAACACTCTCTCTAATCATCAGCGGAGGCTCAACATACTCATACCCTTGCTTCACCATATAATCCCTAGCAAAATTAACCAAAGCCATATTCAGCAATGCTAAATCTCCTTTAAGATAATAAAACCCATTGCCTGACGTCTTTGCAGAAGTATCGAAATCAACCACTCCAAGCTTTTCAGCAATCTCAACATGGCTCTTCACATCAAAGCCTAACTTCTTAGGCTTCCCAATAACCTCTCTAACAACATTATCCTTTTCATCCTTGCCAACAGGCACAGACTTATGAATCATATTAGGGATTATGAACAGAATTTCCCTGATATCCTTTTTCAGAGCGTCTTGAGTTTCTTCTATTTTGTTTATTTTACTAGGAATCTCCTTTGCCTTCTTAATTACCTTAGAAATATCCTCTCCTTGTTTCTTAAGCAGGTTAATCTCAGAAGTAACCTTATTCCTCTCAGCCCTCAGCTTCTCAGACTTCTGCAGCAACTCTCTATATTTCTTATCCTTCTCCAGCAGTTCATCTATTTTTTTGACCTTCTCAATCTGAAACTTCTTCTTAATATTCTCCTTAACAAGCTTAGGATTCTCCCTAATAAAGTTTATATCAAGCATTTTATCAATTTAATCAATAATATTTATAAACTCTTTGATTTTCTTATGTATATCCCCACCTAGCTCAATGGCTAGAGCGTTCGGCTGTAGAAGCTGTATGGAATTGCCTTAAAGGCTGACGTGAAATGCAGCCAGCCGTGACCGAAAGGTTCCTGGTTCAAATCCGGGGGTGGGGATATTTTTCTTTTCGTGGGACTTCAATCCGCAGATTGAATGTCGCACTCGGTGTCAATGGACAAGACCATTGGTGAAAATCCGGGGGTGGGGACTTTTTTCTTTGTTTTCTTCACACTACTTGCGAAAAACTCTTATATTAGTTAAAAAAGGCATTCCCTGTGATAAAGTAGTGGTAAAATCAAAGAAAAACTATGTTCTCCTCTAAAATATGCCCAAAAATACGCAACATTTATAAATGAAAAGCGAATCCTACATTTAATGTTCAAAACCTTTCTCTAGACACAAAAAAACCCATGTTTAGAGATAATGCTATCAAAAAATCATATTTAATGCCCTGGTAGTGTAGCGGCCTAGCATAAAGCCCTGTCGCTGAACAGGGGTTCAGCAGTTAGGCTTTGACCCGGGTTCAAAAAATATCATAATTCAAAAATTTGATTTGAAAGTCCCGGCCAGGGCGTTTTTATCATATAATATACAATCACGGGCCGGTAGCTCAGCCTGGAAATCATTTTGGGCAATAGAGCACATCACTTTTAACGAAAACTGAAAGTTTTCGAACTTTCAACAGGCTGAAAGTAATGATGTGGTCGCGAGTTCGAAGCTTTACAAAGAAAATCTCGTCCGGCCCATTTTATAATTGCAGAGGAAACAGTTAAATGAAAGAAAAAGTAGACATAACAAAGCATATATTAATACCTAAATATGCAAAGACTACAGAGCAAGAGAAACAAGTTCTTTTCAAGAAATATAATATCTCTTTCAATGAACTTCCCTTTTTATTCAAGAACGATCCTTCTCTTAAAGAATTAAAAGTTAAAGAAGGAGACATCATCAAGGTCATTAGAAAAAGTCCTACTGCTGGAGAAGCTATTGTATATAAGGGGGTAATAGAATAAATGGTTAATCCTAACAAACTTCTTCTCAAGAAATTCTTTGAAGAACATAGTTTTGTTGGTTCTGATATAGAATCTTTTAATAATTTCATTGACAAAGAATTACAGGCAATCATAGAAGAAAACAAAGAGATAGAGCCAACAATAATTCCTCATAATGTGGATGATTTTAAGATAAAGCTTGATAAAATTTGGGTAACAAAACCTGAAATCATAGAAGCTGACGGCTCAAAAAGAAATATCTTTCCCATTGAAGCTCGGCTCAGAAAGCTTACTTATTCTTCTCCAGTCTTTATCGAAATCAGCTCTCACACAAACGGCGTTCAGAGAGAAAGTTTCATAACCCAAATTGGAAATCTCCCTATCATGCTCAAAAGTAAATATTGTCACTTAAGTAAGTTAAGTAGAGAAGAATTAATAGAAAAAGGCGAAGACCCTGACGATCCAGGTGGCTATTTTATCATTAACGGTACTGAAAAAATATTAATCAACATCGAAGATTTGGCTTCTAATCAGTTCTTGGTTGAGAAAGTCCATGCAACAGGCGAATATGTTGGAAAGCTTTTCTCTGAGAAAGGTTCTTTCAAAATACCTCATCAGGTTGAAAAACTAAAAGATGGCATATTCTATCTGACTTTTACAAGAGTAAAAAGAATTCCTATTATAGTTATTATTAAAGCATTAGGATTATTAAAAGATGAAGAAATCATGAAATTGATCTTAGAAGATAGCCAGTATAATGAAGTTCTCGTTAATCTTTACAAATTTGTTGACATCAAGAATCAGGAAGAGGCAGTAGATAAAGTAGCAAAAAAAATAGGTATCACACAATCAAAAGAAATAAGGATTGCCAGAATGTATGAAATCCTTGATAAATATCTTCTTCCTCACTTAGGCACCACAAAAGAAGACAGGCTCTATAAAGCTTATAACTTATGTAAAATGATTAAGAAATACATAAATGTTGAGAACGGCAATCAGGACACTGATGATAAAGATCATTATATGAACAAAAGACTAAAAAGCAGCGGAGACCTTCTTGCAGATCTATTCAGAGTAAACTTAAAAGTTCTTATCGGCGACTTATTATACAATTTTCAAAGAATCGTAAAGAGAGGAAAATTCCCCTCAATCAAAGTCATAATAAGAGACAAACTATTAACCTCAAGAATCTATAGCAGCATGGCAACTGGAAACTGGGTAGGCGGCAGAAAAGGAATCAGCCAGAGAGTACAAAGATTAAATTTCTTGGAATCCTTATCACATCTGCAAAGAGTCATCTCACCCTTATCAACTTCACAGGAGAATTTTGAGGCAAGAGAGCTTCATCCAACACACTTTGGAAGGTTATGCCCAATAGAAACTCCTGAAGGAACAAATATTGGCTTAAGAAAGAATTTAGCACTATTAACTTCAATATCACAGGAATCTTCTGAGGAAGAAATTATAAAAGCCCTGAAAAATCTTGGGTTAAAAACAATAAACAAGTGAACAAACCATGACTGAAGTATATTTCAACGGAAAATTTTTAGGAAAAATTCAGGTTGCCAAAGACTTCATTAAACAGGTAATCGAAAGTAGAAGAAAAGGTGTTCTTCCTAATAATTTGAACATTTATTATAAGGAACAGGTAAATGAAATACACCTAGGAAATTCCAAAGGAAGAGCAAGAAGGCCTCTTATAATAGTCAAAGATGGCATGCCACTTTTAACAGACAAAACATTTAAGCAGCTTCAGAAAAATGAAATTGGCTGGAAAGACTTAGTAGACCAGGGTATTATTGAATATATTGATGCTGCTGAAGAAGAAAATCTTCTAGTTGCCTTAACACCAGACGAATTAACAAAAGAACATACTCACATGGAAATTATTCCTCTGGATATTTTAGGTTTCTGTACTTCTTTGGTTCCTTATGGGAACTACAACCAGTCAACAAGGCTTAATGCAGGCTCTAAAAACCAGAAACAGGCATTAGGATTCTATGTCTCAAACTTCTCGCTAAGAATGGATATGGACACTAACATATTACAAACTCCTCAAAAGCCTGTTGTTCAAACAATCATGCACGAAATATCAAATTATGAAAAACATCCTGCTGGACAGAATGTTGTAGTAGCAGTCTTAAGTTATAAAGGATACAACATGGAAGATGCTATTGTCCTAAATAAATCTTCTATAGAAAGAGGTTTAGGAAGGTCAACTTACTACAGGCCAAGCGTCGCTGAAGAGCTAAGATACAGTGGTGGCCTTATCGATGAGGTAGGCATACCTGATAAAGATGTTAAAGGTTACAAAAGTGAAAAAGATTATAGGCTTCTCGAAGAAGACGGCATTGTCTTCCTTGAATCAAAAGTCAAACCTGATGATGTAATCATCGGAAAGACATCACCTCCAAGGTTCTTAAGCGGAATGGATGAATACAATCTAGCTTCAAACGTAAGAAGGGAAAGTTCTGTAACAATCAAGCATGGAGAAAGAGGCATCGTTGACTTTGTTGCTCTTACTGAAAATGAAGAAGGAAACAAAATCATTCAGGTAAGATTAAGAGACCAAAGAATACCTGAAATTGGAGATAAATTCACTTCAAGGCATGGCCAAAAAGGAGTTGTAGGTATTATAACTCCAGAAGTTGATATGCCTTTCACTGCCAGTGGAATCGTTCCAGATATTTTATTCTCTCCACATGGTATTCCTAGCAGAATGACAGTATCCCATTTATTAGAACTAATTGCCGGCAAGACAGGCGCACTATCAGGCAGGTATATAGATGCAACCACTTTTGATGAAGAGCCTGAAGAAGCTATAAGAAAAGAGCTGCTCTCTTTAGGTTTCAGAGAAAACGGTGTTGAGACAATGTATAACGGCATCTCTGGAAAACAATTCAAAGCCAAGGTTTACATTGGCAACATGTATTATCTTAAACTAAAACATATGGTTGCAAACAAGCTTCATTCAAGAGGTAGAGGGCCTATCCAACTGCTCACAAGGCAACCTACAGAAGGGCGTGCAAAAGAAGGCGGGCTAAGATTAGGTGAAATGGAAAAAGATACATTCATTGCTCATGGAGCTTCTTTACTATTAAAAGAAAGGTTTGACTCAGACAGAACAATAGTTCCAGTATGCGAAGAATGTGGTGTTATCGCTATTCACAATGAATTCAAAGACAAATCTTACTGTCCTATCTGTGGAGACAATGTTGAAATAAACAATGTTGAAATAAGTTATGCATTTAAGCTCATGTTAGATGAGCTTAAAAGTTTAGGAATCTATCCAAAGTTAAAGCTAAAAGATAAATATTAAGAAATTATACTCCAAATGGTTAAAAAGAAAGAAGCTAAGGAAGAAGAAAAGAAGCCTGAAGTAGAGGAGACTATTCAGAAAAGTGAAGAACAGGATATGACTAAGGAAGATGAAAGCAAAGAAAACGAACAACCTTCTACTGACGAGTTAACAGAAAAAGACAAAGAAGAATCTTCAGAAGATAAAGCAGATAGAGAAGACCAAGAAGAAATAGAAGAAGAATACACTTACAGAAAAGTAGACACCATCACATTCAGCGTGCTTTCTCCTAAAATGATCAAGCAGATGGCATCTGCAAAAGTCGTTACTCCTGAACTATATGACCGTGAAGGTTACCCAGTAGACGGCGGTTTAATGGATACAAGATTAGGCGTTATCGATCCAGGGTTAAAATGCAAAACCTGCGGCTCTAAACTAAAAGAATGCATAGGCCACTTTGGTTATATAGAAATGGCCCGTCCAATAATTCATGTCAAATTCGTAACCAATGTCTTAACCTTGCTGAAATTCACCTGCAGAGACTGTGGAAGAATACTAGTCCCTAAAAGCAGCATGGCAAAATATTTGCCTATTTTAAGCAAAATGGATTCTAATGAAGCAAAAAAGAAAATAAAAGACATTGTTTCAAGTCAGAAAACAACAACCAAATGTCCTCACTGCAGCGCTAAACAGCATACCGTCAAAATAGAAAAGCCAACAACCTTTATGGAAAATGATAAAAGAATCAGCCCTGTTGAAATAAGGACAAGGTTAGAGAAAATACCTGATGACGATCTTAAGCTCTTTGGATTAGATGCCGAATACGTAAGGCCTGAATGGATGGTCTTGACAGTAATGGCAATACCTCCTGTTACAATGAGGCCAAGCATAACCTTGGAAAATGGTGAGCGTTCTGAAGATGACCTAACCCATAAGCTAGGTGACATTGTAAGGATAAACCAAAGGTTATTTGAAAACATCAATGCAGGAGCTCCTGAAATAATCATAGAAGATTTATGGGACCTTTTACAATATCATATTACCACATTCTTTGACAACAGTATTGCTCAATTGCCAGTTGCAAGGCATAGAAGTGGTCAGCCTTTAAAGACCATTACTGAAAGAATCAAAAGCAAAGATGGCAGAATAAGGCACAACCTTGCAGGAAAAAGAACAAACTTTTCAGCCAGAACTGTAATCTCTCCTGATCCAAACATAAGATTAAATGAAGTAGGCGTTCCTGAAAAGATAGCAACCAACATAACAATTCCTGAAAGGGTCACTCCTTGGAACATTGATTATCTCAAAAAATTTGTAGAAAAAGGCCCTTCAGAATACCCAGGAGCTAATTATATTGTAAGGCCTGATGGAAAAAAGAAAAGAATAACTGATGAAACAAAAGAAGCTTCCTTAGAGGAGTTAAAGCCAGGTTATCTTGTCGAAAGGCATTTAATCGACGGTGACATGTCAGCATTCAACAGGCAGCCAAGCCTACATAGAATGAGCATGATGTGCCACATAATAAGAATCCTTCCAGGAAGAACTTTAAGGCTTAACCCTGCAGTATGCCACCCATTCAATGCAGACTTTGACGGAGACGAAATGAACCTTCATGTTCCTCAGACAGAAGAATCCAGGGCCGAAGCAGAATTATTAATGCAGGTTCAAACACAATTAATCTCTCCAAGATATGGCTTAAGCGTTATGGGCTGTGTCCAGGATGCAACATCCGGAAATTACCTTCTCACAATAGAAAATGAATACAAAAGAGAAGAAGCTGTACAATTGTTATACCAGGCTGGTGTAACTGACTTTTCTGAACTGCCTACTAAGGAAATAATAAGTGGCAGAGAGATATTTAGCCTTTTACTGCCTAAAGATTTCAACTATGAAGGCCATTCAAGGCAATGCAAAGATAACTGCAACAATACCACTCATGTTGTTATAAAAAATGGTAAATTAATAAGCGGTATAATGGACAAAAGCAATTTAGGAGAAGAAGTAGGATTATTATTAAGGTCATTCCACAAAAAGTATGGACCTGACAAAACCTTAGAATTCCTTGAAAGGTTATACAAACTAGGCATAGAAACACTGCAAAGGGAAGGGCTTAGCGTAGCAATATCTGACACAGACTTATCACCTTTAGCGAAACAGAAAGTTAATGAAATAATAACAAAAGCTACAGAAGATGTCAGGGAACAAATTAGAATGTTTCACAACAAAGAGCTTGAAACCTTCCCTGGAAAAAGCATGAAAGAAACAGTAGAGCTCAAAATAATGGACATATTAAACAAGGCTAGAAACAAGACAGGTGAAGCAGTAAGTGAATATTGTGATAAAAAAAGTCATACCATGGTCATGGCTGATAGCGGTGCAAGAGGTAATATACTTAACCTTACTCAAATGGCAGCATGCGTTGGTCAGCAGGCAATGAGAGGTAAAAGAATAGAAAAAGGCTACAAAAGCAGAACACTTTCATGTTATCAAAAAGACGATCTCATGCCAAAAGCTCATGGTTTCATTGATGCAGGATTCAAAGATGGGCTTTCACCTCAGGACTTCTTTTTCGCTTCAATCACAGGAAGAGATTCTCTAATGGATACAGCACTTAGAACGCCTAAAAGCGGTTATTTATACAGAAGATTAGCAAACGCCACGCAGGACTTAAGAGTGGAATATGACTATACAGTAAGGGACTCTAATAATAAGGTTATCCAATTTGAATATGGTGAAGATGGCATAGACGTTTCAAAGAGTGAGCAAGGTGTTATAAACATTAAAAATATAATCAACTCTGTAAGGTGACATGATAAATGGATACAATATTTAAAACTTATAAGGACATTTTGCCAAAGAAAATGCTGGAAGAAGTAAAAGAGAACCTTCCTAAAAATGTTTCTTCTGAAAGGCTAAAGAAAATATTAGCAAAAGTAAAAGAAGAATATTTCAACTCAAAGGCAGAGCCGGGAGAATGTATAGGATTAGTTTCAGCAGAATCCATAGGAGAACCAGGCACTCAGATGACCTTAAACACATTCCATTTTGCAGGAGTTGCAGAAATGAATGTTACCATGGGTCTGCCAAGAATAATCGAAATACTTGACGGAAGGAAAAAGATCAAAACTCCTATGATGGAAATATACTTAAAAAAGCCATATTCTGAAGGCAAGAACATAAAAGAGATAGCTTTCTCCATAAAAGAAACAAAAGTTGAAGAAGTTATAGATGAATTATCTATGAATATCACTGAGCTAAGTGTTGAGCTTAAACTTGACAAAGCTAAAATGAAACAATTAAACATAACCGAACCCATGCTCTTAAAAATCTTAAGCAAAGACCTTAAAGGTACATCAATCAAACAGAAGAAAGATATAATTATCATAAAGCCTAAAATAAAAGAAGACGAAATGAACGAAATTTATAAAACCAAAGAAAATGTTAAAAAGATTTATTTAAGGGGCATAAAAGGCGTTACCCAGGTATTGCCTGTTAAAAGAGAAAATGAATTCATAATCATCACTGCAGGATCCAATCTAAAAGAAATCTTCAAGATGGACTGTGTTGATCCTACAAGAACAATAACAAATGACATCCATGAAGTTGAAAAAGTATTAGGTCTCGAAGCCGCAAGGCAGACAATCATAGAAGAAGTATTCAAAGTAATTGAAAGTCAGGGTCTTAATGTAGATGTAAGGCACATCATGTTAGTTGCTGACACCATGTGTTCCACTGGCACTATCAAAGGTATTACTCGGTTCGGAATTGTTAGGGAAAAAGCCTCTGTTCTAGCTAGGGCATCCTTTGAAACACCTATAAAACACATCATCGGCGCAGCTTTAAAAGGAGAAATAGACAAATTAGATTCAGTTGTAGAAAACGTCATGATCAGCCAGACAGTTCCTATAGGAACAGGCCTTCCTGGATTAGTAATTAAGAAAAATGAAAAAAACAACTAAAGAAAGCAAAGCAAGCCTTGCTAAAGATCTGAAAAGCAAGAAAATAATCATTGGTACAGATAGGGTTATCAAAAGCCTAAGAGCTGGAAAACTCAGCAAAATTTACATATCATTAAACTGCAAAGACAATATAAAATCAGACATATCTCATTATAGTAAATTAGGGGATGTTGAGGTTATATCTCTTAAGGTTTCAAATGAAGAGCTAGGCATACTATGCAAGAAACCATTCTCTATTTCTGTATTAGGGCTAGCTGGTTAAAGAGTGATTCCATGAATAAAATCAGATACGATATCAACATTATAAAATACATTTCACTGTTTGAAACTCTTATTGGAGTAAACGTTAAGGACTGCATAGACACTAATCCAATAACCTTCATAGTTGAGCAGAACCAGATTGGTAAAGCCATTGGCAAAAATGGGGTCAATGTTAAGAAGCTGGAAAGCATGTTTAACAGAAAGATTAAAATACTAGAATTCAATCCTGAGGTATTACAATTCGTAAAAAACGTTATATATCCTTTAAAGGGGGATGAAGTATCAAAAAAGGATAATACAGTCATAATCAGTGTTAAAGACAACACAAGCAAAGCGTTATTAATCGGCAGAGAAAGTCAAAACATAAAAAATACTGCCCAAATAGTCAAGAGACACTTTGAAATTGATAATATAAAAGTTGTTTAAAAAATGTCACGCAAAACAAAAGGAATGAACGCTGCAAAAAGGCTTCAAAAAAGAAGAAGAAAAAGTAGGTGGAGCCATAGGCCATTTATTAGAAAGACATTAGGCCTTAAAGAGAAGTCAGATCCTCTAAAAGGTGCTTCACAAGCCAAAGGCATAGTAATAGAAAAAGTCCAGTTAGAAGCAAAACAGCCAAACAGTGCTATGAGAAAATGTGTTAAGGTTCAGCTATTAAAAAATGGCAGGCAGGTTACAGCCTTCGTACCTGGAGATGCTGCCACCAAACAGATTGACGAGCACGATGAAGTGCTAATAGAATGTATTGGTGGAAGAATGGGCAGGTCAAAAGGAGACATTCCAGGTGTTAGATGGCAGGTTATAAAAGTTAATGATCAAAGTTTAAATGCCCTATTAAGAGGCAAGATTGAAAAAGCTAGAAGGTAAACGATGACAGCGTTAAAAGTATTCAACAAATGGGACGTAAAAGACATTAAAGTAGAAGATCCTGGCTTAATAAATTATATCACTCTTGAGCCTAAGATAGTCCCTAAAACTGGTGCAAGATATGCTGGCAGCAGATTCCACAAAAGCAAAATCTTCATAGTTGAAAGGCTAATCAACAAGCTAATGATTCCCGGACATAAGGGGAAAAAGCATTTCAAAAGCAGTTCAAACATAACCGGGAAGTCAAACACCGCTTATGACATTGTTGAAAAAGCTTTCACACAAATAGAAATTAAAACCAAAAAAAATCCAATATCAGTATTCGTCAAAGCAATAGAAAACGCTGCGCCAAGAGAAGAAATCCTCACAATAGAATATGGTGGAGCCAGATACCCAAAAGCTGTTGAATGCGCTCCCCAGAGAAGAGTAGACATTGCCTTAAGATACATGGTCCAGGGAGCTTTTCACAAATCCTTTGGAAAAAAAGTATCCATGATAACATGTTTAGTAGACGAAATCATCAATGCATACAACTGCAGCCCCAACTCTAACGCAATAGCAAAGAAGAACGAAGGAGAAAGGCAGGCAGATGCTAGTAGGTAAAGTTTAATAACTATTTCTCTGATTTTATTATAGAAAACTATTTAAACAATCACTTCTCAGATTTATATAGTTCTAACTTAAAAAATGTTACCTTGGCACAAAAAACTCAAATTTAGAGGAAATCCTTTAGATGCACGGCCCAACCCTAACCTTGTTGGGTTAGATGAAGAAGAAGAGCAGCTAAAAAATCATATTGTAAAAGAAGAAATCTGCTTTCTCAACGGCTTAACTGGCTCAGGCAAAACATCTCTCTTACACAAGATGCAAAAAGAGCTAAAAGGTTATTCTTTCATCTATCTTGATGCCCAGGACCTTCCACCTGATTTCAATCTTGAAAATGCAATATCAAACAAAAAAAGCTTCTTTGACATGATAAGCCTTAGAAGATTCCCCAAAAACAAGCCAGTACTAATCATAGACGAATTCCAGGCAACCGACCCAAGACTAATTCTTGAAGCAAGAGGCAAATGGGAAAATAGGGGAGACAATAAAATCAAAAGCATAGTCATTGCCCAAATCAATCGCCAGTTAAAAAATGTTTCAGACTCTTTCAAGGACAGGCTGGGCAACAGAATCATAACCCTCAAAACCTTAGACGAAGAAGAAATGAAAGAAATATTAAAAAGAAGGCTTCAAAACAAGAAAACAGGCATAAACTACCTCACCAGGTTAAGCGAGGATGCACTAAACCTTCTTATCAAATGCGCTGACGGTAATGCCAGAAGACTATTAGAATACACAGACATGATATTTGACTTCCATCACAGGAGATTCAAAGACATAAATCCCATTGACAGGGACAATTATTTTATATCATACTATGCAGCAAAAGAAATATTGGAACAAAATAAAATCAATGTAAGAGCCTTTGAAAAGCAGGCAGACGAAATAAACTCATTCTCAAGTAAGCAATTCTCAGAACTTCAGGAAAGGTTATTAAGATTCTTAATAGACTATGACAGAGTAACCGTTGACACCATAGCCAGAAGCCTGAAAATATCAGTCAGCACAGCAAGAAGAAGTATATCCTCATTAAAAAAGAAGAAGGCAATACTTATTGCAGGCAAGAAAAGCAGAAAAGAACTATTAGTAATCTCACCTTCTGTAAAGAGAGTATTGGCAGAAGAATAATCATTTCATTTTATTAAAATAAAATTTAAACATCCCAATCTCCTTTTCTATTGACTCTTCAGGAAACATGCCTTGCTCAATAGTACCATCCTTCCTATAATGCGCATCAAACTTATACTTCTCAAAAATCTCATTAGCTCTCTCAATCCAACTATCAGTAAACTCCACACCCCATTTATTCTCAACACACCTGCCAAACTCCGCAAACTCTTCAGCATGTGGATACACTGTAGAATCTTTATCCAACATAGCCTGTACAAAAACAATATCCTGTATAGAATCACAATCCAACACGCCACCTGGCTGCGGTGAAGGTTTTACCTTTGTTCTTATTTTTGTCTGCTCATTACTAAGAATATGCTCAAACAACCTTTCAGTAGTCTCCACATCAAGATTTGCTAGATTATCTAATCTCTCTAAATTTAAAATCTTCTCAGGCAGAACAGAAAATAAAACATGCCTCAGTTCCTTATCATCTTTATCCTTCAGAATATTTAAAAAATGCGCAATTCTTTTTAATGAAAACTTTCCATTATCTTTAAAAAGAGTTTCTATAAGCATTGTTGTCTGTGATCCTGCCCCTTTCTTAGAATAAGCTTTCCTTCCTGCATAAGCTATATCATATATGCTTGCTCCAATTCTGCTATCATTTATTATTTTATAAAAATTCATTAACCAGGGATTGGCCTCCTTTGAAGGGATTGCTATTTTTCCTTTAGATCCATTAAAGCTAAACCCTCTTAACATTTCATCAATAGACTCATAAGGTATCACTTGTTTAGCATATTTTACAGTATCAGATCTGTACCTTACAGTAAAATGATAATTCTTAGGGAAATGCTGTCCTGTTAATCCTAAAGTATTAAGTTCCACAACAAGATCATGATCTTTAACATCCTTATCATATCTAAACGCCTTTGTATTAATAATTGGCAAATCTCCTGGCAGCAAAAGGCAAACATCATCAGGCTCTGGTTGAAGGCTTTTCATAGCTCTCTTCATAGTATTAGAGTAAGAGCATCCTTCCAAAGGACCTTCATCAGCAAACTCCACCCTCTTATTCACACCAAAAAAATCAGAAAACTTATCAAATATCTTTCCAATATCCTCATGTCCAATAATAGAAGTTCTCTCAAATTCAGCTTTATAAACATCATATAAAGGAAACAAAAAAAGCGGAACACTATACTTCCTCCCATCACTACCAGATATAAACAAAGGAATATTAAACTTCAAAAAGAAAGGCTCTTTTTCATCTCTCAAAATAAGATAAGTCGGTTCTTTCCCTGACTTTCTTTCATTCTCTATCTGCGTATCTATCGTTTCTTGTCGATTCTCAGTATCATTATAACTGCACGCAAGCACAACTTTTCTCACAGGAAATCTATTACTTCCTTCAGTTTGATATTTATTTCTCTCCATAACTTCGAGAACAGAACTTCACTTAAATATTTTTCTTTTGTTCAGTAAAACTCACTTATAAATGAAATACAACCTATATTTCTTTGTTCCATAAGCTTTATAAAACAATCCTTCTTCTTTAATTTAGGGGTAAATTATGGTCAACAAAGAATTAAGATTCAAAGTAGCAGAAGCAATTCAGGATGATGTAAACAAAGGCATAGTCAGGGTAGACTCTAACTTCATGAGAACCATTGGCGTAAAGCCTGGCGACATTGTAGAAATAGAAGGAGAAAGAAAAACAGTAGGAATAGTTGACAGGGCCTACCCAGGTGACATCGGCTTAAACATAATAAGAATGGATGGTGTCATGCGAAGGAACGCAAAAACCGGCATAGGCGAGCTTGTCGCTGTAAAAAAAGCAGACATCAAAGAAGCAAAAAAAATAGTAATAGCCCCTGCAAAAAAAGGTATGGTAATACGAGCTCCTCCAGACATGATAAAGCAAGGCCTTCTAGGAAGAGCGCTTGCAACAGGAGACATAGTTTCACTAGGCGGAACTGGCAGGCGAAGAAGAACCATGTCAGACTCTCCTCTCTTTGACGACATCTTCTCTGTCTTTGATGAAAGTATGATGGGCTTTGGCTTTGGTGACATAAAATTCGTAGTAGTCTCAACACTCCCTAAAGAATCAGTAATCGTCTCTGACTTAACAGAAGTAGAATTCAATCCTGAAGCCGTTGAAGTTGAAGAAGAAAAAATTCTCGATGTAACTTACGAAGACATAGGCGGCTTAGAAACAGAAATAAAAAAAATCAGGGAAATGGTAGAACTACCCTTAAAACATCCTGAAGTCTTTGAAAGGTTAGGCATACAACCGCCTAAAGGTGTCCTTCTACATGGCCCTCCAGGCACAGGCAAAACCCTACTAGCAAAAGCTGTAGCAAACGAAACCAACTCGCACTTTATACTA
>CEPX01197743.1_pt1 | contig 15041 bp, 14 predicted proteins | sample 361361 | NCBI WGS metagenome assembly CEPX01 (sample SAMEA2619974, study PRJEB7988) | marine metagenome | biome: marine biome (ENVO:00000447); feature: mesopelagic zone (ENVO:00000213) & marine oxygen minimum zone (ENVO:01000065); material: "saline water (ENVO:00002010), including plankton... | reverse complement strand
CTTTAGCAATTTTGAAACGCTGCTCAAAGAAAAACTTAGATCCTTTGCCCAACTCACTCTCCAGGTTAATTTGAACACCTTGGAGCTCTAAAATTTTCTTACTGATTGCCAGACCTAATCCAGTTCCCCCATACGTTCTATTGATGGATGTATTGGCCTGATTGAATTTCTCAAATATTTTCTCCTGGTGTGCTTTCGAAATACCTATTCCAGTATCCTCTACGTCAAAAGCCACTAATATACTCTCTGGCTCACGCTCACGTTGCCTTATCCGCAAGGTTACCGTACCATTTTTGGTGAACTTGATGGCATTATTAATGAGATTAGACAACACCTGTGTAAGACGTGCAGCATCTCCTAAATACATTGCTGGTAAATCTTCGTCGTACTCAAAAACCACTTGCGTTTTAACTTCCTCAGCAGTTGTTTTGAATCCATCCACCAGATTTTGACCAAGCTCCTTGATATTGAATACCGCTTCTTCAATAATAAGCTTCCCAGACTCAAGCTTGTTGAAATCAAGAATATCATTAATCAAACGAAGCAAGTTCTCTGAGGAAAACTTCAGTGTATCCAAAGTCTTTTTCTGATCATTTCTTGGATGACTATAGAGCAAATGATGTGTCAATCCAATTACCGCATTCATTGGGGTTCTGATTTCATGTGACATAGTGGACAAGAAATCAGACTTAGCACGCATACTCGCCTCCGCTTCTTCCTTTGCTTTGATCCATGCAAGTGCTACTTGCTGAGAAGTTGTAATTGACTGCAAAAAGAAGAAAATCATATAGCCGAATGGCACAAGGAATGCCGGCAAGTTCACAAATGTCATTCTATTCAATACCTGCAGAAATAAAACCAACAGAATGACACTGGCAGAAATCATTGCAAACTTAGATCCAGGTCGCTTTTTTAGAAGGGCGTTCAAATAGATATAGAATCCCAATCCCATTACTCCAAAAACAAATATCAGGAAGAAGTTTTGAAGAAATGTGAAAATAGATGGGGGAAGTACCACTGCTGCGACCAGGAATGCGAGACTCACATACACCACAATCTTCTCAAGGTACTTAGGTCCATCCTCTGGATAAGTGGCGTAAGTATATTTTAACAATAGTATCGTTAGCAGATAAACTGAAACGTATTCCAACTTAATGGATAATAACCATGGAATCCCTGGAAACAACCAATGCATGATGTAATTGCCACTTCCAAAGACGTAATAGCTGAAAGTAATACAGAACAGGGCGAAATACAGTATGTTTCTTTGTCTCCTTCCATAGAGATAGAGGCCCAGGAAGAACATACCTCCCATGATTAATGCACCTGTGAGAATAGCATCCATGGTGAACACATAATTCTTAAAACTGGTGAGTTCGTCTCTATCTCCAAACAAAATACTATCGACTGGCCCACCCCGAGAATGTCTGAAATTAGAAACCTGAAGTGTAAATACATTGGTTTCTTTCAGTATATCCTGGTCCACAGGACTCGTAAGTTGTATCCATTTTGGTTCGGATGTCTCTTTAGTTGTACCAACCTCACCATTGGAAGAAATTAGGATTCCATTGATATAAAATCGATAGGCATTGTAGACCGCAGGAGTATAAACAGCAAATTTCTGATCCGGATTTAGTAATACCTTTAACTGGTAGGTGGCATATCCTTCCGATGAATTACCGGTAAGGGGCTCATCGTTCCAAATTCGTGGAAAAGGAACCAATTCTCCTCCTGGCTCCATATCAGATCCAGAAACTAATTTATTCCAATGAAGATACCAGTCTCCATCTAGTTCTACCCAAGAGAAATCCTCTCCTACGTTTCGAAGATCCAAAACACCATTAACAGGTTTTTGTGAAAACCCTAAAAGAGGGATTGCATTAAGGAATACAACTAACCAAAATAATTTGATCATTGGATATTTCAAAGGCGGTAGAATTTGACTATCAACGAAAGTTAACGAAGATTTTGGTAAAATAAAGTCAAATTTAATGCATTTAAAGGCTTTTTCACCATTCATCACTAATTGGATTAATCAAATGCTATGAAAACAATGGTAATTCCTACTTTCCTTATCTTCACCGAATGAAAATTAGAAAAGGCACAAAAGAGGATTTACCAAGAGCATTGGAACTTATTAAAGAGTTGGCGCTATATGAAAAAGCCCCTGATGAAGTAACCAATACACTCAAGATGATGGAGGAAGATGGCTTTGGAAAAAATCCTGTGTTTGGATACATCGTTGCAGAAGAAAACGGAGAGATTCATGGAATGTCCATGTATTATTGGAGATATTCTACATGGAAAGGAAAGCGTATTTACCTGGAAGATCTGATTGTTACCGAATCGAAAAGAGGCTCCGGAATAGGTAAACTACTCTTTGAAGAAACAATCGAAATTGGGAAAAGAGAGGGTGCAACTGGAATGATGTGGCAGGTATTGGATTGGAATGAACCAGCCATCAATTTCTACAAGAAATATGATTCGATTATTGAAGATGGATGGCTCAACTGTAACATCAACTTTTAAATTTCCTCCAGTACAGTTCTAAAAGAAACACATCGATTCATATATCGCTGAATATGTTTTTGAGCAATGGCTGGAGCGTGATTTTGTAAATAATCATTGACTAAGCCCATACTCTTGGCATAATACTGAACAGCAAAAGTCTGACCCTGAGCCTCAGGGTCTTCGTTGATCAGACGCAAGATCTTATATTCTTCAAAACACCCCGTAGACATGATCTCCGGAATATGATGGGATTTCATCCAATTGAGCCAGTCTTCCAGTACTCCACTCTCCACATTGACAGTGACATTGTATAAAATCATATAGATTTATTCATTTTTTGTAAACCGAACTCAAACGTACGTAGTTTCTCACGCAATGACCTACAATAAAGACAAGATTGTATCTTTAGTGATCATCATATTACACCTGGTGGGAGCAATTGGTAGTGCCATTCCGGCAACTCGAGAAATCGTCACCTCACTAACTCCAGTCAATCTGTTAATTACAGCAGGCTTACTCATTTATACACATAGAGAATCGTACCCAAAATTAGCTGTATTCTTACCCTTTTCTATGATTACAGGTTTTCTAATTGAAGTGGTTGGAGTTGCAACTGGTTTTCCTTTTGGTGAGTACGCTTATGGAAACACCTTAGGTTTTCAAATTATGAATGTGCCACTCCTAATAGGTGTCAACTGGTTTATTCTATCCTACAGCTTTGGTATGATGACAGCTAATCTTCGGATCAATTGGCTTTTGAAAAGTATTTTGTCTGCTACAGGAATGGTATTGTTGGATGTTTTTATCGAACCCATTGCTATCCGTTTTGATTACTGGCACTGGGCATTAGAACAAATCCCGATGAGTAATTATGTCGGTTGGTTTTTCGTTGCTCTATTCATTCAACTTGTTTTCCATCAATTATTTAAAGAAAATTTAAACAAACAATCTGCTTTAACTGTTGGTTGTCAAGCTTTCTATTTCAGTTTTCTTCAAATTTTCTTCAAATTTTAAACACTTTTGAAAGCTATGGAGTTAACAAAGCAACCCGAATGTTCTTTGGAGAAAGGTTGGTAAAGCATAAGATATAACGGATGAGTACGTTTTCGATTAGAGATTTAGAACATCTATCAGGCATCAAAGCCCACACTATACGGATTTGGGAGCAACGCTATGAGTTGATACAACCGAAGCGTACAGACACCAACATAAGATTCTATGATGATCAGGATCTGAAACTCATATTGAATGTAGCGTTGCTAAAAGAAAATGGTGTTAAAATCTCGAAGATCGCCGAAATGACCGAAGGCGAAATGCAACGTGAAGTGATTAAACTCACCGAACGCAATCTCCGATATCCTGAACAAATTCATTCCCTGACCATCGCTATGGTCGATTTGGATGAAGAGCGTTTCGAAAAAATTATTTCCTCGAATATTTTGAAATTGGGTTTCGAGAAAACAATGATCAACATCATCTACCCTTTCCTATCCAAAATCGGAATCCTTTGGCAAACTGGGGCGATCAATCCCGCACAAGAACATTTCATCTCAAACCTGGTCCGACAAAAGCTAATTGCAGCTATTGATGGACAATACTTTGTTAGTAACGAAAAAGCACGGAAGTATATATTGTACCTTCCAGAGGGTGAGTTGCATGAGCTTAGTTTGCTTTTCGCCGACTACATTATCAAATCACGCAACAATCGCACAGTATATCTAGGTCAATCACTTCCATTTATGGATCTATCTGCTGTATATGATATCCATCAATCCGATTACATCTTATCAGTAATTACTACAACTCCAGGACCAAGTGAAATTCAGGCCTATGTGGACCGCCTGGCAGCATCATTTCCCAATGCACACATTCTTCTGACAGGGTTCCAGGTAGTAGGACAAGATGTAGAAGCTCCTGATAATGTAACTATCTTCACCAGACTAGATCAATTGATACAGTTCGTAGAAGAGAACACCATGTCTGTAGCGTCTTAAAGGTTACCCGGTTTTAAAAGCCATCCTAACTAGTACTTCACATTCTCTATTCAGGAAGCTGATTGTTTCCTACCTCTACTTACTACTTGCCTAATCTATCAACACAGAGCGAATAAGATTCTGAGCTACCTCCTGTTCAACACAATATTTATTGACAAGACACTTTTGTGGAAGATATATGTCTGTTTACTGCATTTTTCATGAAATAGGCTTTTGTGAAGTTTTGTTCAACAAAATATTATTAAACAACCACACTTTAATTAATAAAAGTGGTTTAAAGCCGTTTTAACAGGATTTAACACAACTTTTCAATGTATAGACACGTATTATTGTTTATGTTATAATCATAAAGATTAAACATAATTTTGTTTTTCTGTTTAACCTTTTATATCTTTGAATTAAACAAAAATAAATTCCACAACCATGACAGCACTTGAATTCAGTTATAAAGTAGATCAATTAACAAGCTCTTTAAAACCATTCGCTCTGAAGCTGACTAAGGATATGGAGGATGCAAACGACCTTCTTCAAGAAACTATTCTTAAGGCTTTTACCAATAGAGATAAATTCGCGGAAGGCACAAATCTTAAAGCATGGATGTACACGATTATGAAAAATACATTCATCACAAACTATCAGAGAATGATGCGTAGAAATACGTTCATCGATACTACTGAAAATCTACATTACATCAATTCTACAGATAGCACTATTCAAAACGGAGCTTATACAAACTTCGCCATGAAGGACATTAATTATGCTATTGAGAAACTACAAGACGCATACAAAGTACCATTCATGATGCATTTCAGAGGCTTCAAATATCATGAGATCGCTGATAAATTGGAGATTCCAATAGGTACTGTAAAAAATAGAATACATATTGCTAGAAAAGAGCTTAAGACAAAACTCAAAGTATACGGCAAGAAAAGCTAATGAGTAAAAAAATAGCAGTTATTGGCAGCGGATTCGCTGGACTCTCGGCCGCATGCCATTTAGCCAAACAAGGCTACAAGGTTACTGTAATAGAAAAAAACAATACACCGGGAGGACGAGCCAGACAACTCGAAATGTCTGGCTTTTCTTTTGATATGGGGCCGAGTTGGTACTGGATGCCAGATGTTTTTGAGCACTTCTTTAACCAATTCGGAAAAAAACCTTCAGACTATTATGACCTAATCCGTCTGGATCCAAGTTACCGGGTCAAATTTCAGGATGACTATGTCGATCTACCTGCATCCATGAGTGAAATGGAAGCATTATTCGAAAGTATCGAACCAGGATCCGCAAAAGGGCTTAGAAAATTCCTTGAACAGGCCAAATTCAAATACGAAGTTGGCATCAATGATCTCGTATATAAACCAAGCAGATCCTTAACGGAGTTTGTTGATCCACGACTATTGACTGGATTACTCAAAATGGATGTATTTACCTCCATGAGCAAACATATCAGGAGATTTTTCAAGAACGACAAACTCATTCAATTGCTTGAGTTTCCAGTACTGTTCCTGGGAAGCACTCCAGAAAATACACCTGCCTTATACAGCTTGATGAACTATGCTGATATTTCGTTAGGCACCTGGTATCCGCAAGGTGGGATGCACAAAGTTGTCGAAGCAATGGTTTCATTAGCAGAAGAACTCGGAGTAAAAATTCTTTTGGATGAAGCAGTAACTGGCTTTACATACTCCAACAAACGAATAGATAAAGTTTTAACCACCAAAGACGAGTACTCTTTTGATGTGGTCGTTGGAGGAGCTGATTATCATCACATCGAATCAAAGCTTCTACCTGAAGAATATCGAAATTATTCCAATAAGTATTGGGACACTCGAGTGATGGCCCCTTCTTCTCTACTCTTTTATATAGGAGTGGACAAAGAGTTGCCAAACATGCTTCACCATGTGTTGTTCTTTGATGAAGACTTCAAACAGCATGCTAAAGAAATTTATCAAGACCCAAAATGGCCAAGCAAACCCCTGCTTTACACCTCAGCAACTTCTAAGACCGACCCATCGGTTGCCCCGAAAGGTCATGAGAATCTGGTGGTACTAATTCCAGTAGCTCCAGATCTGAGAGACACAGAAGAGACTAGAGAGCATTACTTCAATTTGGTCATGGATCGGCTGGAGGCATTTACCGGAACCAATATTAGAGATCATATCGTATGTAAAAAGAGTTTTGCTCATCAGGACTTTATCAATGACTACAACTCATTTAAAGGAAATGCCTACGGTTTAGCTAATACATTGACACAAACAGCAATTCTGAAGCCTTCTTTAAAAAATAAGAAATTAAAAAATCTTTACTTCACTGGTCAATTGACGGTACCTGGACCTGGAGTACCTCCTTCCATCATTTCGGGAGAAGTCGTAGCTAGAGAAATCAAAAAAGATTTTAAGTAAATTTATATATGGACCTATTTAGTGAAACAACCCTCGAGTGCAGTAAGCTTATCACTCAACGATACAGCACTTCGTTTACATTAGGCATCAAGACCCTTGATAAACGATTTCATTTACCCATATATGCCATCTATGGATTTGTAAGGTATGCAGATGAGATTGTGGATACCTTCCATAATCACGATAAAAAAGATCTGCTTGACAGGTTTGAAGCAGATACCTACAAAGCAATAGAAGAAAAAATCAGCCTCAATCCAGTTCTTCATAGCTTTCAACTGGTCGTAAACCAATACAAGGTCCCACATCATTTAATTGATGCCTTCCTTTATAGCATGAGAATGGACCTTGACAATGACACATACAATCAGGCTGGCTATGAGAAATACATCTATGGCTCCGCAGAAGTTGTAGGCTTGATGTGTCTACGAGTTTTCTGTGAAGGTGATTCTAAAGAATACGACAAGCTGGAACCATCCGCCAAGAAACTTGGAGCTGCTTTTCAAAAGGTTAATTTCCTAAGAGACCTTAGGAGCGACTTTAAAGACAGAGGCAGAGTCTATTTCCCTGGTGTGAATTTTGAACAGTTCACTGAAGAGGACAAAGCAACTATCGAAGCGGATATCGCCGCAGATTTTGACGCAGCTCTTGAAGGTATCAAACAGCTACCAAAAGGAGCCAAAGCAGGTGTATACCTGGCTTACATTTATTATCTCCAGCTGTTCAAAAAAATCAAGAACCTACCGTGCACAAGAATCATGTCTGAACGTGTGCGTGTTCCAGATATGAAAAAAATGCTGTTACTAAGTAAGACGCTTTTGTTGGACCGATTAAACGTTCTTGCTTGAAATACCTCTATTTCATATTGCACCTATTCACCATTTCTTTCCCACTGGTTCGCTCATTCGAGCCAAGGATTCAATATGCTAAAAAGTGGAAAGCATTATTCACAGGCATAGCAATAAGCGGAGGCTTCTTTATTATCTGGGATATTATTTTCACTCGACTGGGTGTTTGGGGCTTCAACCCCAGATACCTTATGGGAATCTACCTTTTCAATCTTCCGATTGAAGAAATCCTCTTTTTCATAACCGTTCCTTTCGCGAGCGTTTTTATCTACGAGTGTGTGATCTATTTCTTGCCACGCATTCAAACGAGCGGACTGATCAAATTGGTGACAGGTGTACTCGGATTCAACTTACTAATCATTTCGGCACTTCACTTTAACCAATTATATACTTTCTGGAATTTTCTCTTTGCTGGGATTTTCCTGGTGTTCACTGCGATAATTAATCCAGCTTGGTTAGGTAAGTTCTGGACAGCCTATCTCATACACTTAATCCCATTCATCATAGTTAATGGCATCTTGACAGGCTATCAACTAGATGAGCCAATTGTGTGGTACAACAACGCAGAGAATCTATCAATCAGAATTATTACCATCCCAATAGAAGACACGATGTACGCCTTGCTTCTTCTATTGATGAATGTAACCTTTTACGAAAAATTTAAAGTATCCATCAAACAAAATCCTTAGACATGAATTTATGCGTACATCAAATCTAAATGACCAGCGACTCATGATGCAACTTAACGTAACTATAGACGAAAATTCAGGATTTTGTTTTGGAGTGGTCTATGCCATTGAAATGGCCGAGGACATTCTGGAGCAGCAAGGTCATCTATACTGTCTTGGCGACATTGTTCATAACGACGAAGAAGTAAAACGTCTTCAAGACAAAGGTCTAGAAATCATCTGCCATGAAGATCTCAAAAGCATAAAAGATGCGCATGTACTCATTCGCGCACATGGAGAGCCGCCAAGCACCTATAAACTGGCTATAGAAAATAATCTCACCCTCGTTGATGCAAGCTGTCCGGTGGTTTTGAAGCTTCAAAACCGAATCAAGAACTCCTTTGACAAAGGAGAGAAAATCTATATCTATGGCAAACATGGACATGCTGAAGTAATTGGTCTATTGGGGTAAACCAACAATGAGGCGGTGGTATTCCAGGACATCAATGAACTGGACATGACTTCATTGCCACAAAACATCACCTTATATAGTCAAACAACCAAAAGCACAGACAGCTTTTACAACATCAAGGATACGCTTACCAGCTCTGGCATTGAAGTTAATGCCAACGACACTATCTGTAGACAGGTGAGCAATAGAGACAAAGAACTTCGTGAATTTGCCAAGCGATTCGATAAAATCGTATTCGTCTCCGGTACTAAGTCATCTAACGGTAAAGTATTGTACAATATTTGCAAAGAGAACAACACAAACACTTTCTTTGTATCAAACAAAAGCGAACTGGACAAAACCTGGTTTGGACCAAATGACTCTATCGGTATCTGTGGTGCTACATCCACCCCGATGTGGCTTATGGAACAAGTGCGGGACGAGTTAAGATCCTATTAAAATGCAATACCTCATCAACTCAGCTTTGATTATTGGCACCTTTCTATTTATGGAAGGGGTAGCCTGGTTTACCCACAAATACATCATGCATGGCTTTATGTGGATGTGGCATCGATCTCATCATGTAAAACATCCTTATCCCCTGGAACGAAACGATTTATTCGCATTGGTCTTTAGCATTCCATCTATCGCCCTAATAGTAGCTGGATATGAGATTCCAGAACTTGATTGGCTAAAGTTTGTAGGGTTTGGCATCCTTGGCTACGGAATCTTCTACTTTGTGTTTCACGATGTGATTGTACACAGAAGAATCAAGATACCATTCGTTGCAAAAAGCAAGTACATGAAGCGTATTATGAACGCTCACTATGTGCATCATACCGTTCACACCAAAGAAGGAGCCGAGGCCTTTGGCTTTTTATACGCACCCAAGAAATATGAAAAGGGAGCTTCGCCTAAAAACAAACAAAAATCTTAGTCCAAGACTCTTCTCCACTCATCTAATAATCTATAGAGTTTATCGTTTGATTCAGTCCGATTAACCAAAATCGAGAATGCAAAGTAGTTAGCTAATATTAAATGAGCTATATTTAACCATTCATCGCAGCTAATACCTCATTAAGAATCAGCTTGTTTTAGTTAAATGCAAAAACAAGCGAACATGGCACAGCAAACAGAAGAAGTATGGGAGCCTATCGAAGGCTTCAGCAACTATGAAATTTCCAGTCGTGGAAAGATCAGAAGTAAAACAAGAAAGACATGGCATAAGGGTAGCAAAACCAATATGACCATCAAAGGAAAAATGATGAAGCAACGTTGGAACAAGACGTGCAAATGTTATTTCCTGGATTTGATCGATGATGAAAAGCGCAGAAGAACTGTGTATCCTCACAAAGAGGTTGCTAAGGCTTTTGTAGCGTGTGAGGATCCGGAAGAAATGAACATGATCATTCATTTGGACAACAACCCTAGAAACAACAAGGCTGATAACCTGAAATGGGTTAGCTCTTCAGAACACATGAAGTGGCAGTTTGAAGTCGGAAACAAAAACAACTTCAAAGTGTGGAAGACAAGAAAGAAACGCTATAAGAACGGATTCAAACCAGAAACCGTACTACCAGGTAGACCTAAGAAGAAAAAGGAACCTGAATTGGTAGCATCTTAAAAAGAAAAGCCCTGACAATAATTGTCAGGGCTTTTTTAATGCTTTATTCACGGCGATTGCACGCCGTTTGTATTTCTTATTCAGCGATAGGATCTATGTGAACGTATGAACGATCTTGTCTTCCTTTTCTGAATCTTACAGTCCCATCGATCAAAGCAAACAAAGTATGGTCTTTACCAATACCCACGTTATCACCTGGATGATGCTTAGTTCCTCTTTGACGCACGATGATGTTTCCAGCGATAGCTTTTTGGCCACCATAGATTTTTACGCCAAGACGTTTACTTTCTGATTCTCTACCGTTTTTAGAACTACCTACACCTTTCTTATGTGCCATGAGATTATCCTTTAATGTCTTCGATTAATACTTTTGAGAAATTCTGACGGTGACCGTTTTTCTTCTTGTAACCTTTTCTTCTTTTTTTCTTGAAGACGATTACTTTATCACCTTTTACATGCTCTAATATCTTTCCGGATACAGATGCACCTTTAACTGTAGGAGCTCCTACCTTTACTTTACCGTCATTGTCTACCAACAGCACGTGATCAAAACTTACAGCTGATCCTGCTTCTCCTTCTAATAATGGTGCATATACAAAGTTGTCTTTTTCAACCTTGAATTGCTTACCGGCTATATCTACTATTGCGTACATGCTTTTCAGTTTGCTTTTTCAAAAAGGAATGCAAAGATATGGGTTGTTATTTAATTTTCAAACAAACCCTTAGCATAAATCCTTCATAAAAAAAAATTCATCTTTTTTTCACTTTTTTTTCACATTGGAAAAAGCGTATCTACGCCGTTTTTTAATGAAGTGATCATTAGACAAATCTAATGTAATCTCCTTCATTACAGAAGGTTATAACTTTTTTTCAAGATTTTTTTACTCAGCATTTCACCTACTTTTCAAGCTTGATTTTTCCACAGACTTTTTACACATTTGTAAACGCAGCTAGAGAAAAATAAACCACTTTTCGCTTCAGGCTGTATCCCAAATCTTAGCAAAACCTGAAAAAACCACGTTTTTAGCGAAACGGGGGTGTGATGTTTTTGGTTTGTGGATAACTAATTAACAATGTGGATAACATTGTTGGTATCTAATTTGTCTAGTGGATAAAGATTGAATAAATTAAGAGACCTATGAGCCAAGATGAACCGTTATTAAGGGAAAACCCGGATCGATTTGTACTATTTCCGATTGTACATGATGATATCTGGCAGTTTTACAAAAAGGCTGAAGCAAGCTTTTGGACGGCAGAAGAAATTGACCTTAGTCAAGACTTAAAGGACTGGGCCTCATTAAATGATGGCGAAAGACACTTTATTAAGCATGTATTAGCATTCTTCGCGGCTAGTGATGGCATCGTGAATGAAAACCTTGCTGAAAATATGGTGTCAGAGGTTCAATATACAGAAGCAAAATTCTTCTATGGCTTCCAGATTGCAATAGAAAATATCCACTCTGAAACTTATTCACTTCTTATCGACACTTATGTAAAAGACAATAAGGAGAAAGACGGACTTTTCCATGCCATCGAAACAATGGACTGTGTGAAAAAGAAAGCTGACTGGGCGCTTAGATGGATCGACGAAGGAAACTTTCAGGAAAGACTCATTGCGTTTGCAGCTGTAGAAGGAATATTCTTCTCTGGTAGCTTCTGCTCTATTTTCTGGTTGAAGAAAAGAGGTTTAATGCCAGGCCTTACGTTCTCAAACGAATTGATATCAAGAGATGAAGGACTTCACTGTGATTTCGCTTGTCTCCTATATAATAACCATATTAACAATAAACTTGATAAAGAGGTGGTTTCTTCTATTATTCAAGATGCTGTTGATATCGAAAAAGAATTTGTAACCGATGCACTCCCGGTAAAACTTATCGGGATGAACGCTGACCTGATGTGTCAGTACATTGAGTTTGTTGCCGACAGACTTCTAGTAGAACTTGGCTGTTCCAAAGTATACAACGCGACCAATCCATTTGACTTCATGGAAATGATTTCACTTCAAGGTAAAACCAACTTCTTCGAAAAGAGAGTTGGGGAATACCAAAAAGCTGGAGTTATGGACAGCAGTAAAGGAGGCGAAGACAAACCGAAATTCAGCCTAGACGAAGATTTTTAAAATACATAACACATTTATTTTCCATCCAATAAAATCGCCTTTGTAAGACAATGCTTGTAATCAAAAGAGACGGACGAAGGGAATCCGTAAAATTCGACAAAATCACTGCCCGTATAGAGAAGCTATGCGACGGACTCAACTCAGACTTTGTAAAGCCTGTAGAAATTGCCAAAAAGGTAATTGACGGACTTTATGATGGTGTGACTACTGTTGAGTTAGACAATCTGGCTGCAGAAATCGCTGCAACTATGACCACTCGTCACCCAGACTTTGCAAAGCTGGCAGCAAGAATTTCTATTTCTAACCTACATAAGGTAACAGAAGAGTCTTTCTCTACTACAATGAAGAGACTTTACACTTATGTAAACCCAAAAACTGACGAGAACGCAGCTCTTCTTTCAACAGAAGTTTACGGTATCATCAGAAATCATGCAAAGAAATTAGACGAAGCAATCGATTATACAAGAGATTATAATTACGATTTCTTCGGTTACAAAACTCTGGAGCGCTCTTACCTAATGAAGTTGGATGGAAAGATCGTAGAGCGTCCTCAGCACATGTTGATGAGAGTTTCAGTTGGTATCCATATGAACGATATCGACGCGGCGATTGAAACTTACAATTTAATGTCTGAGAAGTGGTTTACACACGCCACTCCTACACTTTTCAATGCGGGTACTCCTAAGCCTCAGTTATCTTCTTGTTTCCTTCTTAGCATGCAGGATGATAGCATTGATGGTATTTATGATACGTTGAAGCAATGTGCTAAAATCTCTCAGTCTGCTGGAGGTATTGGTCTTAGCATTCACAATGTAAGAGCTACAGGTGCTTATATCAAAGGAACCAACGGTACTTCTAATGGTATCGTCCCTATGTTGAGAAACTTTGATATGACTGCCAGATATGTTGATCAAGGTGGAGGAAAAAGAAAAGGTAGTTTCGCGATCTACCTGGAGCCCTGGCATGCTGATGTATTTGAGTTCTTACAACTTAGAAAAAACCACGGTAAGGAAGAGCTAAGAGCAAGAGACTTGTTCTACGCACTTTGGATTCCGGATCTATTCATGAAACGAGTAGAGGAGAATGGTGACTGGTCACTATTCAGCCCGGATGAAGCCTCAGGTTTATACGAAGCATACGGAGACGATTTCGAGAAGCTTTACGACAAATACGAGAAAGAAGGAAAAGCTCGTAGAACTGTAAAAGCTCAGGAACTTTGGTTTGAGATCTTAGAATCTCAGATCGAGACAGGTACTCCTTATATCCTTTACAAGGATCACGCTAACAAGAAATCAAACCAAAAGAACCTTGGTACTATCAGGTCTAGTAACTTGTGTACTGAGATAATGGAATACACCTCTAAAGACGAAGTAGCGGTGTGTAACCTGGCGTCTATCGCTTTACCGAAGTTTGTTAATGAAGATGGTACTTTCAACCATCAGAAACTTTATGAGATCACTAAAGTAGCCACTCGTAACCTGAACAAGGTAATCGACATCAACTACTACCCAGTGAAAGAAGCGCGTACATCCAACATGAGACACAGACCTATAGGTATTGGTGTTCAGGGATTGGCTGACGTATTCATGCTCATGAAAATGTCCTTTGATTCAGAAGCTGCTCGTCAGCTGAACAAAGAAATCTTCGAAACAATCTACTTCGGGGCGATGGAAACATCCATGGAAATAGCTCAAGTAGAAGGTGCTTACGAAACCTTCAAAGGCTCTCCAGTATCCAAGGGTATTTTCCAATTTGACATGTGGGGTGTAACTCCAGATAGCAACAGATGGGACTGGTATGACTTGAAGCAGAAAGTCAGAAAGCATGGTGTGAGAAACTCTCTCTTGCTTGCTCCAATGCCTACAGCTTCTACTTCTCAGATCCTTGGAAACAACGAATGTTTTGAGCCATATACTTCTAACATCTATACAAGAAGAACTTTATCAGGAGAATTTATCGTAGTGAACAAACACTTGATGACGGACCTGATCAAGCTTGGCTTGTGGGATGAAAGAATGAAAAACCGTATCATGGCTGCTAATGGATCTGTACAGGATATCCCTGAGATTCCAGAAGACATCAAAGACAGATACAGAACTGTTTGGGAAATTTCTCAAAAATCTATCATCGATATGTCAGCAGACAGAGGTGCTTATATCTGTCAGAGCCAGAGTTTGAACATCCACTTGATGGATCCAAACTTCGGTAAGATGACCTCAATGCACTTCTATGCATGGAAGAAAGGATTGAAAACAGGTATGTATTACTTGAGAACGAAGGCCGCGACTGACGCGATCAAGTTTACCCTGGAGAAAGAACAACAAGCACAGCCAACTGCTAATCCTCAACAAGCTCAAGCAGCACAAGAGGATGTGAAAGCACAAAATGCTGCAGCTATGCAATGCTCGCTAGATGATCCGG
>CEPX01045308.1_pt1 | contig 15052 bp, 28 predicted proteins | sample 361361 | NCBI WGS metagenome assembly CEPX01 (sample SAMEA2619974, study PRJEB7988) | marine metagenome | biome: marine biome (ENVO:00000447); feature: mesopelagic zone (ENVO:00000213) & marine oxygen minimum zone (ENVO:01000065); material: "saline water (ENVO:00002010), including plankton... | reverse complement strand
TGCTGGAGTTTTAGGTCCATTTACTCCTGAGGCCAAGAAAGTTGCTGAAACTTTAGTTAACCCAGAATTTTTGCAGAAGGCCAGGATTCATCCAATGAACTTGCTGATTGCTTTAAAAGCTTATCAGTCTGGTCATGGTAAATCTACTAACAAGGAAGGCGAATATAGGGTAAACTGGAGTCCAGTTGAGAAAATTGTAGAAGCACTGGATGATGGTTTCCATGCAGCATTTAAGCATGTTGAGCCTACTGGAAAGAATTTTCTTTTAGGCATTGATGTTTCTGGTTCGATGGGTTGGGGTAACATTGTAGGTTGCGGCGATTTAAAGTCTTCAGAAGCTGCTGCTGTTATGGCTATGACCATTGCCAGGACCGAAAAGAATTATCATGCGTTTGGCTTTACCACTGAATTCAGGGATTTAGGTATTACTAGGAAAGATTCTCTAACTACGGTTATGAGAAGGACTTCTGGCATGTCATTTGGTGGCACTGATTGTGCTTTACCAATGAAGTATGCTTATGAGAAGCAATTAGATGTTGATGTTTTCGTTGTTTTAACTGACAATGAGACTTGGCATGGCGGCATTCATCCGTTTGAAGCTCTCCGGAATTATCGTAAGCGCTTTAATAAAGATGCCAAGTTAGTTGTTATGGCATTTACAGCTACGGATGTTACAATTTCTGAAGGTCACAGTGATCCTGGTTCTTTAGAAGTTGTTGGATTAGATTCAGCAGCACCGAAGCTAGTTTCTGATTTTGCTGCTGGAAGGATTTAATTTCGAGGGTGGTCAGTCGGGTAGGTCAGGTTCGGTTTCCTGTATTTGAAAAGATACAGGAAACTTTGGAGGTCCGTGCTTCATCGAAACCTTCTGTTCCTTTGCGGGAACAGAAGGTTTTTTAGTGCTTAAAAAAATGTTATAATATATTGTTCTTTTTCACGGAAGGAAAGATCAATGTTTAACACATTCATTTTAGCGGTAGAAAAAAAGGTTCAAAGTAGGGGATTACCCTTAGAGCAAAAGCAGCGAATTTTACGCAAGATAGTAGAAAACACTTTTAGTTCTGATATATTTACACCGGCAGGTTTTTCATTTCTTTTTGACACCGATAACGATAATGATAATGCTCAGTATGAAGCTGAAGCTTTAGCTGCTGTTGAAGGTAATATTGTTCCTTTAGACATGGAAGAAAGAATTCGTCAAAAGCAATTAGATCTTGGTATATCTCCAGATGAAGATCCGACTGGAGTAGGCGAATCGTATACTTTAAGATGGGGCAGAAGTCGTTTACATGAAGCGGTTTCTATGCGAGATCTGGCATCGATAAGAATTTTTCTTCAAGAGGGAGATGATCCTGGTGTCAAGGACAATAATAATAGGACACCATATGAGATGGCGATCATGCAGGAGCAGCAAGATATTATAGATTTATTTAAAGAACTGCATGCAGATATATAGCACGTCTCCGGCTCAATAATTCTTTTAAATAGTAGTGATAAAGGAGAGTTATTATGTGGTTTGGTTATTTAGTTTGGATAGCTTTTACTTATTTTTGCATTGGATTACAGGTTCTTTTCGGGCCGATTCATAATGTTTTTACTGTCGTTCTTGGTGTTGCTATTTTATGGTATATTGCTAAGTATGAAATTGCTAGAGGCTATGGAATGTTTGGCTCTGGCAAGGGCAAATTTTTTGGGGTTTTAGATTTTGCTGCTACATCTTTGTTAATGGCAATGGTTATGTTTTGGATTATGCCAATTACTGTAACTATGGAAGAAGTAAGTAAAGAAGTACATGTTTTATTAGAAAATGACACTTGGGAATTTGAACGTTTTGAATTAATGTTTATGCATCCTTCTACATATCCTGTTGCAGGGATAAAAAATAATTTTCCTATAAAGTCATATAAAGAATATAAAGAACATGGCACTGGCTTATGGATAATGTATAGCGACTATTATCATTTAGACACGGAAACAGATGAAATTAGGGCTATGACGTTGAAGGATGGAGAATTAATTCTTGTTAAAGTAAAGAACATACCTGGTATTAATGATGCAAAATTAATTTATGAAGTATCTGAATTTTCTAGTCCTCATTCTTCTATCACCAAATTATTTTTACATGTTTGGAAAGATGCATCTGTTGATATTCCTCGGGAAAACATAGGTAAGATCATTGAGAGTCATGTTTTACATTGGATGGCTGCGGAGACGATGAATCCGAATATTTGTTCTTCTTATTTTTATCAACGTCTTTTAAAAACTGGCAAAAAGAATGAAGCATTTAAGCCTGGCGACTGGTGGCTTGATCGTAACGATGTAAGCACTGAACATGCTAAAATAGTAGACATTAATCGTGGTTATGTAGAGTTGCTTATGGCATGGCCTCCAAAATGGAAAAAGTATTGGGATGACAAGATAGATAAGAGATTAAAGAAAGAGTATAATATAACAGATTAGTCTCCCGAGATTAAGCACCGAACTATATTAACAGCATGAAAACAATAAAACTTCCATGTCATGGTATCGTTGTTAAAGTTGGATCAGGTAGTCCTGCTTCATGTGTTATAACTTCTGATTTAAAAGAAGACCCGTCTGTAGCTATTGCTGATAGCGAGCGTCAAGACATTGAAGCATTTAATTCATGTATGGATGTAGTTGAAAGCATGATTTTAGGTCATGCATTTGCTGGGATCGACATCTCCAGCCCAGCATATCTTGAGGGTATAGAGTCTACTGTTGAGAAGTTTGCTAATCTTTATTCTTGAAAGGAATAGTTATGTTGACAGAGCATCAGAAGGGTATACTGGATAGCATGGTGGAAGCAGCAAAGCAAGGAGCCAAACTTAGTTTGCTGGCTTGCGGCGACAATCCCCCGTTTGGGGCAAGGGAAGCTTATGATCAGTTTGTTGCTGATCTGCATAAGATTCAGCATGATACCCTCAGCGCTCAGAATCAAGAATCTGATGAGCCTGAAGATCGCAAACGCAATCCTTTATGGGTTGAGGTCTGGCTAGGCAATGATGGAAACCTTCAGGTTACTGGACCTTTTCATAATCATGACGGCGTTCTGAATGACGATCATGCTCTTGTTGTTTTGCAGCATCCTGAAGGTTAAGAGCATATTTATCGGATCTTAAAAAAGCATGGTTAACGCCATGCTTTTTTATTTACTCCCGAGAATTAAATATTTAAATAGATATGGTGTTGCACCTTAAACTGACGGAGCGAATACGATGCAATTACCTGTGCTAAAAGACAAGCCTACTGGGATCGTTGTGTATCGAGGTCCGAGCCAGTTTGATGGCGGTCCAATTGCTGCGATTGCCACCGGCTTTAAAAGGTCTAAAAATCCTAAGACTGGCAAAATGATTCAAATCTGGATAATTCGTCGGGATATGGTTCCTGGTGAAGCTGCTGATGCTGGCGAAGACGAAAGCGTTTGTGGTAGTTGTAAACATAGACATTTTCGTAGTTGCTATGTTAATCTTGGTCAGGGGGTTTGGCATGTTTATCATGGTTTAAAAAATGGCATTTACAAGAATGCTACTCCTAATAGTCTAAAGTATTTTGCAGGTCAGAATATTAGGCTAGGGGCATATGGCGATCCGGCAAGTGTTCCAATAGATATTTGGGATAGCATCTGCGGGGTAGCTGCTGGTTGGACTGGCTATACTCATGCTTGGCGAAAGTCACAGCACCAAGATATCAAAAAGTATTGTATGGCTAGCGCTGACACCGAAGATGAAGCACTGTTAGCTATGGAGCGGGGTTGGAAGCCGTTTTATGTTCGGCAAGCTGGCGATCCTATTCCTGATAAATTCTTTAGTTGTCCTGCTGCTAAAGAATCTGGACAGCGTTTAAGTTGTTCAGAATGCAAGGTTTGCAGCGGCGGGGAGTATCGGGAAGGTCAGGGCATGCCGACGATCATCGCTCATGGTCCTAGCTGGAAAAGGTCTTATTTTCTCCAGGGAATTAAACGTTATCGTCAAAAGAAAAGATACACTGGCGTTTTTGTTTAAGGAAAAAAATGACTACTAATATCAAAATTACATGGCATTTGCATGGCCTCCCGCAGGGATCAGTTACTGGTTGAATATGAAGATTTTGAAGTAGAGGATGACTAATGGCTAAAGGTAGACAAAAACTTGTTGTACCCGACTATGACCTTCAGGAAGCTGTAGAGCTTGTTGAGAAGGATGGTCCTTTTCCTAACCGCGGAAAATTACATGAAGCGGTAGCAGAAACAGCTTGGGCTAAAAGAATTGGCCTTAGTCCATCTGCTGTTGGTCTAAAAATTAAAGAGTATGCGACAATGTTGAAGACTCCGCTTGGCAGGCGAGGTCGTCAAAAGGGTCAAGTCGTTGTTAAGACAGGCGTTACATTTTTAATGCCAATGTCTGATTGGATAACTGATATAGCCGCTAAGGGCAAAAATGTTGGGGAAGATTATACATATCGTTGGGTTTTAGCTGCTGATAAGTATAATTGGATTTTAGCTAGACAGCGACAAGATACAGATGAGTTGGATAGCTTCAAGAAGTATTTTGCGGGGTTCCGTTCCATGTTTTTGTATATGGATGGAATTATGAAGTTAGAGACACCAACTGCTGCCGTCCTTGATAAACTTTGTCAGGTTTTGGATAAGAGCGTAGAAGATGTTGGGGAAGATCAGACTCCTGCTGAATTTGGAAAGATGATGGATAAGTCTCTCCAGGTAAACTTTTGTTTGCATGATAGGATATATGAGCGGGTGTTTAAATTAGCGGAGCCAGCATAATGCCAAATCCGTTAGAAAGACTAGAAGAATTTTTGAATTCACATTATGATGATCAAGGAAAAGATAAACCGGATACAATGGAAGCTGTCATAACCTTGTTCGTTGATGGCATGTATCTTCTCCGGTCTAAAGGATATAGCATAGAAGATGCAACGGATGCTCTTGAGCGGGCTCATCTTTGTTTTGAACACGAAGTATATAAGGATTGATATCATGGCAAATCATGTATTTATTACTGTTGAGGGTGGCGTTGTCCAGAATGTTGCATCTACCGATCCTGATACAAGAGTTACGCTTGTTGATTGGGATGAGATTAAAGGCGGTCATTTTGACCCGATTAAGATTGGGGATCATGGATGCGATTTGATCACTAAAGAAGATTTAGATGGAGAAATGATAACCGTTAATAATGAGATTAAAGAAAGAAGAGAAAGAAGCTAGAGTCTCCCGAAGATATGTTTTTATTTTACAAGCAAGGTAAACATGCAACGATACCTCTAAAAAGGAGTGCTAACATGTGCGATGCCCAGAACGAGAGAATTATCCAAAGTGTTGTGACTGATTTTGTTGCTGCTGAGAAGCAGTTTACTGCTTTTGATGTTACAACTGAAGCGAAGAAGCAAGGCGCCACCGAACGCCATCGCGATATGAAGAATGCTGTACATGCTATTTGGGGTGACATGCAAGGGCAGAGTTATGCTCGCTCTTTGATTAATTTGCCGGGCATTAGTATTCGCCCTTGGCTTTACTATCCTGATAACACCGATCCTCTTGATTATGTTAATGCTTATCAGGGAGCCGATCCTCAAGCTGATGATGTTGACGTTGATGTTGATACAGATGACGATGATGACGATAGTACGGCTCCAATTCCAATTCCAATTCCAATGAATACTGCATCTGGAAGAAAAGGTGTTCAAGTTGATGGCGCTGATGAGGCACGGGTTTGTGTTACTCAATGCCAGGGCCGCCTGAACATTCCTAGAAAGTTTCTTAATGCTATTGGTTGCTCAACTGGCACTGAAGTTATTTATATTGATACTGGGATTGGTGGTAACAAGCGGGAAATGAGTATTGCTCGTAAGAATGATGTGGTTACTATTCCGCAAAATTCAACAACTATGGGCTACGAAAAAGCTGGCGTTAGATGCCAATTAAGAGTATCTGCTTCTTATCTGGCTTTGTCTATGATGGATAAGGGCACGGAATTTGTTGTTTCCCGCAAGAAAAATATCATAACAATCACTCCAAAATAAGGATAATCACTCCAAAAAAAGAGTCTCCAGCCCTTATATTGGACAGCTTAGTAAGGGTATAAGTTTATAAGTTCATCAGTAATAGGAGCAAATGATGAAGCTATTACATGCATTTTCGCCAACAATGCTAACTGATTTATGGGGTGGAAGAAAAGTTCATTTTCAAACTATGCCGCTAGAAGCGGTAAAGACAATTTTAGATGAGAAGGGTATTGAATCAAACATTGGCCATAATAGTATTGCTACTATTTTGACCAAAGTTTTAGGACAGAAAGTAGATTTTTGTCGTCAAAAGGTTACGATTAATCCAGGCGATAGAGTTATTGTAAGTCATTATTCTGGACCAAGACTTGACGAAGACGCGAAAGAAATTCCTCCGGAAGGATGTTTGAGATTTATTAGCGTTGAAGTTCTTGAAGATATTCCGGTAGCAAGCACCGAAAGCTAAGGATTAGGGTAAAGTATCATACAATTAAAAACAATATAGTGTAAAGCTATATTACGCGGAGCTTTCTCCCCTCCGTCCCCGTCAGCGGTTGGTCCGTTGCCGGGGATTTCTCCCTCCTCCGGCCTCTTGGCCCCCCCACCAGCCAAGGGGCCATTTTTATTGGAACCTTTTTATTGTTATCGGAGCCTTATTTGCTAAATTTATTGGACTAACAAACTCCAGCATCAAACCTTTCTAGTTAGTTTTGCAAACGTTCGCAGAATGGAAACTGCAAAATTAACTCCCGAAATGGGCAACAAAATGGACTTTGTTGATATTGAAAGGTTTGCTATGTATAGAGTAGCAAAGATGCTGACTGGTCTCTGGGCGATAGCATTACTTGTTGTAATGCTTTCAATGGTTGGCTGTAGTTGGGAAGCGCTTGTTCGTAGCGATACCTTCTACAAAAAGGGTGAAGAGCCGCGAGAGGATATGCCTTGGTATAACTCTGTTGGCGGCAATTCAATGTCAACTGGCTGGCGAGCCGAAGGGTTTCCAAAGCTAGGCGGCGGCACTGATGAAGCAGGAGGTGAGAAGTAAATGTTGAACTATCTCTTTAACTATGTTGTTGGTCCTGTTCAAGGCGGCATTATGGTTTCTCACGGCGCACTGTTTGTTTGTTTTATTTGGTTTGGCACTGCGAAAATCAATTACTTGATTCGTAGAAGTCGGGCCAAAGGTCAATAATTTAAAAGCACTGGGGCTTAACGGCTCCAGTGCTTTTCTCCCGACAAAAGTTTTTGGTCGATAACACTGTTATGAGTTCAAAGCACGATAGCAATCATAGTAAGCGGCGTCGAAGGCGTAAAACTGGGTCTTCTGTCAGGAAGGCACGCAAGCGGCGTAAGCTAAATAAGAAGTGATTAAAAGTCTCCCGAGGTTCAAAGAGGGACGATATAGTAAGAGGCCGAGGCGGTAGGGAGAAGTTAGGGGAGGGAGCATATGATTGCCCCCGGAAGCGGTCGCGAAGGAGTTCGCTCCTTCGCGGCTGTATTTTTATACTATGCGAATTATTTTTTTAGACATTGATGGAGTGCTTAATCACTGGGATGGTATCCAGAAGCACGGAATGGACTACATAGGCGATGCCCAGGTTGCCCAGCTTGCCCGTGTTGTCGATGCCACCGATGCCCGTTTTGTACTCACTTCTACCTGGAGACTGGAAGACAAAAACATTACGTTAGTACGAGAAGCTATGGCAAAGCACTCTATTGATGAAATGCTTATTGACTTTACTAGCAACTTAGGGTATACTAAAAGAGCAGCAGAAATCAGGAAATGGATTTTCGACAATAGACATCATATAGAAAAATTTGCTATACTGGATGATGATGATGAAATCATAGGGGATCAAGGTTTTAATGACCAGTTTTTTCATACTGATGGCACTAAAGGTTTAACCAAGGAAATAGCCGATAAAATGATAGATTATTTTCTCCAGCAGTAAAAATTAATTAATATTCATGTCATGTTAACTCAAGAAGACTTCAAAAAGATTCGAAAGCTTAATCGCGAAGCTGAACTCCAGCGTAAGCAGGAAGAGGGTACTCCGCGAGCCAAAGCTTGGGGCGGGAAGACTCCGGCGAAATCAGATCGTAGGCGAGTAAATGATGAACTACGCAAACTAGGAGTCTAATAATGCCAAGAATTATGTTTTCAAGTGAAGCATCGGCTTTAGGTCGCAATGGTCCTTTGATTCAAACAGGATTAAGCATACATCGTTATAATAGGAGTGTACTGTTGCGTCCTGTTACGTCAAGAGACATTGACGGTAGATGTGAGATTGAGATTCCTAGAGATGACCTTGCAGAGGTTATCAAGATTCTCCAGGATATCAAAAACGAAGGATAAACAAAAGACCAGCCATAGTTTGTTTCCCGTTGGGCGCTATGGTTTATATAACAGCGGGCGGATGCTTAGAGCGAGAAGGGCGGCTTTAGGATATCTGCTAATTCAGCCCCGTTAAGACTTGGACTTCTGGTCGATGATCTGGGTCTACTAGGGCCAGGCTTGCTTCGGCAGACCTGGCTTTTTTCTTGTTTTGAGATTTTAATCACTCCATTTTCTCTCCAGCCGACGAAAAAAATGAATAAGTAGGGCAGACGCATCCAAAACCCTTTTTTAAGGAGTGCAAACATGCACGCATCAGAGCAACAGGTTCGAGCAGTTCCAACGCCAGCCCCGAGAGGGATTTGGCATCCGATTGGTCATGCCCGGCTGATTGATACAGTCGAGCATGGGCTTGATGCCCGAGGCATCCACATCGCTCGCAAGCGCTTTGACTTGCTCGATGATGGTCATAAATTCTTTGCAGTTTATGACTTGGATGGTTTTACTGATTATGATATCCCCGGAACGCTGACTTTCCAAGTTGGCTTTCGAGGATCAATCAATCAGTCGCTGGCCGAGGCAATTGTTTTCGGTACTCGCGTTATGGTTTGCAGTAATGGTATCATTGCTGGCGAGCGTATTCTGAAGAAAAAGAATACGACAAACATCCTGTCGCATCTGTTGGGTTTGATTACAGATGCTCTTGACGATTTTGAGATTTTCCGTACAGTTCAGTCAAATCAGTATAGGCGACTTGCTGATTTTCGTATGACTGATCTGACAGCGCATGACTTCATTTGCAAGACTGCAATGCAGCAACGCGAAGTCTTTAACGCTGGCGATATCGTCAAGGTTTTGGAAGAATGGCATCAGCCGAGTCATGCCGAGTTCAATGACCCGACTGCCTGGCGTTTGCATAATGCGTTTACCGAAGTTAGCAAGCGGTCTTTTGATCGCAATCCGCTGACGGCATCGGTTCGCAGCATGAGGCTGAATACGCTGTTTGTCAATGAGTTTGCTTCCGATCTGCCGACTGTTGAGCAGATTAGGCTTGCATCGTAAGCCCTGATGGGTCGGGCGGCTTGTAGCCGTCCGGCCCTTTTTCTCTCCAGTTGACAAAAAAAGTAGATAAGTAAGACATGCCAGCAAAAACATACAAATGTAACAAATGCGGCGATCAAGTCTCAAAGCCAAAGTCTGTCTCTGTAGGCGAAGGCAAGCGTATCTGCCGTAGCCATGCTGAGGCTGATGGCGTAGCAGATAAAGCCAGACAGGCAGAGACTTTCCGGCTAAGGGCTGCTCATAAGCCGAAGTTTAAGCCGGGGCAGAAAAAAAAGACTCCGGCTATGCCACCGCTTGAAACATTGATGCTGTTAGGCGCTATAATGAGAGAACAAGCAAAATGACAGCACAAGAAATGGCAAAAATAATTAACAGAGAAGCTTGGATTCTTTTTCCGGGTCAAAACGATTTTAAGGTAAAGGTTCTTATTACAGATATAAAAAACTCTTATGGCATTGATCGCTATAAGGTTGAACCGACAATAGAGGGCGGGATGGGGAGTATGTGGGTTAATGCCTCCAGCGTTATAATGATTGCAGCATAGGATAAATCATGCATCATACATTAAACACCGAAATTCATCCTATTGATATTGTTGAGGTTAAAAGGCTAGAGATGGGCTTTACTTTTGGCTTATCAGATTGTGAAGAACAAAAGCACGTTTTTGTTATTTATCACGAATTCGGCCAAGGCGGTACTCCGCAAATTGTTGACATTACAGATGAAGATGGGGAATGTAGATTTGGCACCGCGGATGAGCATTGCAGTTGGGGAGAAGTTCTACATGAGGCTGTTTCATCTTGTGTTCCAGTCCATCCGGAAAAAGAATCTTTTGACATAACTGATGATCACTTTGATAAGGTGATTGAGGCTATGGAGAAGAAATTGAAAGACATGGGATTTGAAATATGAGCAGAGCGGAAAGACTCTCCAGCGCAATAAAAAAGCTGATAGATGAGTCAGTAGCATACTCGCACAGAAGTCCTGATGATAGCTGCGCTGGTATGGGGCTGTTTTCTGCCGAGTCAGAATTAGATGCTGCTTGTCGGCAAATGGCTTGTGGTCATAAAGAGCATGAAGATTGTATGATCTGCTGTCTTTGCGGAGACTGCAAAGAATCGCTAGATGATGCAGAAATCTGTGCAGATTGTAGGGAATAAAAATGGCAGAACAAATCCTAAATACGAAACTTGTTGATTCGCAAAGCGATGATAATGCATCTTTGGATGTTGCTATTATTGCAGGGCCAGATGGTATCTGTCTTAACGTTAAGGGTTATGGCGAGCAATCATCTGAACTTGATACTGCTAGGCCAATTATTATAGAGTTCTATGAGGGTAAGCTACAGATTTTGGCTTGGACGGATATCAATGAAGGCGATCCGCAAATCATTGATATGGAAGGGGCAAGGGAAAGCAAGCGACAGTCTCCCGACAAAAAAAAGTAGTTTTAATCGAATCGTTAAAACTTTTGCAAAAGTTGATTTTTGGTTTCTGTTCTATTCTCTAACTTGGAAAGGTTTGTATTATGAGTAAGACGATTTTCTCTCGCAAGATGGTCAAGACCCGAGGCGAGCCGAAGGCAAGGTTTATTGCGGTTGCCGTCGCGACGAGCGATGACGATGCGAAGATTGCGGCGCTTGTTGCGGGTTTCAACAAGCATAATACCGTTGCCGGTCTAGATTACGTTGCTGGCGGCGGTCGGCTCCCCGAGTTCGATAACGTCGATGAGTACGAGAAGCGAGTTGTCAGTCTTGAGGTCAAGGCCCAGACCGCGGCCATTGCCAAGCGGATTGACAAGATTCCGCCGGAAATGCTCAAGACGTTGGAAGGCTACGGCCTTGACGTTAAAAAGATGAAGGCAGACCAGAAGCCGCGTCTTGAGCAGCTTGGCCAGCCTGATCCGACCGAGCCGAAGGATGGCGATGGCGAAGGCGACGGCGCTGCTGATGGCGAAGATAGCGACGATGTTACCGATGCCGTTGCTGCTGCCGTTGGCGATGGCGAGCAGACCGAGGCCAATACTGCGACAGCAAAGGCCTAACATGGCCAGCTTCGCAAGTTATTAAAAGGCAAGGGCTTAACGGTCCTTGCTCTTTTTTCTCCCGCAAAAGATGTAGTTGCTTAGATACATGGGCCATAAAGGGTTAATATGCAAAAAAGCCCTTTTACCCGATTAAGCGCTTTGATACCTGCTATGAAAATATGGGTAGTAGCAGATGAGCGATAGGAATCGGCTAAGCGTTGCAACGCTGGGGACTGGTGCTTGACTAATTGGATTTCAATCCAAGTCTGGCATGTTAACAACCAGTTTGTCCATACATGGCCCTTGTTTTTATTTTTTAGGACACGGAAAATGCGGACACTGAAACAAACAAAATATCCATTCAGTATCGTTCTCAATCTTACAAATCCTCATGGTCCTGTTCGAATTTATTCTACTGATAGAGAAAGTTCAGTCCGTAGGCAGTTTAGGATTTGGCAGGACGAGTTAAGGCAAGAGCAGAGGGAAGGCGAATGGCGGTTATGCTTGTATCGTCATACTGCTGATAGCATACAAAAGTTGTTTACGAGCGTCATGCCAAAGCATTTTGATGATGGCAAAGAGCATATCTATTCTGTTACTTTTCAAGGTAGCAAGATTATTGCATCGTTTAGCCATCGTGACTTGAAGCATTTCTCCGACTTGGAATATTCATCCTCCGGCAAAAAAATAAAGTAATGTAAAATAGACATGCTTCTGTTTATTTTATTGATGTGCATACCTCCGGCAGTTGCTTTGCTAATAATATATTTGCAAGAAAGGCAAGAGCATGGTAAACGAAAGACAAAAGGAATTGTAAAATGAAACTCTGTCTAAACATGGTAGCTGAAAATCCAGCAGCAATTGTTAAGCATTTACGAGCATTTGCTGATGAACTAGAGCAGGGCAAGTCTGATAGCAACTGTATTACAACTGATCCAGACGGGACTGTGACTGATCACGATTTTATGCACTGCAATGATGTCTGGTGTAGATGCGAAGGCGATCATAATATCAAAAGTTGCAAAACAATATCTGGCGAGGAATTAAGAAGCCTCCAGTGATAACATTTTTCTGCTAAATAAGGCAGAAAGGGCATAAAAATGTTAATCAAAGCGACAATCGTATATCCAAAGGGTAGCTTCGGCTCAGAAATTGAGCAGCGACTTAAGATTGAGCTAGAAGTTACGCCTGTTATGATGCATGATCCTGTTCGATCAGGCGTTTTAGAAAATATCTTTCGTATGATGAATAGGGTTGATGGATCTGATATTGAACATTACTTGAAAAAGTATGAATGTCGTTCAATGTCTGTTGGCGATAGAGTTGAGTTTGAGGGCGGAACAATATGGTATTGCTCTCCAGCAGGATGGAAAGAAGTTTTTAGATGCGTTAGTATTGATGGTAACGGAATCAGCGATGGGCTGTGCGATCAAGATTCAATAAATAGATTTTTAGGAGGTCAATAATGTCATTTGGACCTTGCATGTGCGGCGATACTCAATGTCCATCTTGCGGCCCTGCTCAAGGCAATTCTCGTTGCCCTGCTTGCGGAGTATGGGACGATGATGGCGGTTGCAAAGATCCTGTTGCTTGCGAAAAGATTTGCGAAGCTCAGGCAGAGGGAGAATACCGAGAAAATCTGGTAATGGATTTGATCGGCAAAGAAGCTCGAAGGCAAGGCGTCGATCCTTGGGAGATGGAATGCTCGAATGAGCAGATGGCAACATGGCGAGCAATGTCCATTGAGCAACTTCAAGCTGAAGTAGCTTCTCCAGACTAAACATTTTTTCGGTAAATAAGACAGACGAAACAAAACCCTTTTAGGAGCTACAACAATGGCATGGGACGGTACAGAAAAAGCTATTATGCGCTCTAAGATAGTTCAGAAGATGAAAGGGGAAAAAGCAAGCAAGGTTGCATTTTTTATGCCTGCTGCTAGTTGTGTTGATATTATAGAAGCGCTCAAAACTGGCAGAATTAACAAGTCAACTTTCATCGTAGGAGCGGAGAAAGATACGACAATCAAAAAGAAAATTGATAAGAAGTTGACGGCTCTTGGGATTCGCAAGTTTCATATTCATGATGGGAAATTGCATACGTTTCCATTGCATAAGGTGCTTGGGTCACAAAAAATTGACTTTGCATTTTTCGATTTTTGCGGCGATATTATGCCGAAAGAAATGCTTTGGTTTAGCCAGACTAGCAAATGCTTTGCAGTCGGGTCTCGTATCGGGTTTACATTTTCTGCTCGTAAAAGAGCGGGGAAATTGTTCTATGAGTTTTACTTGGATTATCTTGAGGGTAAAATCACCGAACACGTTTATCAAGCACTCGTAAATTGCGATAATAACTGGATTTATGATATGCAGGTCTTTGATGTAGAGAAGGCCAGAAGCAACCAAAGAGACAGCTTTTTTGGTATAGATTTGCAAGCAAAAGTTGCTAATCAGATGCGGGCCGTTAATGTTGCTAATCTGATTAAGGTACAACATGATGTAATTGACTTTGCATGGTTTGCATTCAAGTTACAATTCATTGAGAGTCAAAAATATCAAGACGGCGATCCAATGGTATTCTTACATTTGAGACTTGCTGGCCATGCAACGAAATCGGCAATCGTCTCAGGTAAGGACGAAATGAGCAATATGATAGAGCAGTATAAGGATAACTTTGCTTCTGCGGTTGTCTATGATATTTACGATCCTCCAAAGAGAGGACGTAAAACAGGGCAGACGGCCAAAAAGAGCGGCAAGAGAAATCCTGTAATGGTTGCTGCTGGTAAAAAGGCATGGGCATCGAGAATCCGTAATGGAACAACGTAATTTCTAGCCGAAAGGATTAAAAATGGCTAAGCAAAAGAATCCGGTAATGGTCAAGGCGGGCCAAAAGGCTTGGGAAACCAGACGGGCTAATGCTCGCAAAGAAGCAGAGAAATGGCGTAAGGCCGGTTTGAAGGCTTGGGCAACTCGCCGTCGAAATGGCAATGCCTAAGTCTCCAGACATAAGATATTTTTAGTAGATACGATGCCCCAGTAGCCTGGTCGCTGATATAAGCCAGTTCTAAGCTAGGATTGGACGCGGCGGCTCAAACCAACAGACTGATTCGCGGTCGGTCATGCGGGTAGGGTGACATTGGGAAGTATGCGGAGTCTACCCGTAAAAGCGTTCGCGACGTTAAGGTAGATGATGCAGAAAAGGCAGGTTCGATACCTGCCTGGGGCTCCTTTTTTCTCCTGAAAAATAAAACATTTAAGGATACAAGACATGACAATGATTGAAGATGCAATTGGATTTGCGACAGATACGCATAGAGAGCAAACCGATAAGCAGGGTTTGCCATATATCTTGCATCCTATCCAGGTTTTGGCTAGGGTTCAAGAGCAGTATCCTACTAATGACGTTTTGCATGTTGTTGCTGTTTTGCATGATGTTGTTGAAGATAGCGATTTGTTTGTCGATCATATTGTCCGCTTGTATGGGCAAGAGGTCGGCGATCTGATTGATGCTTTGACTCGCAGGGATAGGGAAAGCTATGCTAACTATATTGTTCGCATATCACGTTCTGATCCGAGGGCGGCGGTTGTTAAACTGGCTGACTTGGATCATAATACG
>CEPX01158762.1_pt1 | contig 15053 bp, 19 predicted proteins | sample 361361 | NCBI WGS metagenome assembly CEPX01 (sample SAMEA2619974, study PRJEB7988) | marine metagenome | biome: marine biome (ENVO:00000447); feature: mesopelagic zone (ENVO:00000213) & marine oxygen minimum zone (ENVO:01000065); material: "saline water (ENVO:00002010), including plankton... | reverse complement strand
ATCCGGGCGGGGCTACCACTTTTGCCCGTAACCTTGTGCTTAGTAAAATAGGAAATATTCGGCTTGCGAAGCTGGCGTTACCGTTTTTCACCGTGCTCTAGTAGCGCGCCATGGACCCTTGGCGCTTGCTGTTCGGCGTGCTGCTGCTGGCGACGCTGGCGACCGGCTGGACTGCGTGGGTTGCGCGGCACGCCTGGCGGGACCGCGAGCGGACGCTGCGCTGGTCGGCCGCGTCGGGCGGCTGCGCGCTGGCGATGATGCTGATGGTGGCGCTGGAGAAGGTGTGAGCGGTCCCGTTCCTTCGGCGGCGGTGCTGAACGCGCGGCCGCTGCGCAACGAGGAGAGTGCGAGCTGGGAGCTGGAGGATGGCTTGGCAGTCATCACCCACGCCAAGGAGTTCTCGCGGCTCGAAGGGTGGGTGCGCGACCGCATCGGCGGGCCGGGGGAGCTGCGGCGGCCGCTCGACCGCTTCACCACCTTCCTGTGGCTGAAGTGCGACGGCGCGCACACGGTCGCCGGTCTGGTTGCGGCGCTCGAGGCGGAGTTTGGCGAGGAGGCGGCCCCCGCCGCGGAACGGGTGCAGAAGTGGCTGCAGCGGATGCTCGAGCTGGGGCTGCTGCGGCTGGAGTCTGGAAAATGAGGGTGCTGCGCTGCCCCGACTGCGGCTCGACCGATATTGACTACGAGGCGGGGCTGGTCACCGGCAGTAAATACCGCTGCCAGAAATGCGGTTACATGGGGGCGCTGGTAATCGAGGAGGAAATCCCGGATGGCTGAACCGCGCTTCGATTGGGAGAGCGGCATCGACGCGCTGGCGCCGCATCTTTCCGGCGCGAAGCGCATCGGGCTGCAGGTTCCCGAGGGGCTGCGCCCGCGCGCGCCTGACATCGTAGCGCGGCTGGCGCAGCTGAGCGGCGCAGAGGTGCTGTTGTGGGGCGACCCCACCTTCGGCGCCTGCGACCTGGCCGACCGCCCGCTCTCGGAAGTGGGCGTCGACGCGCTGGTGCATCTCGGCCACCTGCCGATGCCGTATCATGCCGACTGCTATGCGGTGCCGGTGCACTTCGTCCCGGTGCAGCATACCGGCGCGCTCGTGCTCCCCCGCAAGGCCATCGCCCGACTGCACGAGCTGCTGCCAGAGGCCATCGGTGTCGTTACGACCGCGCAGCACTTGCACTTGCTCGGGGAGCTGCAGGAGCGGCTCGCCACGGCGGGCTTCGCGCCCGAGGTGGGCGAAGGCGGCCCGCGGCTAGCGGCGCCGGGGCAGCTGCTCGGCTGCAACTCGGCGGCGGCGCGCACGCTTGACGTTCCCGGCTATCTCTATCTTGGCACCGGCATCTTCCACCCGCTGACCGTCGCGCTCTCGACCGGCAAGCCGGTGGTGTGCCTTGACCCGCACAGCGGTGCGGTGACGGCGGCGGACGCCGATCGCTTCCTGCGGCAGCGCTACGCGGCGATTGTCGCGGGTGGGCGGGCGCAGCGCTGGGCGGTGATGTTCTCGACGCAAATCGGCCAGGAGCGGCTGGCGCTGGCGGAGCGCCTGGCGGGGGAGCTGCGCGACGCGGGCCACGAAGCGCTGCTCATCGGCGGCATCCACCAGTCCGAAGGCCAGCTCGCGGGGCTTGGCATCGGCGCGGCGGTGATTACCGCCTGCCCGCGGGTCGCCATCGAGGATGGCCCGACGTGGAGCATCCCACTACTGACGGTGCCGGAGCTGCAAATCCTGCTCGGAAGGCGCGAGTCGGAGCCATATCCCTTCGATGAATTCCCGTAACGCCAATCTCTTAAAGTGGGAGCAGGACTCGCCGGCCGATGGCTGCGCTGCAAGTCGAGAACGTTATCGCCTCCTCGAGCCTCGGCAAGGAGGTTGAACTGGTGCGGCTCGGGAGCGAGCTGGAGCACGCCCAGTATACCCGCGGGCTGACTCCTTCCGTGATTGTTGACCTTGACGGCGACGGCGCTGGCGGGCGTACCGGACTGGTGTTCGGCAGCGGCAAGCTCTACGTCACGGGCGTCGAGGACCTGACTGCCGGCCGCGAGGCGGTCACGCAGCTCCGCAAGGCCATCAAGGCGCTTGACCCCAAGGTGAGCCTGCGCAAGGGCGTCAAGCTGGAGAATATGGTGACGCGCGCCGACTTGGGTACGACGCTCGACCTGGCCGCAATCGCGGCGGCTGTCCCCGCTGCCGACTACGACCCGGCCCGCTTCACGGGGGTGGTGATGCGGCTCGACGAACCTTCCGCCAGTTTCATCCTCTTCCGCTCCGGCATCGTGGTTGTAACCGACGTCAGCAGCGAAACTCGTGCCCGCAGCGCACTGAAGGCGCTCAACAAGTTCCTGCATGCGGCGTCACTGATTGGGTAAAGTGGGTGGTAATGCTGGTGACACGCGAATCGCACAGCTGGCCAGCGCCATTGAGCAGGCGGTCGCTTCCGCAACGAGCGGCCCCGCGACGGTCGCGTTTTCGGGTGGCGTCGACTCCTCGCTGGTCGCAATGCTGGCGTCGCGCCATGCCGAAGTGGAGCTGCTGGTGGTTGGCACGCCGGGCGCGCACGACCTCGCCGCGGCGGAGGAATCGGCAGCGCTGCTTAATTTAAATATTCGTCGCCTTGAGATTTCTCCCACGCAAATGGTCGCCGCTAGCCAGGAACTGGCCGCGACGCTGAGGCTTTCGCAGCAGGAAGTCGAGTTCCTGCTCCCCTTCTGGCTGGTCGCCCGCGAGGCGACCCACCCGTGTCTGCTCTGCGGTCAGGGCGCCGACGAACTTTTTGGCGGCTACGACCGCTTCCGGCGCCCCGGCGCGACCCCCGACCTCGCCGTGGAGGTGGCAGACTTGCAGGCGCGGCTGACGCAGCGCGAAGAAATCATCACGCGCCACTTCGACCGCGAGGTGGCGTGCCCGTATCTCGACGCGCGCGTCATCGCCGCCGCTGAAGCGTTCCCGCAGGCGGAGCGCATCGCCGCGCCCGGCAAGGCGCCGTTGCGCGCGGCCGCCACAACGCTGGGATTGCCGGCGCCAGTCGCGCAGCGGCCGAAGAAGGCAGCGCAATACGGCAGCGGCGCGCAGAAGGCGATTCGTGGCGCGCAGCAGCAGCGGCTGAGGCTGACGCTGCGCTTCTCCTCCGCGGCGGTCGCCGCGGCGGTCGCTGCCGCGACCGGTCCCGACAACGCGGGCTGGGTGACGCTCGAACGCGACGGCGCGACGCTTGCGGTGCGCATCGTCGCCGCCAGCGTCGGGAGCCTGCGCGAGGCGGCCGAGGACTTCCTGGCGTGCGCCTCGCTCGCCGCCCGCGTGGCCGAAAAGGACTAGGCGCGGCCGCTGCTGGGTCGCTATGCAGGACCCCTACCCCGCGGGGCGACCGTTCCCGCCGCCCGTCGTGGCGTTGTCAGCGCTGGCCGCCGGCTTCGCGCTGGAGCACTACCAGCCGGCGCCGCTCGGGCTGGGGCTGGCCGGTTTCGCCGCTGGCGCGCTTATCGTCGGGGGCAGCGTGCTGCTGGCCATGTGGGCCGTGCTCACTTTCCGGCGCGCCGGAACCAGCGTCGATTTCCGCAGGGACACCCTCCAGCTGGTCGTCGCGACAGCGGCTGGTTCCTCGCGACGGGCGCGGCGCTGGTGACAATCCTCGACCGCTTCACCATCCGGCGCGAGGAGGAGCTGCTGGTCGCGCTCTTCGGCGACGCCTACGAGCGCTACCGGCAGTGTGTGCGCCGCTGGCTCTGACTGCGCCGGCAACGCCTAAACCGCACCGCGGCTCGGGAGCCATGTCGCAAAGCTTTGCGCAGATGCTCAATCGCGTGCGCGCCTTCCACGAGAAGCACGATTTTGCCGGGAACAACGGCCACGACATGGCGTACCGGCTGCTGCTGACGATGGAAGAGGTGGGCGAGCTGGCCGAGTGCATCACCAAGGGCAAGCCACAGGCGGACCGCGCGGAGGAGTTGGCCGACCTGCTTATCCTGACGTTCGGCCACGCCATCGCGATGGACGTGGACCTGGAGGCGGCGTTCGACGCCAAACTCGCCGAAGTCATGGAGCGCCCCGCTATCCGGGGCGATCTCGGCGTGCGGGTGACGCGTTATGAGCCTCCTGCCTGAATTCGGCAAACACTAAATATTGCACTGCCGTACGCCGGCCGTGGCCTCCCGCAGCGAAGCTAGCACTGCCCTCCCCGAGCCGACCAAAGGTCTGTCGGGAATCGTCGCCGCCGACACGACGCTCAGTTTTATCGACGGCGAAAAGGGCCTCCTGAAATACTGCGGCTACGGCATCGACGACCTCGCCACCAGTTCCAGTTTCGAGGAGGTGGTCTGCCTGCTCTATGACCGCGGGCTCCCTTCGGCGGAGCGACTGGCTGACATGCGTGCACGCATCGGCGCCGCCCGTGTGCTGCCTCCCGAGGTGAAGCAGGTTATCGAGCAGCTCGCCGGGCGCACATCGCCGATGAGCACGCTGCGCACCGTCGTCTCGGCGCTGGGCCACTACGAGTCAAACGTGAAGCTGAAGGAGCTGCCGCCCAAGGCGCTGCGGCTGGTGGGGCAGATTGCGGCCGCGGTGGCGATGATTCACCGCCTGCGCGAAGGGCTGGCGCCAATCGAGGCCGACCCCGAACGGGGGCACGCGGCCGATTTCCTGCACATGCTGCTCGGCAGCGAACCGACCGAAACACAGGCTAAGGCGCTCGATCTCTACCTCATCCTGCTCGCCGACCACGGCTTCAACGCCTCCACCTTCTCCGGGCGCGTCACTGCCGGCACGCTGGCGAACCTCCACTCGGCGATTACCTCCTCGGTCGGGACGCTCAGCGGCCCACTGCATGGCGGCGCCAACGAGAAGGCGATGGAGATGATAATCAAAATCGGCTCGCCCGACGCCGCCGCCGAATGGGTGGTGGAGAAGATTGCGGCGAAGCAGCGCATCATGGGCTTCGGCCACCGCGTCTACAAGGTGGATGACCCGCGCGCGCCGCACCTGAAGGCGTCGTCGCACGCGCTGTGGGAAGAGCGGGGCGACACGACGCTCTTCGACACCAGCGTCGCCATCGAGAAGGCGGTCAAGGCGGCGAAGCCGCTCATCACCAATGTCGACTTCTACTCAGCGACACTGCTCTACGGGCTCGACATTCCTACGGACCTGTTCACGCCGCTCTTCGCGATGTCGCGTGTAGCTGGCTGGACCGCGCACGTGCTCGAGCAGTATGGCGACAACCGGCTGATTCGCCCCCGCGCGCGCTACGTCGGCAAGGCCGACCGCACTTACGTCCCGCTCAAACAGCGCTGAACCGCAAACGGTTTTGGCGGCCGCTGCTGCCCCAGCGTGGAAATCGACGCGGCGCGGGCGCACTTGCGGAGCGGGGGGCTGCTGGTCTACCCGACCGACACGCTGTGGGGGCTCGGCTGCGCTGCGCTTGACGGCGTAGCAGTCGCGCGACTGCTGCGCCTTAAAGCCCGCTCTTCGGATGGGCTGAGCGTGATGGTCGGTTCCTGCGACGAGCTCTGGGCGCTCGGCGAGCGGTCGCCCACCGCGGAGGCGCTCGCCGTGCGCTGGCTGCCGGGGCCGCTGACGCTGGTGCTGCCCGCAGTGTGTGCGCTGCCGGCCGGCGTCGGCCGCGACGGCACTGTCGGCCTGCGCGTTCCCGACCACTCCGTCGCGCTGGCGCTGGCGCGCAGGTTGCCGCTCGTGACGACCAGCGCCAACCGCCACGGCGAATCGCCCGCGGCAACGCTGGCAGGGGCGCGCGCGGCGCTGGGCGACGCCGCGCGCTATCTCGACGGCGCATCCCCGCAAGGCGAACCGTCGACGGTCGTGCGCGTAACTGCCGACGGCTGTGAAGTGCTGCGCGCCGGTGCGATTTCCGAAGCGGAACTGGAGGCGTCGCTTGGAGGCTGACGAGCTGGTAAAATGGCGCCACGCCGGCGAGCTGGCGCGCGACGCGTTGCAATATGGGCGCAAGCTCATCGTCGACGGGGCGGACGTGCTGGCGGCGGTCACCCGGATTGAGGATTACGTGCGCCGCAATGATGGCGGGCTGGCGTTCCCGGTCAACATCGCCACCGACGAGGAGGCGGCGCACTGGACACCGTCGTCGCGCACCGCCCGCTGCTTCAAGGCGGGCGAACTGGTGAAGCTTGATGTCGGGGTCGAGATTGACGGCTACATCGGTGACAACGCGCTCACCGTCGAAATCGACGGCTCGCGGCACGACGAACTGCGCGCGGCAGCGCTGAAAGGGCTGGAGCAGGTGATTGAGCTGGCGGCGCCCGGAGTTTCCACGGGATTGCTCGGCAGCGCCGTGCAGGAGACCATCGAGGCGAGCGGGCTGCGGCCGGTCGCCAACCTGACCGGCCACGGCATCAAGCGTTACGACCTGCACAGCGGGCTCTCGATTCCAAGCGTCGGCGGCCACCGCGGGACCGCGCTGCGCAAGGACGACGTGATTGCGGTCGAGCCGTTCGCGACCAACGGTGCCGGTCGCGTCGGCGGCAAGCGCAATTCCAATATATACCATCTAGGCAGCCCCCGTCGCGTGCGCGACAGTGCGGCGGCAGAACTGCTCGAGCAGGTTCGCGGCGAATTTCACGGGCTCCCCTTCGCCGAACGCTGGCTGCACGCGTTCAGCGACGAGCCGCGCAAGCCGCTCCAGAGGCTGCTGCGCAGCGGCGCGGTGGGCTTCTACCCAGTGCTTGACGAACTGGGCCACGGGATGGTGGCGCAGGCGGAGCACACGCTGCTCCTGACCAGTGGTGGCGTGGAGGTGCTGACGGCGTGAATCTCTCGCTGCCTCCCGCGAGGCTGCAACGGATGGCCACTTCGCCGATGCTGCGGCTCAACATGCTGGCGGCGCTCACGGGCGCCGCGGTAGCGTGCCTGGCGTGGCTTTTCCTGCAGGCAATTGACGGCGTCCAGTGGCTATTCTACCGCGACGGTGGGTTTCTCGAGCATAATTATGGCGTCTGGATACTGCTGGTGCCGGCGGCCGGCGGGCTGGCGACGGGGCTGATTATCAAGTACTACGCCCGCGAGGTGCGCGGTCACGGGGTGCCGGTGGTGATGGAAGCAGTGGCGGTGAACCGCGCCCGGCTCGGCACCCATGTCGCGCTTGCCAAGGGCGCCGCAGCAGCCATCTGCATCGGCACCGGCTTCTCGCTGGGGCGCATCGGCCCGCTAATCCTGATGGCCTCGACCTTCGGCTCCGAGGTGGGGCAGCGCATGGGGCTGAGCGTCGAGGAGACGCGCACCATGGTCGGCTGCGGGGCAGCAGCAGCGCTCACGACAGCGTTCAACGCGCCGCTCGCTGGAGTCATCTTCGCTATCGAACTAATCGTGACCGAGTTCCGCACTCGCTCATTCATTCCGCTGGTAGTGGCGACCGTCATTGCTACGGCGTTCGCGCGCACCATCAAGGGCGATATTGCGGCGTTCGACAGCTTGCCACTATACAGCCTGAATTCGCAGCTCGAGTACCTGCTCTACCTCGTGCTGGGGCTGTTGGCAGGGCTGGCGGCAGCCGGCTTCATCAAGCTGCTCTTCGCCTTCGACCGCATGATGACGGCCCTGCACCAGCTGCCACTGCCGGCGCAGACCGCACTGGGTGGCCTGGCGGTGGGCGCCATTGCGCTGGCTTTCCCCGAAATCCTCGGCAACGGTTTCGACATCACCCACGGGATGTTGCAGGGGACCGCCGACACCTCCCGACTGCGCGGCCCCGACGGCTTGCTCACAATTGACAACATGGCGCTGCTGCTGGCGACCCTCTTTATCCTGAAGCTAATCGCCACCTCCATCTCGATTGGCAGCGGCGGCTCCGGCGGCGTCTTCACGCCTTCGCTGTTTCTCGGCGCCGCGCTTGGTGCCACTTTCGGGCTGGCGGTCGCGCCGCTCGGCTTCACCGCCCCGGCCGGCGCGTATGCGCTGGTGGGGATGGCCGCCTTCACCGCCGCGGCGACGCGTGGGACGCTGACTGCTATCGTGCTACTGTTCGAGATGACTGGCGTCTACGACATTATCCTGCCACTGATGCTGGCGTGCGTCGTGGCGGACGCGGTCTGCTACGTAATTTCGGAGCACTCGATTTACACTGCCAAACTGGCGCAGCGCGGCGTCCACATTGACATGGGTGCCGAGCAGGACCTGATGCGCATGCTCACCATCGGGGAGGCAATGTCGGAGGAGGTGATGACGCTTGCGCCCGACACGCCACTCGAGGTGGCCATCAGCCAGCTCGAGGATACGGGCCACATGTCGTTCCCGGTGCTGGAGCAGGGAAAGCTGGTCGGCATCATCACCTGGACTGACCTGCATAACGCGGTCGTGAACCGCGACCGCCACCTGACAGTCGGCGACTACTGCGTCCGCGAAGTGCTGACTGTGACGCCCGACGACCCGTTGACGCGTGCGCTGGACCTGCTGGGGCAGAAGCAAATCAGCCACCTGCCGGTAGTTGACCCGCGCGATGCTACACAACTGGTGGGGCTGATTACCAAGGGCGATATCATCAAGGCCTACAACCAGCGGCGGCTGGTGCGGCGCAAGCTGAGCTGGGACCAGAAAGGTGAAAGCCTTTAATTGGCGGGGTTCTGCGGCCGAGTGCCGTCAGAGACCTCCGTCGAGGAAGAGCTGGTCGTGGGCCGTTCCCGTACCAACGGTGGAGCCCAGCGCTCACCTACGCTCTCCAACCTCGGGGTGCGGTTGCTGACGATAATCAAACGGTACTGGTAACATGGGTCTGTTCGGACGAAAAAAGAAGAAGAAGGCGAAGAAGCCGGTGCTCGAGCCGGTTGCAGCAGCCGTAGCGCCAGCCGCGGCTCCGGTCGCGCAGGCGCAGCCCATCGTGGAGCTGGCGTCACCGCCGACCAACATCCAGCCTGACATGGTCATCGAGATGGACATGGACATCCAGCCGGCAGTCGTGGCCGCCCAGCCGGCGGTCGAACTCGCGCCAGCCGCGCAGCCCGCGGCGCCAGCCGGGCAATCGGCCGACTGGCACAAACGCAGCGAGAAGCCGCTGATGGATATTCACCGCCGCCTCGACAGCATGCTCGAGGAGGATTCGGCGTCGCTAGAGGAGCGCTACCACGAGCGATTCGGCGACAAGCTCCCCAAGTCGGTCGCGGGTAACGCACCGGCGAAGAAGGAAGAGCCGGCCGCCGAGGGGAAGAAAATCACCTTCAAGTCACGCTCCAGCATAAGTTTCAAGCCGCGCGCAGCGGCGGACCCCGAGCCAGCCACTGAACCGGAGGAAGAACCGGCTGCCGCGGAAGCGCCAGCCGCTGAAGATGCCCCGTCAGGCGACGCGTCGCCCGGCATCGGCTCGCGCATTGCGGGCGGCGCACGCAGCGCCGGCTCGCGCACCAGCGGCGCCATTGGCAGCGGCGCGTCCGCCGTCGGACGCGGAGCTCGCGCGACCAGCTCGGCAATCGGCAGCGGTGCACGCGCAACCGGCAGCGCCATCGGCAGTGGCGCACGCGCAACGGGTGCCGCCATCGGCAGCGGCGCCTCAAAGGTCGCCGGCCTCTTCCAGCGCGGCGATTCCGGCGACGCAAAGCCGGCGGCGAAGAAAGCAGCGCCGAAGAAGAAGGCAGCCGCGAAGAAAAAAGCGGCGAAACCTGATTATGGCGCGATGACCGGCGCCCAGCTCAAGGCGGAGCTGAAGAAGCAGGGACTGCCGGTCTCGGGCAAGAAGGCCGAGCTCCTCAAGCGGCTACAGAAAGCCTAGCGGTGAGTGATTATGCTCACCACGTCGCCATCAGCGACACGATGCCCGAGGCCGACAGTCTGTCCGGGAAACTTGGCTGACGGCCCGGTGACCAGCGCGTAGCGAAACTTGCGGCGGAAATCACGGTGCAGCGCCTGGCAGATTTCGGCTATGGTCGTCCCGCGCCGCACCACCAGCGGCTCCTCCATGTCGGCCGCCTGCCCCTGCGGTTTCATGAAGACCGAGATAAAGTCGAGCCGCGCATAAATCGCGTCACGCAAATCGTCGAGCCCCTCCCCCGTAGGCGGCGCAATCTCGATGGCGCCGGGGCAGAGTTCGCGCGCCCGCGCCAGCTGCTTTTTACTGGCGAGGTCGACCTTGGTCAGGACCGTCAGCGAAGGGACGTAGACGCGCGAGCCGGCGAGCAGGTCAATCAGGTCATCCAGCTCGATATATTCGCGCAGTACAATCTGTGCGTTGACCACCCCGTATTCGCGTGCAACCACCTTGATGGCCTCATCCTCAAGCTCCTGCTCGACGGTCGAAATGACCTCGATACCGCCCTGCCCCATCCGCGCTATCGAGCCATTCGGCGGCCGCCCGTCAAGCCGCAGCCCGGCGTCCTCCAGCTCTTTCAGGATGACGTGCGGCGCCGACTCGCAGGCGTCGACAATGTGCAGCACCAGGTCGGCTGCGCGGATGACCGAGAGCACCTCGCGCCCCCGCCCGGCGCCCCGCGCAGCGCCCTCAATCAGCCCCGGCAGGTCAAGCAGCTGGATAATCGCGTCGCGATGCTTGAGCACGCCGGGAATCACGTCCAGCGTCGTGAACGCGTACGCCGCAGTCTCGCTCTCGGCGGCGGTCAGTGAGTTGAGCAGCGTCGACTTGCCGACGCTCGGCAGCCCCACTAGCGCCACTGTTGCGTCGCCCGCCTTGCGAACGCTGTAGCCGCTCCCCTTCGGGCCGGACGATGCCGCGATGACCTGCTCGCGCAGCTGCGCCATCTTCGCCTTCAGCTTACCGATGTGGTGTTGCGTCGCCTTGTTGTACTTGGTGCTGGCGATTTCAGCCTCGATGTCGGCTATCTTCTCGGCGAGGGACACGTGTCCAGTGGCAGAAATGGTGCGATAAGAAGCCGATGGTGGGCCCGCGGAGGTTCGAACTCCGGACCTTCGCCGTGTGAAGGCGACGTCATAGCCAGCTAGACCACGGGCCCGCGGCGCGCACCGCAGGTGCAACCTATTTGTGGGTTGCGTTTCCCCGGTCGTGGTCGTCAAGGCAAAGCGGGGCCGTCGCCGCTACCTCCAGCTGCGCGTTACCCCGGCGGTGAGCCGCCGTCGGCTGGAGCGGCTGCTGGCGGGTCGCCTGGCGGAGTTCCGCGTGATTCGCTGTACGGAGGGCGAGGCGGTGGTGCGCGTGCCGCACACCGGCGCGGCCGCTGCCCGGGAGGCGCTCAACGGCGACCTCGGCGACGGCTTCGCTGGTGAGACGCTGGCGACGAGCGGCACGCTGAAGGGATTGCAGCGGCGGCTCGCGGAGCGAAAGTAATTAGCCGCTGCCGGCTGGCCCGGTGATGGAGGCGAGCGTAACCTGCCCCGAGTGCGGTGCAACGACCGAGGCGGAAATTGCTTCAGAGGGGCATTCCGAGTACGTCGGCTGCGGCGATTGCGGCCACCGCTTCCTGTGGGAACCGGCCGGTGGCGGCGGCACGGTTTCGGAGGAGCTGGACTGGGGTGACGGAGCGGCGGCGGGCGACTATGTCGCGCTCTACCCTTCGACCAGCCGGCCACAGATTGCGGGGCTGATGTTGCTACTGGCGGCACTGGGACTGCTCACCAACGTAATCCTGCTGAACGGGACGCTGGGCGACCCCGGCAAGGTTGAGGGCGCGACCGTGAAAATGAACGAAATCATGACCGATTCCGGCATGGGCTCATCGGAAGAATACGACGAGGATTTCGTCCGTTCGGTCCTGCGCGCCGCGATTGTCTGGGAGCTCTTCTGCACCGTGCTGGCGACCGCCGGCGGAGTGCTGGTGCTGCTGCGGCAGAACTACACGCTGGTGCTGGTGGGCTGCGCGGCCGCCATCGTCGGTATGGGGCCGTTCATGCTCTCGACGCTCTTCGGCGCGATTGCGCTCTATCTGGCGCTGCAATCGCGCCCCGAATTCGGACTGATTGACGAAGAGAGCTGGTAGGGTGCTGCCCGCTATTCTGGAGCACTTCGGTATCGCTGAGCTTTACCCGCCGCAGGCGGAGGCAATACCGCTGGTCGAGCGCGGTGAGTCGCTGCTGCTGGCGGTGCCGACCGCCGCCGGCAAGACGCTGGTCGCCTACCTCGCGCTGCTGCGCGCCGCGGCGGCAGGCCGCCGCGGCATGTACCTCGTCCCGCTGCGCGCGCTGGCGTGGGAGAAGGTCGAAGAGCTGCGCGCGCTCACCGCAGCGGTGCTGCCAGAGGCGCGCGTCGGGGTCAGCGTCGGCGACTACGACCGCACGCGCGGGCTGGGCGACTGCGATATCATCGTCGCGACCAGCGAGCGCGCCGACTCGCTGCTGCGCCACTCGCCCGAGTGGCTGCCGCAGGTGGGCTGCCTTGTCGCCGACGAGGTGCACCTGCTCAACGACTCGCGGCGCGGGCCGACGCTCGAGGTGACGCTGACGCGCTTCCGCGAACTGGTGCCCGACCTGCAGCTGGTGGCGCTCTCGGCGACGGTTTCCAACGCCGCTGAAATCGCCGACTGGCTCGGTGCGACGCTCGTGAGCAGCGATTTTCGGCCGGTGCCGCTGGCGCGCGGCATCTGCACCGACACGCGGCTCGAGTGGGAAGCGGGCGCGCGGCAGGTGCTGCCGCGCGCCGGCGCCGAGGGGCTAGTGCAGCAGCGGCTGCCCGACCAGTCGCTGGTCTTCGTCTCGACGCGACGCGGGGCCGAAGCGCAGGCGAAGCGGCTGGCGCCGATCATTGAGCCGGCGCTCACGCCCGACGAGCGCGAGGCGCTGGCGGAAGTGGCTGACGCGCTGGAGACGGGCGCCGACGAGGCGACCAGCTTCGACCGCGGGCTGGCGCAGCTGTTGCGTCGCGGCGTCGCGTTCCACCACGCCGGGCTGACGAACCGGCACCGCCAGCTCATCGAGGCGCAGTTCCGGGCGCGGCGGCTGAAGGCGCTGGTCGCGACGCCGACGCTCGCCGCCGGCGTCAACCTGCCGGCGCGGCGCGTTATCGTGCGTGACCTGAAGCGCTGGGAAGCTTCATTCCAGTCCAACCAGCCCTTGCCCGTACTCGAGGTATTGCAGATGCTCGGCCGGGCGGGGCGGCCGGGCTACGATGCCGAAGGCGAAGGCGTGCTGATGGCGAAGGACGTCGCGCAGGCCGAGGAGGCTGAGAGCGCCTACTTCCGCGGCGAGCCGGAGCCGGTGGTTTCGCGGCTGGGCGCCGAGCCGGCGCTGCGCACCCACCTGCTGGCGCTGATTGCGGCCGGCGCGGCGAGCGACCGCGAGGCGTTGCACAGCTTTCTCGACCGCACGCTCTTCGGCGCGCAGGGCGAGCTGTGGCGCACGCAGCACCGGCTCAACCGCGTGCTGGAGTTCCTGCGCGAGGAGGGGCTCATAACGATGACCGGCGCCGAGCCGGGCGAGTTCGCCCCCGCCAGCGAGACGCAGCGCGAGGGATTCGCGGCGACCGATTTCGGCCGCCGCGTCGCGCAGCTCTACGTCGACCCACTTACGGGCGTTACGATGCGCCGTGCGCTCGAATCGGGCGTCCCGCCCAACCCGCTCGGCCTACTGCACATGGTGGCGCGGACGCCCGACATCCACTCGCTCTACGTACGCAAGCAGGAGCTGGAGACCTACCTTGTGCGGATGATGAATGCCGAAGGCGAACTGATGCTCCCGACGCCCGAGGACCGGGTCGAAGTGGAGTTCTACCTGTGGGACCTGAAGACCGCGCTGCTGCTACAGGACTGGAGCGAGGAGATGCCCGAGGAGCAGCTACTCAAGCGCTACTCGACCACGCCGGGCGACATCCGCGCCAAGGTGGACGTCGCCGAATGGCTGCTCTACGCTGCCTGCGAGCTGGCGCGACTGCTCGCGCCGGAGGCGGTCGCGGAGCTGGAGCAGCTGCGCACGCGCATTAGCCACGGGGTGCGGCGCGAGCTGCTGCCGCTGCTCGCGCTCCCCGGCGTCGGCCGTATCCGGGCGCGGGCGCTCTTCAACCACGGCTTCGCGGCGCCCGACGCGTTCGCCACCGCCACCGAGGCGGAGCTGGCGCGGGTGCCCGGCATCGGCCCGCGGCTGGCGGAGCAGCTGGCGGGGCGGCGCGAGCCGGAGCAGACAACGCTCTAAAGGGGGCGCAGCGTTCCGGTCGTGATGGTACGGCTCATCGAGGACCAGCCCGACGCATTCACCTATCGCGCCTTCGGTCGCCGCATCTTCTTCACCGGGCTGCTGGTCGCCGCAACCTACGTCGCCGCCGGGACCATCGTGCTACAGGAATCGGAGGCGATTATGCGCCAGACCGGGATGGATTCAGAGGGTATTGTGGGGCAGATTACCGGTGCGATGGTGTTCGTGATGATAGTCTTCGCGCCGCTCGCGTTGAGCATGTTCCTGCTAATCCGGCTGATTCGCCGCGCCTTCGGCCAGCTGGAAGTCGAGCAGGGGCTGCCGCTGACGATGCTGACCGCTTCGCGGCTGGCATTCATGGCTGCGATTACGGTCGCCTTCGCCCCGCTGGGGCTGGCAATTGACGCTCCCGTGACGGCCATCAATTTCTATCAGGAGCGGTTCATGACCTGGTTTTTCACGCTGGTCGGCATCGGGCTGGCGCTAGTACTGCTGGCGCCAGTGCGGCAGCTGCAGCTGCGCACCGGCCGGCTGCTGTGGGTGCCGGCGCTGGCGGGGGCGTTCGCCGCCGGTTACCTGGTCTGGATGGCGCACTCGCCGGCGTGGGACATCTCGGTCTTCCAGCTCTCGCAGGAGAACCTTGACGCGGTCAAGGAGTTCCGCACCAGCTTCACCTTCACGATGCTCACCTGCGCAGCGGCGATTATGACCTGGAGCTGGACCATATCGCGCAACGCCAGCTCGATTCTGGTGCGCCAGAAAGCGCACTTTTTCACGCAATTGGGCCGATGAGCAACCTGCCCTGGAGTGAGAAGTACCGCCCCGCCACCCTGGCCGACGTCAAGGGCAACCCGCACGCGGTGGCGCAGCTGCGCGCGTGGGGTTCGGCGTGGGCGCGCGGCATCCCTGACCAGCGTGGCGTCATCCTGGCGGGGCCGGCCGGCTGCGGCAAGACCTCGGCCGCGCTGGCACTCGCGGGTGAAATGGGGTGGGAAGTGGTTGAGCTGAACGCCTCCGACGC
>CEPX01076731.1_pt1 | contig 15059 bp, 21 predicted proteins | sample 361361 | NCBI WGS metagenome assembly CEPX01 (sample SAMEA2619974, study PRJEB7988) | marine metagenome | biome: marine biome (ENVO:00000447); feature: mesopelagic zone (ENVO:00000213) & marine oxygen minimum zone (ENVO:01000065); material: "saline water (ENVO:00002010), including plankton... | reverse complement strand
TTTACACAAAGGACAGTTTGTTACTCCTTCGTCCTCACCATCATTATAAATAATATCCACCCATTTCTGGATAGACTTCAATAGAGCTTTTTCTACTTCTTTTTTCATGTTACTCCTTTTAAAGCCCACCTGCCAGAAACTTGCTCCACACAAAAATGCCTGTTCCCGTTACAGGCACGCCCTGACAGGCAGGCTACGTAGAAAAGCCTAAGAATAAACACAAAGGCTCTCCATTAAAGCGTTCTTGCCCATTTCCAGAACTTTTCCCAAAATGGATCAACATAGTTAAATGTATTTAAGCGATATAAAATCTTTTTACTTTTTTGATATTTAATTGCAGGTGTGTGTCTATTTAGTGAAAGATCAGCAAATGTGGTTACTGGAAGCATTAAGAATATTATCAACAAACAATATTTCATTTTCCCCCTATTTGTCTTTTTATGTATCCTTCGGCAAGAGTGTTCAGTATCTTAGTTATGCTGGTTTTCTCTCCAGCAGCAATCAACTTTAATTTGTAATGTAGATTGTCAGGTAGACTCAAAACAAATTTCTTCATAAGGGCTTTCATCTTTATAAAAAGGTTTTGTAAATGTGTTATATAATTTTAATTCCTGCTCATCCATTGTGGGGGAAGCTTCAATACGCTCCCCCAAAGAATAATCTTGCAAATCATAACAACCTAACTTGTCAAAGTCTTTTGGCAATACACCAATAACTTGGTATGCGTTGCCTTGCATTCTGCTTAACCAGCTTCTGCTAATTCTTTGCAGCATCAAAGGCTTCCTCAACTAATGGGAGGATGGCATCTTGAAATTCAGCATTGTCCGTTTTGTCTGAAAAGTAGACAATGTTTGTCCATTTCATATTACCATCTTTGTCTTTATATTGTTTTGATGGAAATGACACCCATGCGTTATCCTCTTTCTTCATGTATGTCATATCTTTAATTACCATGCCACCTTCCAAATAAAGAGTAAAAAACCCTTTCGTACAGCCCTTCTCATATTTCCTAAAATATTTAACTTCCATCTTTCTCCTTTCCCTCAATAGGTTTAGATTTAAGAGCATCTTCTGCTTCCTCAATACCCTTTACCAGTTTTAATAATTCCTGCTTTGTCTGATTGAGTTCTTCAATCCTGTGGTGCTCCTCAATATTCTCTGTGGATTTACCCTCCAACAGCCTGCCTTTGTCAAACAAAACTCCAAAACTTGTAAGCTTCTGCAACAAAGATGCTTTGTTTATGTCCTTCTCAGAGATAGACTCAGCAATCCGCCTCTTGATATTCTCAATAACGTGGGCTTCATGCTTCTTAAAACACTTGTCCCTTTTAATATAATACCCAGCTTTGTTTAACCGCCTTCTAACAACCTGTGGTGTCATCCCAAGAATATGCCCTATATCAACAAATGTTAGCTCTTTTTCAAAATAAGCAATTAGTAACTCTATAGGAATATATTTCTTCCTACTAACAAGCCCAGCATTTGGATGCCTTGACTCATTAACATCATATTTATATTTCTTTCCATGCCCAGCTAAAATCTTTTTAGTCTTTCCTTTAATCTGGACATCTTCAGGAATCTCATTTTTCTCAACCATCCTTTTGTCCTCCTTGAGAAAGAGTGTCTCATATTTCAAAAAACATGTCAAGAAAAATCGACATAAATATATAAATAATTTTAATACCAGCATTTGGTTTGTTTGCCGATAAAGAAAGAAAAAGAAAAGAAAAAAGAAGAAAGAAAGAAAAGAACCAAAAGAAAGAAAGAATAAATAAAGAAAAGAAAAAGAAAGAAATATAATACTATTATATATTGCAAAAGACATGCCAAAATACTTTTATTATAAAACATTCTTTAACTTCTTTTAAAATCAACAGCTTAATGCCATGTAATAGAATGTAATACTTGTAATAGATATGTAATACTCTGTAATAGAATGTAATAAGTTGTAATATTATGTAATACTTTTGGAGGTGAACAGCAATCCAAAATGCTGAATGGTTAGGAAAGTTCCTTTTTGTTTTATTGTGGGTAGGGGATGAACTAATATTCTTCCCACGCCCGTGCCCCCCCGTACCCCCGCTTGCGTGTGATGTGCGTGTGGCGTACATATGCGCATCACACACATGACCACGCATAATGCGCAGGAGAGAGTAGCAACAAAATTTCAACCGAAAGGAGGTGTATACAGATGACGAACCAAGCTATGATGGAGGCGTTAAAGCAGTTATTGGAATCACAGGCCACAGGGAAGCCCGTAAAGGTGCGTAGGATACCTGAAGCGAAGGCCAAGAAGGAACGCAAACTACGACCGATCGAGAACGTACAGTATGCAATGGATGGAGATATCCTGCATCTACGTATCGACACAAGCGTAGAAGGCGTACCGACAAGTAGCGAGAAATCCAATAACCTGCGTGTTGCCAGTACTTTAGGGCAATGGATTAAGGCAGGTGGTGTTGAGTTTAACCTCAATGCTATACGTAAACAATGAGCGTGTGGGGGTAAATGTGTCGCAAAAGCCACAAATGGAACTTATTGTGAAAGCTTGCAAAATGTCACATTTGCCCCTTTTTAAACCCTAAAAGTGTCACAAGCACGTATATTTAACCCCATTTCTTACAGGAGGATCCCATGAAAAAAGAACCCAAGTCCCCAATTCACACCTGTTATGTATGCAAGAAGCGTATTAAACCTACACAGGTATTAGTGCAAGCTGGTTTGTTTAGCAGGCATAACAGATGTGAGGTTGGTTCATATAACTGGTGGAAGTCAGACTTCAGTAAGACGAGCAAATTGAAGCACTTGTACGTAAGGTAGCACACGACACATTATGCGCAGGACTGAGTAAATCCAATTTGAAGGGAGGTGAGTATATGTCAGGTATAAATCTAATTGCAGTATATAATGAGCCAGCCAGTGTAAATGAGTTAGATGTGATGGATGATGTTGAGTTGGGAAGCGTAACACATCCTTGTATGGTATGTGGGTTAGAGGTTGATTTAGACTTGTTATTTATGGGATGCTGTGTATCATGTAGGAGATTCTGAGCAAGGAAGCTCGTGTATGACACAGGGATGTGTCTTAACTTAGATGAAAGGGGGTTAGATTAATGAGGATAGAGGATGCTGTGGGAAACTTCTATGTCCTTCAAGAGATAGATTATAACATTAAGAGGAAAGACTTGCCGTTCCTGAGAGGCAGGTGGATTGAGAGGTTTTGTGAGTTTAGGGCAGATTATGAGGATAGGCTTGCTAAGGTGTTGTTTGATTATCTCTTGACCATTTGTTTAGGTGAGGCAAGGCATGGCAGGTACAGAGCTACTCATTATTATGCTGAATTACCTAATGGATCAAGTAGTAGCGCAAGAAATGCAGTTTATAGGGATGCGTATAAATATGATCCTAAAGACCTGCTGGAGAAGTTAGACGCCTTGTATAGTCCTAAAAAGGTTAAATGGAAGAATGGGTATGGGGGGGAGAAGTGGTGGTATATTGTGAAAGCTTGCAAAAGGTATGGCAAGTATAATAACACGATATTTATTGATAGTGTTGTATCGTTATCTCATAATGGGACAATATGCTTTAATAAGCCATTCAGCATTAGCATGAATAATGTGGTAGGCTATATCCTTATGTTAGATGTCAGGAATAAACGTGGGATTCTTCACACTGGAGCAATTAGATTTAATTTTGATACAGGTGTGCTTTTGAAGTTAGAGCAAGCTGAGAATCTTGGTATCATGAGAAAGGGGACAAGAAATTCTTATGCAAATAGGCACAGGAAGTTTTATCTGATAAAATTCCCTGAGCCTGTAAAATGGGCAAGTGAGCGTAAGTTAAAGGAGTTGGTTGAGTTTGATAATTGGGATGAGTCCAGTGGAGAAAATGGTTATGAATCATATCCACATGAGAATGAAGAATGTTATTGTGGTAGTTGTGATACGTGTATAGAAGCAGAAAATGCTGTTGCTAAACTACAACAACCGCAAATGGAACTTAATTTACAAGAGAAAAGGAGGTGATATAGATGGGAAAGTTTGATTGGGGACAATGGTTTGATAAAAAGGGCAATGCGCATATATATAAAAGAAAACAATGCCATACAGGGAATGTGTTGGCATTCCAAGACCCTAAGAGTGGTGTTAAAGTATATGGTGGTGGGAGGACAAGGGAAGTTGATCCGAAGCCTGATATGTTTCTTGTTAGTTTGGATGATAACTTATCTCCACAGTTTTACACTAATATTCTTCCTATGCAGAAGATCAACAATCCGTTTGTTGACATTCCTTGGAGGGATTATGGTGTTCCAAACGTTGGGATTACGTTTTGGCACAAGTTAGTCAGCACTATGCGTAGTTTACAACAGCCTGTGTTAATAGCTTGTGTCGGAGGACATGGCAGAACAGGAACAGCGTTATCTATCCTGTGTGCTATGATGAGTGTGGACAGGCAGAATCCTGTTAAGTATATAAGAGATAACTATTGTGATGAGGCTGTAGAATCTCAAAGTCAAATAAATTATATCAAGTACATTACAGGATTAAATTTTCATGTACCAAAAGTGGAAGATGTATTTACATATTCTAATTATAAATATCTTTAATAAAAGGAGAGATTATGATAAAAAAGTCTTTAGCGGGGACAAACAAGAATTATGTTGATTTACGTGGAGCTTGTTGGAGTGGGGAGTTGCACATTCAAGGCAAAGGGCATAAGGCTAATAGAGATTATGGCATATCGTTTACTTTTAAAAACATACCTCAAGGCCTAAAACAGATAATAAAGACTTTGCAAGATTCTGCAATTCAGCATGGAACATTATGTTCATTAACAGGAAGTGGAACAAAATATTTTTGCTTACAAGCAAGAGCAAGGAAAGATGGGACTATTAACGTGCAAGTCCAATGTGGAAATAAATTAGGTGAAACAGGAAATAGTGTTGGCAATAGGGAATACGGTTATGCAAAGAACTTTCTAAATGAAGGTGTGGATTTTACAAATCTATATAATTGGTTAAAAGAAGAGCAGAAAGGAGATGAATGATATGGAACAACAAGTAGAAATTCTTGACCCTGTAAAGCAAGTGCATGAAATAGATGGTTTAAGCAATCAGTATAAGTTTATAGATTCTAAAGAAGTTATTGACGTTGCAGGAGAATTAGGATGGAAGATTCACTCCATCCAAAGATCAAGGGCAAAGGACAGGATGCTTGGATACCAGAATCATTTGATAGATTTTAGGAATCCTGATGTTAAGTTTTCAGAATCAACACATGATTTCTTAACAGCACGCATGTTATACTTTGGAAGTCATAATGGGAAATCTGCCAACAAGCTCATGGCAGGGATTTTTAACCTTATTTGCTCTAATGGTCTAATTATAGGGACTAAGTTTTTCTCTTGCAAGGTGATACATAAAGGGCAAAATGCAATAGATTTTAATTCTAATGTAAAGGAAATTGCATCTAAATTCAATGTTTTAGGTGGTGTTGTTGAGTCTATGAGGAAAAACACCATGACACAGCGACAGATTGAAAGTTATCTTACTAAAGCTGACCAGTTGAAGTTCCCTCATGACGAGGGGACTTATTTTGATAAACGGTCTTTACTTACAGTGAAAAGAAAGGAGGATGCTTCTAATTCTGTGTGGGATATTTACAATAGAATACAAGAAAGTATATTTACTGGTGGATTCAAGGGGATAAGGTTTGAAGATGGAGTCCCTCAGTTCTTTCAAACACGTAAAATTAATAACATGAAAGATAAAATAAGGATTAACACAGGTCTTTTTGAAGCTGCATTTGAGATAAATTCACAACACACGGGGGGATGATATGAAAGCTGAAGCGTACGATTCTTTTTGTAAAGAGTGTGGAAATCCTGTCATGCAATGGATGCACGAATTATGTGAAGAATGTAGCATAGAGAAGGTCGCTGTAAAAAAAGGGCAAAGGAAAATGAGAAAATGCTTGAAGTGTGATGAAGAATTCTTTTCAACCTGCTTTGAGCATAGACTGTGTGATAGATGCAGAAGGTATTTAAGGGATAGCAACAATATTGCAGAGTCAGATTTTTCTTATAATTATCTTGACAAACGTGGTGGTTCAATATAAACTAACCTTTTAGCCGTAAGGGGGAAACATGGTAACATATTTCGACATAGAATGTGTAGCAAGAGATGATGTCCCTGAAGATTGCCTCCCAAGATACAAACCTCACGCTGGAATCAAAGACTACGATAAACAACTTGCCAGAGAAAAAGAATTTAATTATAAATCCAAAAACAAGCTCGCATTAGACCCGTGGACTACTAAAATAGTGTGTATCCAGATGCTAAGAGAGGATGATGAATGGGCTGGATATACAGGAGATAAAGAGATTTCCTGCTTAAAAATGTTTTGGGAGGTGGCACGAGATGATGAGTTTCTCGGAGGATTTAATATTATTGGCTACGACCTCCCTGTTATACTTGTAAGAAGTATGATACATAACATAAAACCAGTAAGGAAATTCAGACTCAATAAGTATAATCATAATGTGGAAGATGTGATGTATAGGCTATGTAACGGGGATTTACCCAAAGCTAAGTCATTGGATTATTATGTTATGATGCTTGGAATTGGCAAAAAGACTTTAAAGGGGGAGGAGGTGGAATCTTTATATAAAGATGGTAAATGGGATGTGATAGAAGAATATTGCAAGAAAGATGTTGAGCTTACTAAAGCTCTCGCATTAAAGACACAAGCATATTTTTAAAGGAGGTTTATGGCAGAAAACCCAACTATTGCAGAGGTGTTGCACAATATTCAGCAAAGGCTGAAAGCACCTAAAAATCAAGTAAATAAGTTTGGTGGATTTAATTACAGGTCTTGTGAGGATATTGTAGAAGCTGTGAAAAAGCTATTACCCTCTCCTTATTCATTAATATTATCAGACACATTAGAACATATTGGAGAGAGGTACTACATAAAGGCTATAGCTACATTATCTGGAAGCACTCATTCGAGTGGAGATCATATTAGTTCAGTGGCATATGCAAGGGAAACAGAATCCAAAAAGGGTATGGATTCAGCGCAAATAACAGGAGCAACATCATCATATGCAAGAAAATACGCTTTAAATGGTTTATTCGGGATAGATGACACTAAAGATGCTGACCATGATAGCCACACAGACACTCCAATGAAGCAAAATAAGGGGGGTACAGCAGCAAAAGAACCCAAACCCACCCCTACCCCTACCTCAAAGCCTAAACCTGCCACTAAGCCCCCTGTTTCACGTGAAACAAGCGGAACTGTGGACAGGAAATGCCCTGAATGTGGAGCTACAGCACCAGTGATAGATAATAAGTTTAAAAAAGGACACCTCACTTGCTGGAAAGGGCATGAAGCTAAAGGATGTGGGCATGTGTGGAAGCCTGAAACTGATGTTCCAGACCAACCTGTTCCACGCTCCAAGAAGGCAGAAGAGATGACATCTGACCCAAAAGGTAAGATGTATTATGCCATAGGGAATATGGTTAAAGAATTTAAGATAAGTAATGCTGACTTTAAGGCAATGAAAACAATGGTTAATAAAAAAACGTATCCTGTCGGATGGTCTGTTGAAGATATGAAGAAACTTGGCGATTTTATTATGGCGGAATATGGCGAAGAAGAGGAAATCTAAGAAAAAGCCTGTGACTCCTGTGTCACACATTAAGAATGTTTTAAGGCAGCTATGGTTGCGTTCAAGAGAAAGAGCTAAAGCTCTCAAGGATTCCAACTACTGTTGTGCTAAGTGTGGCATCAAGCAAAGTGTTACTAAAGCTAATCCTGTGAAAATTCAAGTACATCATGAAGATGGAATTGATTGGGATGGGATAGCGGACATTATTAGGGAACGAATATTGTCTGGAAAGCTAAAACCTCTTTGCATTCAATGCCATGAAGAGGAACATAAATAATTGCTCGTGGACTTGACGTTTCCCCTTGTCTATGAGATTAGTGGGGGGATGGAGCAATCTGTCCCCCTACTTTTATGAAGGAGAAAATATGAGTTTATGTTGTGTTGGGCTTGATTTTATATGATAGATTGCAAAAGGAGGTGATGTGTTGAGTGACTTTACATGTAGAAGCGGCTGTGAGCCTGTTCCTTCGGGTACTAAAATATGTCCTGTATGCGGTGATACTATATCTCTTATGAATGGTAAAACTGCAAGCCAAATTAATAGAGAGGAAAAAGCGTTGGAGGTAATGCAAGATGATTGATTGCATATGTAGAAAATGTGAATTAAAAAGAGAAGTAGAATGTTGTGAAAAGTGTGGAGAAGAACTGACTAATTTATTCAAAGTGTGTCCTAATTGTGGAACATGCAATGATTGCAATTAAAATAAGCGTATACCCTTATTAAAACTTTACCTTAACTACCATACTAGAAATTAATTATTAACTTTCAGGAGGAGATTCAATATGAACTATGCTTTAAAGCACGCTTTAGTTGACCATGCCGAACCAGCATGGAAAGTAGCAATGAAGTTAGGGATTTGTGATGTGAGGTTGTCAAAGATAGTAAGAGGATTAATTGAGGCAAGAAAAATTGAAAAAGAAGCATTAGCTGAAATCCTTGGTAAGAACGAAACAGAGTTATTTCCTCAGAAGGAGGATTTATGAACTTACAAGATGTAGTCGATTATCATATTACGCCTGATGAGGTGGAAAAGCTTGATAAAAAAGAGATTATGAAGATTTTAACTGAAGCTATTATAACAGTTATCACAATGAAAATTGTGTTATGTGATGATTGCAGAGAAGAGATGATGAAAGAGTGGAATATCCAAAGAGATACTATGATAAAGAAGAGAAAAGGCAAGCATGATTTTAATTAAAGGGGATAATGGATGGCAAATATGGGTAAAGTGGCATTAAAGTATCGTGAGTTGGGCTGGAGTATAGTACCTGTAAAGCAAGATAAAACATCTTATGTCAAATGGAAGGACTATCAAGACAGACTCCCCACAAAAGAAGAGATTATTAAGTGGTGGGAAACATGGGAGGATGCAAATATAGCAGTAATTACAGGATCAATAAGCAATCTTGCTGTGATAGATGTAGATGAAATGGAACATAAAGACGAAGTAGATAAACTTATACCAGCAGAACTGAAGTTCCCTAAGTCTATAACACAAAGAGGTGCATATCATTATTTCTTCCAATGTCCTAATGGGAATCTACGCAATAATGTAAGAAAAATAAAAGGTAGTGATTTAAGGGCAAATGGTGGATATATCGTTTTGCCTCCAAGTAGAGGAGAGAAGGGTAAATATAAATGGCAGGATAGGCCTTCCACCACTCCAATACCTCAAGTCCCTAAACTATACCTTGACGAACTGAACAAAACAGCAAACAGCACACCATTTAATCATGATGCTAAAATGTTAGATGATGGGACACGGGATAATGACCTGTTTAATATTGCAAATACGCTTTATCGTGGGAAAATGCCAGAAGACAGGATATTCCAGACAGTTTTAGCGTTAGCCAAACAATGTGTTCCTCCATTCCCTCCAAACGAAGCAGAAGAGAAGGTTAGAAGTGTGATAAAACGTGCAATGGAAAGAGAGCATAACTGGAAGTTAGAAACAGAGCAATGGATTGCGGACACTATGGGATACTTTAGAATACAGGATTTGTTCTCTGAATTAGGGGCTATGTCAATTAAAGACAAAAATAACATAAGGGTAAGTATTCATAGGATGATTAAAAAAGGGTTAGTAGAACATCATAAGAAAGATAACGGTAAATACAGAAGGGTGGACCAAAGAAGAGAGTATATAGACTTCAGGAAGGCATCAAGCGAGTCCCTGTTTGTTAAGTTCCCATTAGACCTACATGAATTAGTTAAATTGTATCCTAAAAATATATGTATTATTGCAGGTGAACCTAATGCTGGAAAAACTACATTCCTTCTTAACCTCATAAAGCTAAACATGCACGAATATCCGATTACATATTATTCATCTGAAATGGGGGACACTGATTTACGTGTTAAGCTTGAGCTTTTCCAAGATGTACTTTTAGACGATTGGAAGTTTAAAGCTGAGGAACGGTCATCTAACTTCGCAGACGTAATAGAACCTAACGGATTTAATGTTATAGATTACATGGAAATCCACAATGAGCATTACAGAATAGGTGAGTGGATACGTGATGTTTTTGATAAGTTAGACAAAGGGATTGCTTTTATTGCTATACAAAAAAAGAAAGGAGCGTCTGAGGGTGTAGGAGGGATGACCACGTTAGAAAAAGCAAGGCTTTATCTCACAATGGGAGGGAGCAGAGTTACAATAGCAAAATGTAAGTCATTTAAAGACCCAGCAATAAATCCTAATAAACTGTTCACTAAATTTAAGCTAATTGGTGGGACTGTATTTAAACAGGAAGGAGATTGGGAATATGAGTAAAAGCTATGTGGAAATTAAAACGAACAATGGGAAAACATTTTTAATAGACAAAGAGGATGTTGATATAGTTAGTCAGCGTAGCTGGGGAGCTTACCAAACAACAAAAGGCTCACCTAATTATTATGTGATGACAAGAATAAAAAAGAAAACAGTTTATCTCCACAGGTTTCTAATGGCATCCTGTATTGGGTTTATGCACATAGATCATAAAAATGGCAATACTTTAGATAACAGAAAAAAGAATTTAAGGATATGCACTATAGCACAAAACTTTCATAACGCTGGCAAATATAAAAAAAGGGCTGCCATAGCCAGCAAATATAAAGGCGTTGAAGCAAGAAAACAAAAGCATACAGGTAAGGTTGTATATCGTGCAAGAATTATGTGTAATAAGGTGTATTATCCGTTAGGACAGTATGACACAGACGAAGAAGCAGCAAGGGCTTATGACAAGGCAGCAAAGAAGTACCACAAACAATTTGCATATACTAATTTTTAATTCCCTTCTATAACATCACGTACTTTCTTTTGATGTATCTTTTGCGCAGATTGCTTTTTAGAATCTGAAGCTTGAGGATCGTTTAAGACTCTAAACAGTTCCTTGTTTAAAGACTTGATCCTCGCTTTCTTAATGACGTTAGTTTGTCTTTCGCTTATTGCAATAATATTAAATCCAAACCATCTGCCTAAAGCCTGTTCTGGCGAGATAGTCCTACCCCATTTATCTTTATCTCCAATGCTTGTAGTATAACCAAGTGCGCCATTTCTTGATAACATAGACGGCCCCCACTTATTCCATAGGAACTCCGCAGTTTTTAAATACTGTTCTGATGGTGTATCAAGATTGCTGTAAATAGGTTTTCTTGTAAATGGGTCTTTAGGTGGTATTCCAAGCCCTGCGCTTTTTAACGCTACTACAATATCAAGGAACGGATTAGATAACACGCCTGAATCTTTAGCGAGTTCAGCAAAGTCCTGATCCTTTAAATCTTTATATATTGAGTGCCATGTCCCCCACGGGAAGAAGTATTCCATATTCATCCATTGATAATCACCATCTGGACTCTTCCACGGCATTACAGCATGGGTTTTATTTTTCTTAATATAGAAAGGTAAATTCTTTTTTAGTTTTTCCCATTGCTTTTCTGAGATTCCAAGCATATCTTTTGCAACCATTGGAGCAAGCACAGATGGGATAGCTAAGAACTTTCCTATAACCCACGGTCTTTTCTTCAATGATTCATATATTAATGGAGCTATCTTATATTGATATGTGATAAACGGAGCTACTGTTCTTCTCGCACCCTTTATAGAACGTGCAGCAAGACTGTAATCCATTCCCCACTTCTGAGCCTCAAGCAATGCTGTGTCAACAGACACCCCGCTTCTTCTCAATTGATGGAATATTGTGAGTTTAAAGAAATCATCTATCTTTCCATAGTAACTTGCAGCCTTTTGCGCAAACTCTATAAATGTGTTCCAGTTACTGGGGTTTATCCTATTGACAGCTGCAAACACTTCATTTATTTCAGCTATAGAAAAGTTTGTTCTAAATAATCCGTTCCTCCTCGCTTCAATGAAAAATTTATCTTTATTCTTCATTGACTTGGCTGCCAACCTCATATCATTAGGAATTTGAGTCAGATTCCTACCTCTCATGTTGTTTTGAATTATATTACTAATAACATTTCTTGTTGCTGTGGGAATGTTAAGGGGGACTTTTGCGATTTTAAACAAAGTTGTCCCTTGTTCGATAGCAGATATAACAGCACCATATCCTCTTCCAGCATCCCTTATGGAATCAAAAATAGGTCTAATGTCTTTAGAGATTTCTTTCCTTACAAAAGCTCCAGATAACTCACCATAAGCCTTTGATACAGGAAGCTGCTCAAAATCTTCAGGAATGTTCTCTGTTTTCTTAACAGCATCAGCTAATGCTTTGTTAAGCTTAGTATACCTTGCTCTTGCTCTTGCGTTCTTAGGTTGAGATAAGACAACTTCTGCTGCTATTTTAACCTCTTCTGCCAACTTTCCTATACCAAATGTCCCTTCACCCTCTATCTTTATGACAGATTCCGACCATGTCCATTCAGGATTGTCAGCAATTTTCTTCATGTAGTCAAACTTAGCAATATCAGTAAGGGCTTTACCCATACCTACAGGGACAGCTATAGAGGCATCTTCTATAAGCCCTAACGCCTGTCTCTGTTCTAAAGTAAGATTAGGATTCCTTCTCATTGTTTCAGAAAGATTCAGCTTCCCACTTGGGTTAAGAGCTATCTGTCCATCTCCCACTATATGCTTTGCGAACATGTAATGGACATAGTAAGGATTAGCCTCAAATGTTTTTTGATCTATTAGCCCACGCCTGACAAGCATCTTTCCTATTTGTCTATGTCTGAACCTTATTTGATTAGCAACTCCCCTAACCTCTGGAGCTAAGTCTAAAATATCTAATCTCCCATCAAGGAACATAAAGATTTCTTTCTGATTCTCAGGGCTAAATGGTTTTAACCTCTCTGAAATTTTCTGTACTACTCTTTCTGCTGTCTCTATATCGCCAAACTGCCTTAGCCTTGCCAGCATTAACTTGGCACTCTCAGGGACAGTGGAAAGTGGCTGGAAGAACTCTTTAAACGCAGCCTGTTGCTTATCTGTAAGGATTCTATGGATAGGGATGCCAGCAAATAATTCTGTTCCACCAACATTAGTCCCTTTTGGAATATCAACTAATGCTTCATCTACACTCAGATTAAGCTCCCTGCCTTTAGCATCTCTAACCTCCATCCTGTTAGGAAACTTTCCTGTTATCTCAACTTCTCTTCTAAACTTTATAGATTTGTATTTAGTTCCTAACGGAATACCGCTAAGAGTTTCAAGTGTTAATTTGGCAGGGGTTACCTTAGTTTTAGCAAATGATTCACCTTTCAATACGTCACTTAATTTTATATCCCCAGATTCTAAACCACGCTTAATAAAAGCTTCAATCTTGGCATGAAGCTTCTTGTCTGGGACAATGTTAAGTAGTTTCTGATTAACCTCATTTGTAATAGAATGTAAATCGTTTTCTTTAAATCCAGCTTTTACCGCTTCATCAAAGTTTTTTAAATAATTACCGAACCTTCCAATTTGTTTATCAGTAAAACCTTCAGCCCTTGAAAACTCCTCAAAGTTTTTAGGATCAAACTTAATACCACCTTTAAGAAATCCCTCTTCTCTGGCCTTATGAAGAAGATTAAACCTTTCATCAACAGCTATTTCATAATCTGACTTAATAGCTCTGTCTAAAATCTCTCTTTGCTTTTTTGTGAGGGGCTTAGATTCTTTGCCAATCGTTTTAATATTGCCAACTAAATCATCTTGGGTAAAATCATTGGCAAGTTTCTTTATATCTTCAAACCCTTTTGAAAGTTTCTTACCTATACTTTTTAATTCACTATCTACTGTTTCAAACTGTTCTTTCTCTATAGCACGTTCAGCAGCACTCTTTTTCTTTGCGGATATTCTCTGTTCCTTAGTAAGATTAAGAGCTTCAGGGGGTATGTTTTCTATGTTCTCTTTAATCCCTAACCTGTCAGCTATAAGTTGCTTTATTTGGGCAGTAACTTCCCTTTGTTTCTCTGGACTAAGTTTGTTGTAAGCACCACGAAGAGGTTTCTTAGTCCCATCCTTTTTCTTTAATATCCCACCAGCAATCTCAGCTTTTAATTTACCGATTCTTTTGTCTACATTCTTTTTCTTTGGATCAACAAGCAAAGCTATACCCTTCACAAGCTCAGGGTCTTTCTTAAATTTATTAAACAAGGATGCTACATTACTGGCACTGAAAGTGTCCTTAACTTTCTCTTTTGTGACTTCTCTTTTAACTAATTTTTTACGCTTGGAAATCTTTATTTCTTCATTCTTATCAAAGTCAAATTCCCTGCCACGTTCTTTGCTTAATTCTTTTGTAGGGGCAGGCTTCGGTTCAATCTTTTTCTTGTGAGTTTCTCTTATAGGAGTACTAACTTCTTCCTGAACTTTAATAGATTCAGCAATCTTCTCCTTTGGAGTGTCTTTCCCTACAGCCTTTGTCTTAGCAATAGTAGGTTCTATTATAGGCACAGGTGGTGCTGAAGGTGGAGGAGGAGGCTTACCTCCGCCATCTCCTTTAGGTCTTTTAAAAAACTCTTCTCTTAAAATATCACCAGCATTTGTAAAAGTTAAAGTCTCTCTCAAACTCTTTGGTCTGTCAGCAGCTAATCCTACATCTATTTTAGGAGTTTCTAATGCTTCAGGTCTATGCTTCTTTAAGGTTTCAATCTCTGCCTTCTCTAGCAGCGCACCTTCTCTGTGTTTAGTCTCTAAGTTATCTAACTCAAAAACACTAGGCTTCTTTGGTGTTATCTCAAGAGAGATGTTAGCATCTTCAGGAGTTATCTTCTTAGGAGTTTTAAAGTTGCTGTCAATAAGTTCCTTGGCATCCTTTAGTTTTCCATCAAGTTTCTTCTTAACAAAGGCTAACTCTTCTGGTGTTATATCTTTAGCCTTCTGTAAGATTTGTACTATACCATTGTCCATCCCCTCCAACACCTGCTTAGTCATCTCAGCACCTTTGAGCTTCTGCCTGAGAGAA
>CEPX01014076.1_pt1 | contig 15061 bp, 14 predicted proteins | sample 361361 | NCBI WGS metagenome assembly CEPX01 (sample SAMEA2619974, study PRJEB7988) | marine metagenome | biome: marine biome (ENVO:00000447); feature: mesopelagic zone (ENVO:00000213) & marine oxygen minimum zone (ENVO:01000065); material: "saline water (ENVO:00002010), including plankton... | reverse complement strand
AGTTGTGCTGACTGTCCTGCGGCGAACAGGTCGGTTTCGAATCCCATGATCTGCCGCGGCGCCGATGTCAGCAGGCGAACGACATGCATCAAGTCGCAGCCGGCTTCGCTCAGAATTCTCCAGGCAGCTCCGAAGGCACTCTCCAAGCCAATCATGCCGTTGGGCGCCCAGTCGAACGGCGCCTCCTTCTCTTCCACTGTGTGGGGCGCATGGTCGGTGGCGATACAGTCGATGGTGCCGTCTTTCACAGCCTCCACCAGTGCCAGCCGATCGCTTGCGGAACGGATGGGCGGCGCCACCTTCAGATTGGTGTCGTAGGTGTGGATGTCAGCGTCGGTGAAATAGAGGTGATGTGGCGTCACCTCGGCGGTCACCCTGAGGCCGTTGTGCTTCGCCCCGGCAATCCATTCTACGGACTTGCGCGAACTGACGTGGGGCACATGTAGTTTTCCTGCTGTGAATTCCATCAGCTGAATGTCCCGCGCCACCATGCTCGATTCACTTACATCGGGGACACCGGCCAGGCCCAGCCGGGTGGACCACTCACCCTCGTGAATCTGGCCGTCCAGCTTGAGCGCAAGATCTTCCGCATGATTGATGATGGGGACGCCCAGCGGTCCGCTGTACTCAAGGGCGCGACGTAGCACGCCGCTGTCCATGATTGGGATGCCGTCGTCAGAGAAGGCTACCGCCCCCTCATCGTGCATGGCACTCATTTCGGTCAGTTCCTCACCTTTCTGCCCCATAGTGACGGCACCGATGGGATTGATATCCACCAGCAAGTCGGCCGATTTCTCCTTCACGAAGCGAACTGATTCCGGAGAATCGATGGGAGGATCTGTATTTGGCATGACGCAAACTTGAGTAAATCCGCCGGCGACGGCCGCATCGGCTCCACTGGCAAGCGTCTCCTTGTCTTCCCGACCCGGTTCGCGGAAGTGAGCGTGGATGTCAAGGAAGCCGTGGCTGACAACCTTTCCGCCGGCGTCAAAGGTTTCCGCACTTTTAGCGGCTACCCTTTGGCCTACTTTTTCGATCTTGCCATTCTTCAGCAGGATTTCACCGGCGTACTGTTTTCCCGCATACGGATCGAGCACCGTACAGTTGGTGATTTTGAGTAGTTTGGGTATCCGTTTGACGTTCATTATTCTATTCCACTAATCGGTCAGCTTTCATGATTCCTCGATGCGTGTCGCTTGCTCTCTCCCGACTACTGTTATGCATATGCATCAGTATCTCCAAGTCTCATTCTTCCGGCTTGTCTCCCAGCAAGAGATAAAGTACCGCCATTCGGATGGCCACCCCGTTCAGCACCTGGTCAAGTATGATGGCATTCTCGCTGTCGGCCACATCGCTGTCGATCTCCACTCCCCTGTTCATTGGTCCCGGATGCATGATAATCAGCTGCTTTTTCAATCTCTCAATTCTTTCGCGGGTAACGCCGAACAGATGGCGGTACTCCCTCACTGACGGGAAGTAATTCACCCCCAATCGCTCCCGCTGGATCCTAAGGACGTTTACCGCATCGGCCCAATCGAGAACTTCATCAAGATTGTGGTTTACGGCGACCCCCAGCTTTTCCACGCCCCACGGCATCATGGTGCGAGGTCCGCACAGGGTTACTTCCGCACCCATCTTCTGCAGGCCGAGAATATTCGATCCGGCCACACGGCTGTGAGAAATATCGCCCACGATACCGACCTTGAGCCCCTCAATTGCACCCAGTTTCTCCTGCAGGCTCATCATATCCAGCAGCGCTTGAGTCGGGTGTTCGTGTGTTCCGTCGCCGGCATTTACAACTACTGCATCGACATGCTTCGTCAGATGAAGAGGCGCGCCGGGAACAGGATGACGCATGATGATGCAATCAATCTTCATTGCCTCGATATTCTGAGCTGTATCCTTGAAACTTTCCCCTTTCTGAAGACTGCTTACGCTAGCGGAAAAGTTTACCATATCTGCCGACAGCCGCTTCTGTGCCAGTTCGAAGGATATCCTGGTACGAGTGGACGGCTCGAAGAATAAGTTCACTACCGTCTTGCCTTGGAGCGTCGGCACTTTTTTTATGGGTCTGTCCAGCACCTCGCGGAAAGTGAACGCGTTTTCGAGAATCAGCTTGATATCCTCCGCCGGAGTGTCATCCAAACCGAGCAAGTGTCTATTGTGCAAGAATCCCATTTTAGCCGTATTCCACCAGATAGACGGTATCCTCGCCGTCTACTTCGTTGAGTTTCACCAGGACATGTTCGTTTTCCGCGGTGGGAATATTCTTACCCACAAAGTCGGCCTTGATAGGCATTTCGCGGTGACCCCTGTCCACGAGCGTCGCCATCAAGATTTTCGCCGGCCGGCCGAAATCCATCAGTTCATCCAGCGCCGCGCGGATGGTCCGCCCGGTGAAAAGGACGTCATCAGCCAGGATCAGTGTTAGACCATCGATGGAGAAGGAGATGTCCGATCCCTTAACCTGCGGCTGGATCAGACGTTCGCGGAAATCGTCGCGGTAGAAGGTGACATCAAGAAAACCGAGCTGAACTTCGTTCTGGGTGAGACTCTCTATTCTCTCAGCCAGCCGGGTGGCGATGAATTCGCCGCGGGTGCGGATACCGATAAGGGCTATCTTATCTGTGCCAGGAAGACGTTCAGCAATTTCGTGAGCAATACGCGACAGGGACCGGTTGATCCCGTCTTCGTCAAGAAGCTGTTTTTTCTTTATCTTCGGCACGCTCAGATACTAAAAATCCTCCCGAGACAGGAGGATGCCGAAGCGTCCTTACCTTCTCTCAGGAATGGTTTAAAGGACCTTTTTCAAATAGTAATTTACTATTAAAGTCTAACTTGAACCAAACATTTTGAATCCATCAAAAATAGTAGCGACTGTATCATCAAGTGATCTGTCTTTTGATAGATCCAGTTTCAGATTTATCTTCTCACGATCAAACCACTTCAACTGTTTTTTTGCGTACTGGCGCGTCTCAATGTTGATGCGTTCTATCATCTGATCCCGGTTCATGGTTCCATCAAGATAAGACATAATCTGGCGATAACCGAGACTGTCCACGGGATGGAACTTCTGATCGACTCCCATCTCCATGAGTGACTGAACCTCTTCTATCCATCCTCTGTCAAGCATCTCATCAGTACGGCGGCGGATGCGCTCCTCGAGAAAATCGAGCGACGCTCGTAGATAGACGCTGAAGATTGTATCATCCGACCTTCTCTTCTGCTGGGATTTGAAATGGTCACTGGGGGCTTTTCCTGTAATTTTATGGATTTCCAGCGCCCGGATTAGCCGCTTATGATTGTTAGGATGAACGATTTTGGCGTATTCCGGGTCAACAGTCCGAAGCCTCTGCAATAGTTTAGCAACACCCTTCTTTTCAAGTTCAGCTTGAAGCTTCTTGCGAATATCAAGGTCAGAAGAAGATTCTTCAAAAATACCGCAAGTAAGCGCCCTGTAGTAGAGACCGCTCCCGCCGCACACAATGGGAACGTTTCCCCGCTCCTGCACCCCTTTTATCGTCTCTTCCACCAGGTGAGCGTACTCCCCCGCAGAGATCACTTCGCCGGGGTCCCTGATACCGATGAGATGATGAGGAATGCCACCCCGCTCCTTCTCAGCCGGTTGGGCTGTGCCGACAGGCATATGACGGTAGATCTGGCGCGAATCGAGACCTATTACCTCACCGTCCAATTGACGAGCTAACTCGACGGCAACGCGCGACTTACCGGCGGCGGTAGGACCTAGGATGACTATAGCTGTTTTCGACTCTCTAGTCTCGATCGTCTATTACGAAATAATGTAGTATTTGGTCTCGAAATCGTATGAGCATCTCGAACGAAAATCATCAATCATATATCGTCAATTCCTCTCAAACCTCCGGTCCAGTTCATCGAGACTGAGATTTACGATGATCGGCCGCCCGTGGGGACAGTAGTAAGGATGCTTGGTGGCGAAGAGACGATCCACCAGCGACTGCATCTCATCTTTTGTCAGGACGTCCCCTGCTTTCACTGCCGCGTGGCAGGCGAATGAAGCCGCTACAGCTTCCTGAAATGAGGCGTGCTCCTTCTTCTCTGTCTCATAGGAATCAAGGATATCCTTTAATATATCGCGTATGTTTCCCCAACCCATCTCAGAGGGAACCCCTTCAACAAGGACAGTATGCTTACCAAACTCCTTCATGCGGAATCCGATCTTTTCCAGGAATGGTAAGAGGTCTATCAAAGCGGAAAAGTCATCGGCCGGCAGTTCCACCACCTCAGGAAAGAGCAGAGTCTGACTCGGCAACGGTGATCCTTCCAGCGCCTCTATCGCCTGATCGAACAGGATTCTCTCGTGTGCCACATGCTGATCAATTACTACCAGACCGCTCTTGATTTCAGAAACGATATACTTGGCGTGAACCTGCCAGATACTCTCCAGATTGACAAACTCCGAACTCTCCGGCTGAGCCTGAATTGAGCGCACGTATTCCTTGGCCCGTTCCACCGTCTGCATTCCTACGGTTGCTTCCGACTCCCCTGTCCGCTTGAAAGAGAGAGCATCCTGTCTGGAGGTGGCGAAATCGGTATCTGACGACTCAAACCTGCCGAGATCAGGAATGGTACTGATAATCTCCGTCAGTGCAGTCTCAACGGCCGACTTCAAGGTATGATAGACACGCCACTCATCTTGAAATCGTACTTCGATCTTCATGGGATGGACATTTACATCTACCTGGTCAAGCGGCGCTTCAAGGTTCAGAACAAAAAAAGGAAACTCCCCCCGAGATACGAGCGAACGGAATGCCGAGTAGACAGCGGAATTCAAAAGTTTATCGACGATATAACGACTTTTAAGGAACAGGAACTGTTCTCCTCCCCTCTTTCTTACCAGGTTCAGATTGCCCACAAATCCGGTAATCTTGAAAGGTCCTTTCTCGTAGTCCACGGGGAGAATGTTCTGTCTGTAAGTAGGATCAAAGACTTTGCCGATTCTCTCGTTCAGCGTTTCATTCCGGACAGAGAGTATCTCCCTCTCATCAGCCATCAGGCGGAAGGAAATTTCAGGATAACTGAGAGCAAATCTCCTGACGACCTGAATAACGTGCCTCAGCTCCACTTTGGCACTTTTCAGAAACTTTCTGCGTGCGGGCACTGAGAAGAAAAGGTCTGTCACTGAGATTAACGTCCCTTCTGCCATAGAACCCGGAACCGGTTCTGATATTTCACCATTTTTCACTGCAATCTCCGAACCGGCACCACCATTCACGGTTGAGATTGCTCTCACTTTTGAGACGGAGGCGATACTGGCAAGCGCTTCACCGCGGAAGCCGAGGGTATTGATCCGGTGCAGATCATCCGGCGACTCAATCTTGGAAGTGGTATGACGGTTGAAAGCCAGCTTCAGATCATCGCTCTCGAGTCCCCCGCCGTCGTCTACGACTTGCACAGAAGCATTTCCACCACCACTTACCAAAACGTCGATGTTCTTTGCTCCGGCGTCGATACTGTTCTCGATGAGCTCTTTTACCACAGAGGCGGGCCGCTCCACCACCTCGCCGGCTGCGATCTTGTTTTTCAGATCCTCTGACAGTATATGAATCTTGCCCACTACGATTCCTTAATAGTCAACTCAACCGCTTCAGCGGTCTCTTGCGCCAGTGATTCTCCTCTCTTCTTCAGGTCTTCAATTTCGGTCGTCGACTTCTTGCAAAAATCTTTATCATCTATTCCCGGCAGATTGATAAGCACATTAAGCCGTGCCCCTCTCAGCCCGGCGAGTGCCGCTTCAGATGCCACGCCCGCATCGCTTACCGAGCTGGGATTCCCTTCCTGCGCTACGGCCTGCGCCAGTTCCAGCACCTGCAAGCACAAACGGGAAACTTCCAGAGGAACATCGGTAGCTCTCTTCGCAGCGGCATCCATAGCCTGCGCGCGCAACTTTTTCTCTGCGTCAGTTTTCTTTTTCATTCGCATGGCTGTCAAGACCGCGTTGAACGAACGCGTATCCTCATCCACCAGGTAGGCGAGACGATCCTTGAGAGATTGCCCCTTCTCCCCCAGCTCCTCCATTTTTGTCCGCGAAACTGCCATCCCTTTCTTGCCGTGGGTAAGGGATGCCACCATACTGACAAGTGCCGCCCCCAGGCTGCCCATAAGGGCTGAAACCGATCCGCCGCCCGGCGCCGGACTGTCTGTGGAAAGTTCATCCGTAAAAGCGGCTATACTCCTCGAAACAAGATCGCCCTGTTCCACTACTCTGTAATCAACAATCTTTTCCATGGGGTCGAATTTGGTGACGTCGTTAAGACCGATCGATTCGACGGCTACCCTCACCAGTTCGGCCTCGGGAACCGCCTTCGTCTTCCCTTGTTTTTCGAGATAGTACCACCCCGCCATGAGCATCGCCTCCAAGGGAATCAGACCAACGATTTCGCTCCCTGTCACACGAAATCCCCGCTCGCGAGCACCTTCCCGCACAGACTCGAACGCCACATGGGGCGGCGTCACATGATAATTTGTCAGGTTGATGGAAACCTGCGCCTTCTGGTACTCATCAATTACCCAGCCGACCGCCTTGCACGACTGAAGCAGACCGGGTACCTTAATCGCCTTTCCCTCTTCATCGCGTACGATCTTGCCTTCCTTGTCTCGCTTTGCCCTCCCCGCCTCACGAATATCGAGGGCAATATCGGTGGCAACATGCCTGTCCTTCGTGTTCAGATTGACATTGTACGCAATTAGAAACTCCCTGGCTCCCACTGCTGTAGCACCACTCCTGGCGTTGAACTTCGCCTCGCCGAAATCCGGCACCCAGTCTGAGTCCTTAAACTTTGCCGTCAATCCCTCGTATTCACCCTGGCGGACACTGGCCAGATTGCGCCTCTCAGGTCTGGATGCCGCATGTTCATACAGATAGACAGGGATGCCTAATTCTTTGCCGACACGTTCCCCCACTGACCTAGCAATCTCAATACAGTCATCCATGGTCACACCGCGTACGGGGACAAAAGGACAGACGTCGGTGGCGCCCATGCGCGCGTGGGCGCCCGAATGGTTGCGCATATCTATCAGGTCAGCCGCCGTGGCGATGGCATTAAACGCCGCTTCCTTCACACCCGCCGGCGATCCGACAAAAGTAACGACCGTCCGATTCGTCGCTTCACCGGGATCAACGTCCAGCAGAACTACCTCCGAAACCGATTCGATGGAGCGGCTAATCGCCTCCAGGATCGACTCGTCCCGGCCTTCACTGAAATTGGGTACACACTCGACGATCTTTTCCATTAGATCACTTTGCTCCCAATGTTAAGTAGTAGAACACAATTGCCACCAGACCGAAGACTACTAGAAGCCACCATATAGACCTTGACGGTTTTTTTCTTTCGATGACGCGTCGAAAATGGATCGCAGCCGTCATTACATCAGTCCGAAAGTAAACAGAGCTGAAAAAAATCTCACAAAGGGGCCGATGAACATCCAGAATATTGAGACTCCGGTGAGAAATCCAAACAGGATTATCCCCATGAGGGCGTAAGGCCCGTAATATTCGAACCGGTCCGCCATATGCTCATACTGATACGGTAGAACACCTCGCAACACTTTCGATCCATCCAAGGGCGGAATGGGAAGCAGATTGAAGATCGCCAGCGCCAGGTTAATCTGTAAGCTATAGATCAACATATTGCCCACGAAGGCTCCCCCCTCAAAGGCAAGAAAGCCCGATCCAAGAAAACTGGTCAGTAGAACTCCGGACGCGAAAGCAAGAATCATGTTTGCAGCTGGGCCGGCAATCGCGACCCATAGCATATCACGTTTCGGATCACTGAAATAGCGAGGATCCACCGGCACCGGTTTTGCCCAGCCGAAATGAACGAGAAAGAGCATCAGCGTCCCGATGGGATCGAGGTGCGAAATGGGGTTGAGCGTCAGTCGCCCATGCATCTTTGCCGTGGGATCGCCAAGTTTCATAGCCATCCAACCGTGAGCATATTCGTGGCAGGTGAGTGCCAGAAGAATCGGTGGTGCAAGAAGCAGGATTTCGCTCATGCTCTGGGGTGATAAGTTTTATGAACTTCCTTTAGATACGTCCTGTCCAAGTGAGTATAAATCTGGGTAGTGCTGATATCGGCATGACCCAGCATCTCCTGGACAACCCTCAGGTCAGCTCCCCCCTCAAGAAGATGAGTGGCAAATGAATGACGAAGCGTGTGAGGACTTACTCGCTTATCGATTCCTGCCCCTGTCACATATTTGCGTAACAGCATCCAGACGCCTTTTCTAGAGATTGGATCGCCGCGGTAATTAAGAAAGAGAGTGTCGCTCCGTTTCCCCTTTTTCAGGAGGGTGGGTCGCCCTTCGTTGAGATACTTCTCTATCCAATTTGCCGCCTGCTTTCCCAGCGGTACAATCCGCTCTTTCGACCCCTTGCCGAGAACTCTAATCCACCCTTTGTTCTCGAACAAACTGATGAGCTCCAACTGGACGAGTTCCGTCACTCTGAGCCCCGCTGAATACAGCATCTCAATCATCGCCCTGTCTCGCAAACCAGATGCGGTTGACGAGTCGATCACTTCAAGGATGGCGTCCACCTCCTCCACGCTCAAGATAACCGGGAGCTTCTGGGGAATCTTCGGCGCTGTGAGAAGTTCGGCAGGATTGAGAGTAGCATACTCTTCATCCACCAGAAATGAATGATAAGACCGCACCACGGAGAAATTCCGCCGCACACTTGTCGCCATCAGTTGAAGATCGCTCAAAGTTCGGATATATTCGCGAATATGTCCGGGGCGGATGTCATTGATGCTGTCCAGATGTTTGTCACTCTCTATGAACGTAAGATAGCGCGTCAGATCGTGCTCGTAAGCTTCAAGGGTGTTGGGCGAGAGGCTCCGTTCCACTCGCAGTAACCTGAGAAAATCAGACTGGTACGTCTCCGTGGCCGGCCCCCATTCATACGAAGGACAGTTCCACCAGCTCGCAGAAGATATGACCTGCCGCAAGATGTCCTTCCTGAATACGCTGTGTGTCATCTGAAGGTACGCGAATACAGACGTCGCCCCTGCCTGCCAGTTTGCCGCCGTCACGACCGGTCAACACGATTACACGCAACCCCTTTTCTTCAGCCGTATCCACACCTTTAACCACATTTTCTGAATTGCCGCTGGTAGAGAGCCCTATCAGAACATCGCCCGCACTACCAAGTCCCTTGATTTGCCGCTCAAAGAGCGTATCAAACCCTACATCGTTCGACCACGCTGTCAGTAGAGAACTGTCGGTCGTGAGAGAAACGGACGGCAGCGGTGCGAGATCGTGGCGCCTCAGACCGCCTAGCAGTTCTGTCGACAGGTGTTGGGCTTGAGCGGCGCTACCGCCATTGCCGCACCAGAGTACCTTGTTGCCGTTCCTGATGGCATCAATAATCAGATCTGCCGCTTCCAGTATCCCTTCCGAACAACTGTCCACCATACTCTGCTTGACGTCGGCCACTTCCGCCAGTTGATTCCTTATCTGACCTAATCTTGAGTCCATCTACTTACCATGAACCGCATCAGCAAAAGATTGCATGAGCGCCTTATGATCATCGGTCTCTGTAACCGTGCCTGTTACAACGAAACTAGCACCTGCTTCAACCTTTCCTGCTGCTTCCTCGGGTGACTTGATACCACCACCCACAATGATGGGCAATTCCACTTCACTGGAGAGCGCACTGATTATCTTCTCGGGGATACTCCGGACGGCGCCGCTGCCAGCCTCCAGATAGAGCAACTTCATGCCGAGATACTGGGCTGCCAACCCGTGAGCGACGGCAAGATCTGAGCGTTCCATCGGCAGTGGCTGTGTATTGCTCAGGAATTCGACCGTAGATTTTCCGCCACCATCGAAAAGCATATATCCGGTGGCGATAGCTTCAAGCCCCAAGTCCCTTACGATGGGAGCCCCGATGACCTGTTCGCCAATGAGATAAGTGGGATTTCGTCCGCTGATAATCGACATAAAAAGGACAGCATCAAAATGAGGGCCCAGCTGATTAACAGCGCCCGGGAACAGAATCACGGGCACCTGGGAAATTTCTTTGATCAGGGCGACACGCTCATGAAACTTGCCATCCATAAATAGACTCCCCCCCGCTAGAATGGCATCCACCTCCGATTCATTGACCGACTGGACAAGTCTTTCCACTATGCCGTCGTTCTTTCGATCCGGATCGATGAGCACCAGATAACCAGCACCCTTTTCGTCACGGACATTCATCAGGTATTCGAGTACGGAACTCACTGTTCAAATCTCCTTAGGAACGAGACAAATGTGTCAATAGCTTCTCTGGTATGTTTTTCAGTAATGGCGACTCTCAGGAATTGCGGATCATCCTCAAGTACTGTTCCCGCCTGCATCTTAGTCTTTAACCCTTCATCGAGGACAGTTTGCGACGGAACGGGGCATTTTACAACAAATTCTTTAAAGAAGCGTTCGCCGAACGGGATCGAAAAGCCGGACAGTTTCTCTATTTCGTTTGCGGCATAGTGGCTCTTCTGGAAACAGAGATCTGCCGCCGCCTTGAATCCTTCCCTGCCGAGGAGAGCAAGATAGATTGTGGCGCTGAGGGCTACAAGTCCCTGATTCGTACAGATATTTGAGGTGGCCTTCTCACGGCGGATGTGCTGTTCCCGTGTTTGGAGGGCGAGGACAAATCCGCTTTTACTATCTACGTCTTTCGCGACGGCCACAAGCCTGCCAGGAACTTTCCTCAGATGCTCCTGCCGTACGGCAAATAGACCGAGATAAGGCCCTCCCATGGAAACGGGTGAACCTAAGACTTGCCCCTCTCCCGCGTACACGTCGGCCATACATTCACCCGGAGGTGCAAACATCCCAAAAGAAAGAGGATCGCCCACCGCCACGAAGAGCGCCTGAGAATCATCACAAAGTTGTCCAACATCTTTCCACATCTCGATCAGTCCAAACCGGTTAGGCGACTGTATGACAACAGATGAGACTTCTTCATCAAGACGACCGCGAAGCCATTCCAGATCAGTGAGGCCATCGCTGGCGGGCATGATCACTACCTCAAGAGGCGAGTATTCAAGATAGGTTTCCACTACATTACGGTAGCTGGCATAAAGTCCCTCGGACAGCAATACTTTCGTCTTACCGTTGACTCTTCCGGCCAGGAGGCAAGCTTCCGCAACAGCCGATGCACCATCATAAAGCGATGCATTGGCTATATCCATTCCCGTGATCTCACAGATCATTGTCTGAAATTCGTAGATGACCTGCAGGGTACCCTGGCTCACCTCCGCCTGGTATGGTGTATAAGAAGTAGCAAATTCCGAGCGTGACGCCAGGTAGGGAACTGCCGAGGGGACAAAATGATCATAAGATCCGCCGCCGAGGAAAGAAAGCGTATCGCTAACGGAAGTGTTCCTCCCGGCAAGCGTCCTCATATTTTCGGTGGCTTCCATTTCAGACATCCGCGACGGGAGTGAAAGATCACCTTTTACGCGTAATTCGACAGGAATGGTCTCCAGCAGCTCTTCAAAAGAGCTGAGCCCCATCGCATCGAGCATCTCCTGCTCGATCTCCGGCGTGAACGGAACAAATTGATTCGATTCAGCTGATGAGCTTCCCATAGTCATCCGCACTAAGTAACGATTTTCCCTCTGATGGATCCGACATCTCAATCCTGACAATCCAGCCTTCTCCGTAAGGATCTTCATTTATCTTCTCGGGGCTGTCTTCGAGAGAACCGTTTATTTCAGCAACAGTTCCTGAAACAGGGACAAAGAGATCGGTAACCGTTTTGACAGCCTCGATAACAGCAAACGGTTCACCTATCTTAACTTCTGTTCCTATCTCTGGAAGTTCCACAAATATAATATCTCCCAGCTCTCTTTGGGCATAGTCAGTGATGCCTACGGTTGCCGTCAGCACATCGATAGAGAGCCATTCATGTGTATCAACGTAGTGAAGATCGGCAGGTGTGTTCATTAAATCTCCTCTTTGTGTCAGACTTCAGTATCCTTCTTCCGGGCTATAGTCGAACGATTCGATAAAACTGGTATCAATCGCTCCGTCACGAAATCTCTTATCCCTCATGATAGCCTGATGGTACGGAATAGTCGTATGCGGACCCTCGATGATTGTCTCTTCCAGCGCCCGCTGCATACGATTGATGGCTGTAGAGCGGTCATCGCCGTGCACAATAAGCTTGGCAATGAGTGAATCGTAGTAAGGCGAAATCTGATAACCGGCATATACGTGAGTATCCATACGGACACCATTTCCGCCCGGCGCATGAAAACTATCCACCCGCTTTGGTGACGGGGCAAAGTTGTTCGCGGGATCTTCGGCGTTGATACGACATTCCAGCGCGTGGCCGCGAGGCTTGACCGAAGCGAGATAAGCCGGGATTTCATCTCCGGCGGCAACCTTGATCTGCATCTTAAGCAAATCCTTCCCGATCACCATTTCGGTTACTGGGTGCTCCACCTGAATACGCGTATTCATCTCCATAAAATAGAACTCTCTGGTGGCGTCATCAAACAGGAATTCCACGGTACCCGCACCTACATAATCAATCAATTTTGCTCCTCGGACGGCCATTTCTCCCATCATTTTTCTTAGATCATCATCGATGACTGGCGAAGGAGATTCCTCAACAAGTTTCTGATGTCTGCGTTGAATGGAACATTCACGCTCTCCAAAATGAATAATGTTTCCGTGCTGATCACCGAAAATTTGAAATTCAATATGACGCGGCCCCTCTATATATTTTTCGAGATAGAGTGCACCGTTGTTGAACGCTTTTTCAGCTTCTGCGTTAGCCATGGTGAATGCTTTTTCCAGTTCTTCTCCACTATGTACGATTCTCATCCCTTTGCCGCCGCCCCCCGCCGACGCTTTCAGTATAACGGGATAGCCAATTTCATCGGCCGCTATCCCGGCAGCACCCACGTCTACCAACACACCATCACTACCCGGAATGACGGGGACACCGGCCTTTTTCATGGTCGCTTTGGCGGACGCCTTATCTCCCATTGACTGAATGACCTCAGCACTCGGACCTATGAATATAAAACCGTTGTCACTGCAGATCTGGGCAAACTCGGGGTTTTCAGCAAGGAAACCGTAACCGGGATGAATTGCATCGCTGCCGGTGACCTCGGCGGCGCTGATGATCTGCGGTATATTGAGATAACTTTCCTGACTCTGCGGGGGACCTATACATACTGCTTCGTCAGCAAACCGGACATGAAGGGAAAGCTCATCAGCCGTCGAATAGACTGCCACCGTAGGAATGCCCAGTTCATGGCACGCTCTGACAGCTCTCAGCGCAATTTCTCCCCGGTTGGCGATAAGAATCTTGTTCATCTCTGATCGGCAGTCAATTCAGCTGATAATGGACAGCTCCATCGGTATAAATTACGCCAACGATTATCTCGTCGAAGAACGGGTGTAGGAACTCAGAGGATGAGACAACTAGTCGGGAGTTATGATGAAGATAGGCTGACCGTACTCCACCGGCTTAGCATTCTGCACAAGAACCCTGTCGATCCGACCGGTGATATCGGACTCGATTTCATTCATTATCTTCATAGCCTCAATGATACAAAGTATCTGTCCAGCGCTGACATGATCGCCCACATTTACGAATGGTGGCGACTCCGGTGAAGAGGCTGCATAGAACGTCCCCACCATTGGCGCCGTTATCTCTACACCTCCCGATTCTTCTTTCCCGGCCTCCGGTGACACTTCTTGAGTAGGCTCAGTCTCTGGTACAGTATTCTCCACCGTCACCGTAGAGGGTTGAGTCACTGAAGCCGAATCGGCAAAAGCATCAGCACCTTTGGATACCCGGAACTTCCGTCCCCAGAAATTGACTTCTATCTCATTAACATCCGAGGCCTCGAGCATCTCGATGATCCTCTGCAGTTTATCCTGCCACATACTATTTAACACGTTCCACATATTCTCCAGTTCGCGTATCGATTTTAAGTACATCCCCTTCATCCACAAACAGAGGGACCGTGGCAATGTGTCCCGTTTCTAGTTCAACAGGTTTTGTACCTCCCGTAGCTGTGTTACCCCTCACACCGGGATCAGATTTTTTTACTGCCAACTCCACGAAAACCGGCGTTTTAACTCCAATAATCTCATCGTCAATTGAATCAATTGCCAAGCTCATTCCCTCTTTCATGAACGGCAGTTCGTCAATCATCATACCATGAGAGACGTTAATCTGCTCAAAGGACTCAAGATCCATAAAGATGGCCGATTCTCCTTCGTTGTAAAGGTATTGCATCTCTTTCGAATCGAGCCGCAGTGGCTTGATTTTTTCACCTGCCCGAAACGTGGTATCGATCACCTGGCCAGTAATGATATTCTTAAGCTTTGTTCTTACGAATGCGCCTCCCTTTCCCGGTTTGACGTGGAGAAAAGAGATGATTTTCATCCGCTGACCTTTATGATCTATCACCATCCCGTTTCTAATATTTGCTGTCGTCGCCATAAGCAAACAAATCCTTTTCGTAAATCAGCTTTTCAATTTACAATAGTGCTTATGACGAAACAATTGTTAGTTCCCACTTCTCCGTCGGGAGACACGCCAATCGAACCCGTCAAAGGATCCTGAAAGATTCAATTCCAGGCACCCAAAAACAACATCTGTATCTTGGCCCGGCAGGAGCCTAAATATAGTATTGTCATGCGGATAAATGATTATTCGATAAGTACAATTCTGATGCAACAAACAAAAAGGCGGGACAGTGCCCGCCTTACGGCAATTGGATTACCGATATGTTTTGCGCCGATCAGATAACTTTGTAAACCAGCGCCGCGACCGAAAGGATAAGTGCAATAAAAATCAGTGACACGCCTATGTTGCCATTCTTGATTTCCTGCCACTCATCAATGTCGGTAGACATCCAGTCAAAAACCTTGATCGCGAGACCTATGCCGAGTGAGAAGCCAAGGGCTGCCACAACTGACCAGCCGATAGCTCGCAGATAGCTCATTAAAACCGATTGAAGACCAAATGGATCCATATTCCCTCCTATCTTATGCTAGAGATATTTGA